>ENA-USUG01000152-USUG01000152.1-human-gut-metagenome-genome-assembly--contig:-NODE-152-length-101298-cov-26.560457_pt1 | contig 101298 bp, 74 predicted proteins | sample MGYA00250059_ERZ773394 | MGnify/ENA primary metagenome ERZ773394 (study PRJEB29103, sample SAMN06111957) | human gut metagenome | biome: human gut; feature: ankylosing spondylitis patient; material... | reverse complement strand
ACAAAGGTATCAAAGTAGTCTGCCTTGGGCTGTGCCGCATCCAGCTGTTTGCGGATACCCTCAAGCTGCTCCCTCTCGGCTACAAGGTCCTGCGCCAGGGTGTAGATGACCTCCGGATGCTGAATCACCTGATCCAAAATGGAATCGCTCATATACACTCCATGCTTGCGGATAGAAGGGAGAACTTCATCAAACACCCAGTGTTCAAATCGTTCTGCCGATGGCAGCTTGCTGTGAACGATCAGCCGGTAAACATCGCCTTCTGTGATAAAGGCGATTTCAACGACCTGCTCTCCAGCATCCCCATACTGATTCACCTTCTGAACGACCCCCTCGCGTTTCGTTAGGGGGCCTCTGCAATGGCGTTTCACTGCGGCGTAGGGATTCACATACCCCAACGCTTTCGCCACGTCACTTGCACAGAAGAATGTCTTTCCCGCCTCCTGCAACACGCGGATCGAACCAAACTCCTGGTTCTCAAACACCTCCATCATCTGCCTCGACTGTCCGCCATGACTGCCCACATCGGTATCATGGGTCTTCTGATTGAAATCCGTCATACCTGTTACCTCCTACTCAAATTTGTCTCGCCGGATTTCAGGCGAAAAAAATAGAGCCTCGACCCATTCTCGTTTTCAAAGAATGAGCCAAGGCTCTATGTAAATCAGTCAAGTATGTGTTCGTCCGTCGATGGCAAAATTGGACTTCATTTGCTCCTATTGTCCACCAGTAATTTAACCCATAAGAGGTCAAAATGGGCTTGTCCACCAGTAATTTGACCACTATAAACCCATAAATTTCCGTTCAAATTCCATCAAAACCGAACAGTCCAGACAGAATTTTGGGTATAGAAAAAGCCCGGAAAATGGCGTATTTCCGGGCTTTTTTAGCATTATTAAGCTGTAGATTATCGCTTGCTGAACTGCGGAGCGCGACGAGCGGCTTTGAGGCCGTACTTCTTACGTTCCTTCATACGAGGATCGCGGGTCAGGAAGCCAGCCTTCTTCAGGGTGGAGCGCAGCTCGGGGTTGAACTGCAGCAGGGCGCGGGACAGACCGTGGCGGATAGCGCCAGCCTGGCCGGCACAGCCACCGCCGACGACGTTGACGACAACGTCGAACTTGCCCTCGTTCTCAGTCAGAACGAGCGGGCTGTTGGCGAGCAGCTTCAGGGTCTCCAGACCAAAGTAATCGTTGATGTCGCGGCCATTGATGGTCATCTTGCCGGTGCCGTTGTAAACGCGAACGCGGGCAACGGAATGCTTACGACGGCCAGTGCCGTAGAAATAAGGTTTGGTTTCGTACATCTTCTATTGCCTCCTCACTCAAATCTCAACAGCTTCGGGCTTCTGAGCAGCATGAGCATGGTCAGCAGCCTTGTAGCAGTGCAGGCGGGTCATAGCCTTGGCGCCGATGGTGTTAGAGGGGATCATGCCCTTGACAGCGTAGGTCATGGCCTTGTCGCTGTTCTCAGCCATCAGGGTCTTGTACTGGGTCTCCTTCAGGCCGCCGATCCAGCCGGAATGAGTGCGATGGAACTTCTTCTCCAGCTTCTTGCCGGTCAGGACAGCCTCATCGCAGTTGATGATGATGACGTGGTCACCGCAGTCAACGTTGGGGGTGAAAGTGGTCTTGTTCTTGCCGCGCAGGATGACAGCAGCCTTGGCAGCAACGCGGCCGAGGGGCTTGCCGGCGGCGTCGATCACATACCACTTGCGGTCAGCCATTTCAGCGGGCTTAGCGAGAGTCGTGCTCATAGTAGGAACCTCCATTGAGAAATTAACACGTCCGTCTAATAACGGTATTTAACAGCGCCCCGCAGGACGCTTTTTCGCGCAAGTGTGATTATAGCAGAAAAGGGCAGCAGAGTCAACGGGTTTTGGCAAGAATTTTAATTTATACTGTGCTTGCTCTTGAATTCTCTCAAATGCTCTTGTTTTCTCGTGTTTTCAAACTTTCTATTTTCAGAAAATTTTACGCAGCGGCGTGATGCACTCCTTGCCTTCCCCCGCGGGGGAAGCCTTTTTGCGGCAGCAAAAACCGCCCCGCGGCTTTTACACCGTGGGGCGGTCCTTCCTATTTTACTGCTTGATCGCGTTGACAACGCTGTTCAGGTCGCGCTCATCCTCACAGACGATCTTGACGGGATGGCTGTAATCCAGGCTCATCATGCCCAGGATGCTCTTGGCATCGGCAATGCTGCCCTTCATGTCATGCACGCCGACATCGTTATAACACTTGGCGGCAGCAGACACGATTCCCTTGACCTCGGTAAAATTGGAAACCTTGACTTGTTTCACCATAATAAATGACCTCCGAAATAATCCCACGCAATCAGCCGCATCTTCAGCACCGGTGTCCAGGGCGGAACCGGGCGCACGGCTTGCGGTAAGGAGGTGAGCCACCATGCTCTATCTGCTCCTTACATTGGGCATTATAGCATAATTATGTGCCGTTTCTTTGTTCACAATGCACAAATCCGATTTTTTCCATTTCCTGCACAAAAGAGAAAATCCTTCATTTTTGGCTTTTGGTCAGAATGCCCGAGTTTTGCCCGCCGCGGCCTTTCGCTTTCACATATATTATGTATTTACCAACAAATATTTTCGTTTTCTGAATGTTTTTGTCGTGTTTTGGTGTAAATGTACGACTTATCTCGTTAAAGTCTTAACACCATCTTTTTTTATATGCAACATTTATATATGTTCGTGCCGGTTTTGTATTAGTTTTGCTGGGGCACGCCCTTCATCGTCAGGGCGATGCGCTTCTTGGCGGTGTCCACATTCAGCACCTTGACCCGCACAATGTCGCCGACCTTGAGCACCTCGCGCGGGTGCTTGATAAATTTATCGCTGATCTGTGAAACATGGACCAGGCCGTCCTGATGCACACCCAGATCGACGAACGCGCCGAAGTCGATGACGTTGCGCACGGTGCCGGTCAGCTCCATGCCGGGCTTCAGATCGTCCAGACCCATGACGTCACTGCGCAGCAGCGGCTTGGGCAGGCTGTCGCGGACGTCGCGTCCCGGCTTGCACAGCTCGGCCACAATATCGTTCAGCGTCGGCTCGCCCACGCCCAGCGCCTCACAGAGGGTCCCGGCTCCCTTGGCCCTGACGACGCCGGGCAGACCCGCCAGCTTGTCTGTGCCGATCTCGGCAGCCGTGTAGCCGCAGGCGTCCAGCAGGGCCTTGGCGGCGGCGTAGCTTTCGGGATGGACGGCAGTGGCGTCCAGGCGGTTCTTCGCCTCGGGCAGCCGCAGGAAGCCCGCGCACTGCTCATACGCCTTGGGGCCGAGGCCCTTGACCTTTTTCAGCTGGGCACGGGAGGTGAACGCGCCCTCCTCCTCGCGCCAGGCGACGATATTTTTGGCGGTGGCTGCGCTGACGCCCGCCACACGGCGCAGCAGCGGCGCGGAGGCAGTGTTCAGATCGACGCCGACGCTGTTCACGCAGTCCTCGACCACGCCGTCCAGCGTCTCATTCAGGCGCTTCTGGGGCATGTCGTGCTGGTACTGGCCGACGCCGACGGCCTTGGGGTCGATCTTGACCAGCTCGGCCAGCGGGTCCTGCAAGCGGCGTGCGATGGACACGGCGCTGCGCAGGTTGACGTCAAACTGGGGGAACTCCTCGGCGGCCAGCTTGCTGGCGGAGTAGACCGACGCGCCGGCCTCGCTGACGACCATATACTGCAAATGCAGGTTCTTTTCGTCGGCCAGCTCGTGGATGACCTCGGCGGCAAATTCCTCCGTCTCGTGGCCCGCCGTGCCGTTGCCGATGGCCATGACCTCGACGCCGTTCTTCAAAACCATCGCCTTGATGGTCTTTTTTGCCTGGTCCACGCGCTTGAACTCCGGCACGGGATAGACGACGTTCGTGTCCAGCACCTTGCCGGTGGGGTCAACGACAGCGACCTTGCAGCCCATGCGGTAGCCGGGGTCCAGACCCATGACCGTTTTGCCGCGGATGGGCGGCTGCAAAAGCAGCTGGCGCAGATTATCGCCAAAGACCTTAATTGCGCCCTCGGCGGCGGCATCGGACAGCTCGCCGCGCAGCTCGTTTTCAAGGCTGGGATGAATGAGGCGGCTGTAGGCGTCGCGGGCGGCGGCATCCACAAGCTCGGCGCTTTTGCCGCCGGTCTTTTTGCGGGCGAACATCCAGCTGACGATGCCCGCGGCACGCTCGGCGTCGACCTGAATCGTGACCTTCAAAAAGCCCTCGCGCTCGCCGCGGTCCAGTGCCAGCACGCGGTGGCCGGGGATCTTGTTCAGCGGCTCGGCGTAGTCGTAGTACTGGGCGTAGACGCTGTCCTCGTCCTTGGCCTTGGCACTGGCGACACGGCCAAACGCGCGGTAGTAGCGGCGCAGCTCGGCGCGGCAGGCGGCATCATCGGAGACCGCCTCGGCAATAATATCCTGTGCCCCGGCCAGCGCCGCGGCGGCATCGGGGACCTCGTCGTTGAGGTAGTCCGCGGCGGCCTTCTCGGGGTCAAATGCGGCGTCCTGGCGGAAGATGGCCGTGGCCAGCGGCTGCAAACCGCGCGCCTTGGCGATGCTGGCGCGGGTCTTGCGCTTGGGCTTATACGGGCGGTAGATGTCCTCGACCTCGGCGAGGGTTTTCGCCTTGGACAGTGCGGCGGTCAGCTCGGGCGTCATCGCGCCCTGATCGGTGATGGAGGACGTGACCTCATCCTTGCGCTTATCGAGGCCGCGGAGGTATTCCAGACGATCCCCGAGGTCACGCAGGACCTGGTCATCCATCGAGCCCGTGGCTTCCTTACGGTAGCGGGCGATAAACGGGATCGTATTGCCCTGGTCGATCAGTTCAATCGCGCCCTGCACGTTTTTGACGTTTAAGTTCAGCTCCTGTGCGAGCTGTTCAGCATGGTTTGGCATGGTTTTTCCTTTCTTAATGCCGCCGAGGATTCCGACGGGCCTTGCGTGGCCGCCCATCAACGGGCATCCACCCACTAACTCCCGCGGCGGCCTGGGGGCAGGCCGCCCTACGTACCCCTTTTAAATTGATTCGTAGGGAGGGGTCTTGACCCCTCCGCGGGGCGTCGGGGACGCCCTCCCCTACAAATGTTACCGCTTACTTCCCGGCTGGCTTTTTCGTTTCCTCATAATCACCAGCAAATACACCCCATACACTGCAATCGCCGCTGCGCTCACGCAGGCGGACACCTTCAATCCGGGCGTATGGTAGGTAAATTCTATCTCGTTCTCCCCCGCGGGCACGTACACGGCCATCAGGCCGTCGTCCACCTTCTCAATCGCGGCGGGCTCACCATTGACCGTGGCACTGAACCCGTCGTCATAGGGCACGCTGAAAAACACCAGCTCGTCCGTGTCATAGGCGGTCTTTGCGGTAAAGCCGGTGTCCGTCGCGGTAAACGCTGCCACACCGGCGGCACGGCGGGCGGCACAGTCGGCGGCGTAGGCGTCCTCGCCGCGGTTGGTCAGCTCCTCGTCGGGCAAGGGTTCCAGCAGGCTGCCAAAGGCGGAGATCTGGTCGTCATCCAGCAAAATCGCGCGGCACAAAATCTGGGCACGTTCTTCCTCGCTTACCCGCTCCAGCTGGTCCGCTGTCACGTAGCAGTCGTAGGTAAAGCCCATCGGCACCCAGTTTTCGTTCTCGTAGAGGGCGTAGGCATCGGTCTCGCCGGTGCGCTGCCAGCCGGGCAGATCCTTGTCGGTCCACTCGGTCTCCTTGTCCTTGGCGACCAGCGTGTACCGCACGCTCAACAGGCCGCGCAGGGCGTAGTTCTCGGCGTCGGGCTTGGAGTTCACATCCCGCTTGACGCCGACCTCGGGGTAAAACGCCATGATGCTCGGCGCAACCGTCGAGTTGAAGAATTGCAGGCAGCTCCTGTTGAACCACAGCCCCAGATTGTTGTGCGCACCGTAGGCGTCAATGCGGTAAAACGCATCGTCCGGCAGCGCGGCGGCGACGTCCTCGACGGAATCATAGGTTTCGGCAATCAGATTGCTGTCCACGTCCCACTGGGCGTACTTCGTCAGAGACAGATGCAAACTGCCGTACAGCAGGCTGAATCCCAGCACGGCGGCGGTCAGAATCGCGCCCCACCGCCGCTTACGGCGGCAAAAATGCCACAGCAGCGCAAAAATCACGATACCCAGCATCGTCATGCCGAAGATAGCCCAGAACCGCGCGGGCTCGTCCAGCACGCCAAAGACCGTGTTGCCGTCGTCGTCCTTGCCCGGCACAACGGCAAACACCACCGCCGTCAGCGTCAGGAAGGTCGTCAGCCGCAGCGCCCGCGGCAGACGCTGCTCGGCCAGCGCCGGGCGGGAGAGCAGATAGCACGTTGCACCGCACAAAACCAGAATCGGCATATAGTACCACCGCGCGTAGTAGCTCGAGTTGAGCGCATAGAACGCGCTGTTCAGCACCGGCACAAACGCACAGGCGACACAGACCTTTAAAACGTAGGTGAATGGGTGGCGCTCCCTTGCGCGGCAGAACGCCAGCCCGCCCGCGACACCGACCAGCGGCAGATAGGCCGTCAGGCTCGTGTGCTTGAGGATGCCCTCCTGAAACAGGTCCTTGAAATAGGGCGCGTCGGGCATGAGCAGGGTGCTGTAAAAAATCGCGCCGTACTGCTGGGATTTGCCGTAGAACAGATACCCGTACCCGCTGAACGGGTCGATGGTACGCGGATTTTGCAGCAGCGACAGCCCCGCCGGGAGCAGCAGCACGCACCCGCAGGCACAGCCCAGAGCTGTCTCCCACGCCAGGCGCACGAACTTGCGCAGGCCCAGCTCATACCGCCGCCCGGCGGCCATGCAGAAGAAATAGATGATAAGAAAGACCGCCTGCCCGGCGAAGAAGAAGTAGTTATCGACAAGGTTCAGCGCGACCCAGAACGGGAACGCGCCCTTTTTATCGTCGATGACCGCGTCGTCCAACGCGGCCAGCATGTACGGAAACAGCGCCACAACGTCCAGAAAGTGGTTGAAAAAGATGTTGTAGATGCTGAACCCGGAAAACGCATACAGGCAGCCCGCCAGCATGCTCCAGGTCTCGTCCCGCACCCAGCGGCGCGCCCAGAGATACCCGCCGCCGCCCGCAACGGCCATCTTCAGGCAGAGCAGCGGCACCATGGCCCACGGCATGAGCCGCGCGGGCACGACCATGGACAGCCAGAAGAACGGACTGCCCAGCAGGTAGAACGAGTAGGAATTGACAAACCCGCTGCCCAGGTCGGTGGCCCAGCTGAACGACCCGCCGTTTTTGACAAAGGCATTGGCGTACTGGTAAAAGTTAATCTGCTGGTCGTTGAAGTCCCCCGCGTAGTGGAAGTACCCGCCGCCCGCGACGGCATCCACGATGCAGTGGGGCGCAAACAACAGCACCGCCGTGAAAAAGCAGAGTGCAAAGACGCGCCAATAGTTCGATTTTTGTTTAAAAATTGTGGTTTGCATATTGATAGTCCCCTTTATGGGGCCTCACTTTGAGGAAAGTTGTGGTATACTTACCGTAGAGCTGTAGGGGGCGGCGTCCCTGACGCCCCCCGGGCCGATGCAAGCATCGGTCCCTGCAACGCACCGGACACCTGCACGGGCGGATATGGAATCCGCCCCTACGGTGAATCGGCGCAATCGTAGGGGCGAGCATCGGCCCCTGCATACGCCCCATTATACCACAAACCGGAGGTCGCGTGAAGATGAAAACCTATCCGTTCAGCGCGCTGTTCAGCCGCATGAAGTACATCACCCGCTGGTGCCTGATGCGCAGCACCCGCCCCGAGTCCTTGAGCGAGCACACCGCCGACACGGCCATGCTGGCGCACACGCTCTGCCTGATCGGCAGGCACTGCACGGGCACCGGCGCGGCCCTGCGGCCCGAGGTCGTAGCCACAGCGGCCATTTACCACGATGCACCGGAGATTCTGACCGGCGACATGCCGACGCCCGTCAAGTACAAGAACGACGCCCTGCGCACAGCGTACAAGGCCGTGGAGCACGAAAGCGCCCGCGTGATGGCAAGTCTGCAGCCTGAAGAATTACAGGCCGAGACCCAGGTCTGGCTGACCGGCAGCGTGCTGAACGACGCCGAGCGCAAAATTTTAAAGGCCGCGGACCGGCTTTCCGCCGTCATCAAGTGCATTGAGGAGGACCGCGGCGGCAACCGCGAGTTTGAGGCCGCCTACGCCCAGCAGATGGCCGCCCTGCACGCCATGCACAGCCCCGAGGCGGAGTATTTCATCGAGCACATGCTGCCCTGCTATGAGCAGAATCTGGACGAATTGACGAGGGGACGGTTTTGAAGCGCTACGGTAGGGGCCGGACATGTCCGGCCCGCGGCATACCGGTTATTGCGCTTTTACGGGAAGGTTGCGGGCCGGGCATGCCCGGCCCCTACGTTACTGCAATCTGTACACCGCCTCGATCAACGTATCCACATCGCTGAAGTGCTCCAGCATCGAGCAGTAGCGGCGCAGGGCGGCAGCGCCGTGCAGGCCCTTCATATAGTGCATGGCCTGGCTGCGGGCCTGGGGCATGGCGGCCCACTCGCCCTTCTCCTCACACATTTCGTAGATTTGGTCGCGCAAAGCGGTCATCCGCTGGTTCAGCGTCGGCTCGGGCGGGCGTTCCTCGCCCAGCAGCGCTGCGCGCACCTGCGCAAACAGCCACGGGTCGCCCAGCGCACCGCGCCCGATCATAACGCCGTCGCAGCCGGTTGCTTCTAATAAGGTAAGGGCTTCGTCGGCGGTGGTCACGTCGCCGTTGGCCAGCACCGGGACGGACACGGCATGCTTGATGGCCGCGATGGCCGCCGTGTCGATGGGCGGGATGTACATCTGCTCCCGCGTGCGGCCATGGACGGCGATCAAGTCCGCGCCGTTGGCCTCAAGCTGTTTGGCGACCTCGACGCCGGTCAGGTGGTCGGCGTCCCAGCCGATGCGCATCTTGACGGTCAGCGGCGTATCATCGCCCAGCGCTTTGCGCGCGGCGGCGACCATCTGCCCGCAGAGCGGCGGGTCCAGCAGCAGCCTGCTGCCCGCGCCGCTGCCGGTGATCTTGGGCGCGGGGCAGCCCATGTTGATGTCGAGAATGTCAAATTGGATGCCCTGCTCCCTTACAAACAGAATTGCCTTGGCCATCGACTCCGGCTCCGCGCCGAACAGCTGGATGGCGTACAGGCCGTGGGGGTGCTTGTCCCGCAGCAGAGCCAGGGATTTTTCATCGTGGAAGTTCAGCGCCTTGGCGCTGGCCATCTCGCTGACGGTCCAGGCCGCGCCGTGGTCGGCCATCAGATGGCGGCACGCCGCGTCGGTCAGGCCGGCCATCGGCGCAAACACCGCGCCGGTGGGGATAGATAGGTTGCGTAGCTGCATAAGTTTCCTTTCCAAAAGGCTTCCCCCTCGGGGGAAGCTGCCGCCCGCAGGCGGCTGATGAGGGCAAAGTCCGCGCAGCCGCCCGTGACCGGGTCCCGGCCGTAAGCCCGCCCCCTCATCCGGCGCTGCGCGCAACCTTCCCCCGCCCGCGGGGGAAGGCTTTAGACTTTTCGATTTTTACATTCTATTCTACCATATTTTCCGCAAATGTGGTATACTGAAATGTAGATTGTTTATAAGGAGTATTGCGCATGAAACTCATGGTCCTGGACGGCAACAGCCTGGTCAACCGCGCGTTTTTCGGCATCAAGCTGCTGACGACGAAGGATGGCCGCTACACCAACGCCATCTACGGCTTCCAAAATATACTGCTCAACCTGCTGGCGGCGCACAAGCCCGATGCCGTCGCCATCGCGTGGGATGAGCGTGCGCCGACGTTCCGCCACACCGCCTACGACGGCTACAAGGCCACCCGCCACGGCATGCCCGAGGAGCTGGCCCAGCAGATGCCGGTTTTGAAGGAGCTGCTGACCGACCTTGGCTTTGTGCAGGTCAGCAAGGCCGGCTGGGAGGCCGACGATATTCTTGGCACGCTGGCCGCAGCGTGCGAGGCCGCGGGCGGCACGACGCTGCTGGCTACCGGTGACCGCGACAGCTTGCAGCTTGTGGACGATGCAACCACCGTGTTGCTGGCAACCAACAAGGAGACCATCCCCATGGACCCCGCCGCCATCCGCGAGAAGTACGGCATCGAGCCGCCGCAGCTCATCGACGTCAAGAGCCTGATGGGCGATGCGTCGGACAACATCCCCGGCGTGCCCGGCATCGGCGAAAAAACCGCGCTGGCGCTGATTTCGAAGTTCGGCAGTTTGCAGGGCGTCTATGACAACATCGACGACAAGGCCGTCAAGCCGGGGCAGCGCGCCAAGCTGACCGCCAACCGCGACAAGGCCGACCTGTCCTATATGCTGGGCACGATCCGCAAGGACGCGCCCATCGAGACCGACCCTGCCGCCTACCTGCGCCAGCCCGGTGACCCCGCTGCCGCCGCGCAGCTACTGGCCGCGCTGGAAATGCACAAGCTGGTGGACCGCTGGGGCCTGAACGGCGGCACCGCGCCAGCCCCATCCGAGAATGCCGCACCGCTTGAGACCGTCGAGCCGTCCCCCCTGCCGCTGCTGCTGGAGGGCCGCTTCTACGCCGCCCGGAATGCCGACGGCGATTGGTACCTTGTGCAGGGGCAGGACGTCTACCTGCCCGACACGGACCGGCTGGCCGCGATTCTGGACAGCGGCGCCGAGCTTTGGGCGTTCGACGCAAAGCCGCTCTACCGCCTGGCGCTGGAGCACGGCGGCATCGGCAGTGCGCTGCGTTTTGACGGCAAGCTGGCCGCGTATCTTTTAAACCCGTCGGCCAGCGGCTACGAGGTACACTCCCTGGCCGCCGAGTACGGCGTACACGCCGCCTTTGCCTGTGAGGCCGCGCCCGATGCGGGCGTGCTGGCGGGTCTGTGCGACACGCTGGCCGCCGCGCTGGACGAGAGCGGCCAGCGCAAGCTGCTGGACGAGATGGAGCTGCCGCTGGCCCGGGTGCTGGCCGACATGGAGCGCATCGGCTTTGCGATTGACGCCGACGGCATCCGCGCGTTCGGCGACAGCCTGCGGGGCGAGCTGGACGGGATCTTAAACAATATTTATACAACCGTCGGTTATTCGTTCAACGTAAACAGTCCGAAGCAGCTGGGCGAGGCACTGTTTGACAAGCTGGGTCTGCCGCCGCGCAAGAAAAACGCCCGCGGCTACTCCACCGACGCCGAGACACTGGAAAGCCTGCGCCCCTACAGCCCGGTCATTGACGAGATCCTGAAATACCGCACCTACGCCAAGCTGCTGTCCACCTACGTGGACGGCCTGCTGAACGCCGAAGCCGCGGACGGGCGGGTACACTCGACCTTCATCCAGACCGAGGCGCGCACCGGGCGCATCTCCTCCACCGAGCCGAACCTGCAGAACATTCCCATCCGCACCGAGCTGGGCAGCCGCCTGCGCGGCTACTTTGTGGCGGGCGCGGGCGAGACACTCGTGGACGCCGACTACTCGCAGATCGAGCTGCGCATTCTGGCGCACATCACAGGCGACGAGCACATGCAGCAGGCGTTTTTGAACGGTGCGGACATCCACCGCTCCACCGCCGCCAAAATCTACCACATTCCCGAGAGCGAGGTCACGCCGCAGCTGCGTTCGGCCAGCAAGGCCATCAACTTCGGCATCATGTACGGCAAGGGCGCGTACTCCCTGAGCAAGGATCTGGGCATCCCGGTCAAGGAGGCGGACACTTTCTTAAAGACCTACCTCGACACCTTCCCGAAGGTGGACGGGTATATGAAGGACTGCATCGCCCACGCGAAGGACAAGGGCTACGTCGAGACGCTGTTTGGCCGCCGCCGCGCCCTGCCGGAGCTGGCCAGCTCGAACTTTCAGGTGCGCGCCAGCGGCGAGCGGATGGCCCGCAACACGCCGATCCAGGGCACCGCGGCGGACATCATTAAACTGGCCATGGTCCACGTCTGGCAGCGCCTGCGGGACGAGAAATTGCAGGCGCGTCTGCTTTTGCAGGTACACGATGAGCTGATCGTCGAAGCGCCCGAGGAAGAAATCGACGAAGTCAAGCGCATTTTGAAGGAAGAAATGGAAAACGTCGTGCATTACAGCGTTCCCCTGACGACGGAGGTCGGCGTGGGAAAGACGTGGCTGGAGGCACACTAAAACGGGGCACAGCCTGACGGCTGCCGCACTTTTCCGGGAAAATAGCAAGTAAGAAAACGTTGCGGGCCGGGCATGTCCGGCCCCTACATCGAGGTTTTGTTATGTATGTTTTAGGTATCGAGTCCACCTGCGACGAAACCGCGGCGGCGATTGTGGAGGATGGGCGGAAGGTCATCTCTAACGTCATCTCCACCAGTGTCAAAGAGCAGGCGCTCTACGGCGGCGTTGTGCCGGAGATCGCCAGCCGCCGCCATGCGGAGTATATCAGCGCCACCGTTGACAAGGCGCTGGTCGACGCCGGCATGACGATGGCCGACGTGGACGCCGTGGCCGTGACGTTTGCGCCGGGGCTCATCGGCGCGGTGCTGGTGGGCGTCAACTTTGCCAAGGGGCTTGCCTACGCGGCGGGCAAACCGCTTGTGCCGGTGCACCACCTGCGCGGGCACATTGCGGCCAACTATTTAACGCATCAGGATCTGAAGCCGCCGTTTCTGTGCCTCGTCGCCAGCGGCGGTCACAGCCACATTGTACTGGTCGAGGACTGGTGCCGCTATAAAATCTTAGGCCGCACCGTGGACGACGCCGCGGGCGAGGCCTACGACAAGGTCGCCCGCACGCTGGGTCTGCCCTACCCCGGCGGCCCCAGCGTGGCCGCGGCGGCGCGGGACGGCAACCCCAAGGCGTACAAGCTGCCCGTGCCCCATGTGGACGGCAAGTACAACGTGAGCTTCAGCGGCCTGAAAACCGCCGTCATCAACGAGGTCCACAATGCCGAGCAGAAGGGCCAGGCCGTGAACGTGGCCGACATGGCCGCGAGCTTTCAGGAGCGCATCGACCAGATCCTGGCCAAAAAGCTGCTGGCCGCGGCGGCGGACACAAACGCCAGGCAGGTCGTACTGGCCGGCGGCGTCGCCGCCAATGGCCGTCTGCGCCAGCTGGTCAACGACGGCGCGCAGAAGCTTGGCGCAAAGATCTTTTTGCCCGAGCTGAAATACTGCGGCGACAACGGCGCGATGATCGCCGCGCAGGGGTATTACGAGTTTCAGGACGGCAATTTAGCCGATTGGAGCCTGAACGGCCTGCCGACGCTGCCGATTGATTACCGGTAAAAAATAAAAGGATATGCAGCAGAGCTTTTCTGTTGCATATCCTTTTTTCGTTAGCATACAAAGGCTCCCCCCTCGGGGAAGCTGTCACCGCAGGTGACTGATGAGGGCAGACCTCGCCATTACAACCCATAATCGGGTCATCTCGGCAAAGCCGCCCCTCACCCGGCCTGCGGCCACCCTCCCCCAAGGGGGAGGGCTTTTCATCGGCTTTTTATCTCTGCATCGGCCCGAACCAGATTTTTTTGCCGGTCTTATTCTGCAAATCGGCCTTGCGCTGTAGGTAGTGGAAATAATCCTCATCGACGGCGCAGTGGTTCCGCTTGGAATACAGATTGCACCGGCGGCAGAACACAAAATACGGCAGCAGGTACGCCGTCCCCAGACAGGCGCGCACGCGGGCATAGCGCTCGGCGCGGTCCGCGCTTTTGTTCAGGCTGGCGGGGCGGTTCTCGAGGTCTATGAAGCCGCGCTTTGAGAAATCGACCTCGATGCCCTCCTTCTCAAACAGCGGCACAACGTCAGATTCCACCCACTGGCCGTGGCAGATGCCCATCCACTGGCCGCCGTGGTAGCCGTAGTCGAGGAACCGCGCATCCTCCCGCGTGACGCAGTAGAACTTATCCCGCGGGTGGGCGGCGGTCAGCACGTTGCAGCGCTCCTCCCAGTCCCATGGGCTGACCTTGTGCTGCCAGTAGGCGGCAAATTTGGCCGTGCGCCAGACAGCAGCCTGCAAATTCAGCGTGTAGCGGTTGCCGGCGGGCAGGCGGCGGTAGCCGGGGTAGCGGTCCACCTCCAAATCACACACTGCAGCGGTCACGTCGCTGTTAAAATAAACGATGTCCCGATCCGCGTCCATCCAGCGGACGATGTCCGCCAGCCGCGCAATATCCACGGGCCGCCGCAGGAAAAAGTCATCCAGCAGCAGCAGCGTGTACTCGGTTTTCACCTCGCGCAGGGCGTCTGTCATCCGCTCGCCGTAGGTCGGCGCGGTGCTGTGCACACAGCGTAGATTCAGCCCGTCAAAGGCGAAGTTCTTTGTCTCGGTGTTCAGCAGGATTTCCGCAGGCAGCGGCACGAAATAGCGCTTGAGCAGCGTAAAGAACGGCTGCCACAAATCGGCGTAGGCGTCGCAGCTGTTGACCAGCAGGGTCACACGGTTTTGCCAGCTTGTATCGGTCATCGGTCAGCTTCCTTTTTTGAAAATATGGTTCTGCGTCCACCGCGCGGCGCGCATGGCAAAGTGGTTCCACCGCGCCACCGCCGGGGAGAGCTTCGTCTCCGGCGCGTCCTTGCGCAGCGCCGGGATGTCGATATACCGCGCCTTACTGCGGATGCGGATGATACAGGGGAACGGCAGATGGTCCCAGCCCTCGGGGTAGCAGAACGCCGGGGTCAGCACGCGGAAGTCTTTGCGGAACAGGATATACCGGTTGATTTGGGATTCATCGTGCCAGAGCGCAATGACGCTGCGCTGCAGGTCGCGGCGGATGCGTGCATCCAGCGTGTGGCAAAGCTGCAAAAATGCCGCTGCCTCGCCGCCGTTGACGCCGCCGCAGACGTAGTATTTGCCCAGCCCGTAGGGGATACAGGCCGTGCTGCGGGGGTTGCGGTCATAGGTGAACTCATAGTTCGGTTTGGCGTAGAACGACGGGTGCTGCACGACCAGCAGGTGCTCGCCCTTTTCAGCGCGGGGCAAAAGCATCTCCCTCGTGACGGGCTGCATGAACTCGGCGTTGGCGTTGAAGAAGAAGATGTAGTCAAACGCTTTCAGCGCTTGCTCCTGCTTCAAAAAAATCTCAAACCGGCGCAGCGTGGCAAACGGCCAGGAGTAGGCTTCCTGCGCACAGATATGCACGCGGGGGTTGTCGTCCCCGGGCAGGGTCGCAGCGTCAGTAAAGACGAAGTAGTGGACCTCGCAGTCCTTGAGCAGGTATTTCTCGGCGCTCTCGTAAAATTCCGGCCAGAACACCGTGTACCTGCCGGTGGCGATGTAGAGCGCCGCGACCTTAGTCATGCTGCACCTCCACCACGGCGGCGGTGGGCAGCTCGATGGGGCCCCATGCGGTGGTGTTCCATTCGGTCTCGCCCTCGGTCAGGGTGTCCACCATGCGGAACATCATGCCGGGAACCCAGTCCTCCACCGTATGTGCGCCGCCCTCGCCCTGGGTGATGACGGTGAAATAGCTGCCGTACTTGCCGGGGGCCAGCACGCTCAAATCATACCGCGCCGTGAACGTCGTATACCCGGGCTGCAGATCCAGCCCATAGACGCAGGTCGCGCCCAGCGGGTTGCCGACCTCGTCGCGCATTTCCAGCCGCAGACCCACGTCCGCGACAGCCTCGTTGACATGGACACGGTAGCGCACCGTGACCGGCTTGCGGCGCTCGAGCACCTCATTGTCGGCGTCGAGCAGCTCAACGGACTGCAGACGGATGTTGTCACGCTTGAACCAGTTGTCGCGCTTGACGCCCGAGTAGTCGATGAAGGATGCCTCCTGCGACTTGGTGGAGAGGTACAGCGCGATGCCCTCGTCCACGTCGCCGTCGAAGATGACCTTGCCCTTGTCCAGCACGATGCAGCGGTCACACAGGTCGCGGATCGTCGCCATGTTGTGGCTGACGTAGAGGACGGTCTTGCCGTCGCGCCGGGCGGCCTGGCGCATCTTGGTCAGGCACTTTTTCTGGAACTTCATGTCACCGACGGCGAGGACCTCGTCCATGATCATAATTTCGCTGTCCAGATGGGCGGCAACGGAGAATGCCAATTTCACGAACATGCCGCTGGAATAGCGCTTGACCGGCGTGTCGATAAAGTCGCCGACCTCGGAGAACTCAATAATTTCCGCCATCTTGGCGTCAATTTCGGCGCGGGTCATACCTAAAATCGCGCCGTTCAGGTAGACGTTTTCCCGGCCCGTCATCTCGGGGTGGAAGCCGGTGCCGACCTCGAGCATCGAGGCGACGCGGCCATACAGGTCAATATCGCCGGAGGTGGGGGCTGTGACGTGGGTCAGCAGCTTTAACAGCGTGGACTTGCCCGCGCCGTTCGAGCCGATGATGCCGACGGCCTCGCCCTTGTTGACCGTGAAGCTGACGCCGTTCAGCGCCATAAACGTCGTACCGATCAGGCGCTGGTCGGTGCCAATGAGGGTGTTCGGGTCCTCCTTGCCGCGCTTGCGGGCCCACCAGCTTTGCAGGTCGCCGCGCAGCGTGCCGCCGCCGATCTGCCCCAAGCGGTACTGCTTTTTCACGTTCTCGACGCGAATCATCAACGAATTTTCACGCATACTCGCGCCCCCTTACACTGTATCGACGAAGGTCTTTTCGACCTTGCTGAAAAGCGACAGTCCCAGCGCCAGTAGCGCAACGGTCCAGATCAGCGACGACGCCCACATGACGCCCGTGACCTGCCCGGTGCCGAAGAAGATATAGCGGAAGCTCTCCATCGGTGCAGTCATGGGGTTGATGACCATGACTGCGCGCAGGACGGGGTGGGTGATCATCGACAGCGGGTAGACGACGGGCGAGCCGTACATCCACAGCTGGACGCCGAAGGTCACAACAACCATCAGATCGCGGTAGCGGGTCGTCAGGCTGGACACAATGATGCCGCAGCCAAGGCCCAGCAGGCCGACCTGCAGCACCAGCGGCACGCACAGCAGCAGCATGCCCCAGTGCGGGCTGACCTCGCCTTTGGCAAGGTAGACAAGCAGCAGGATGAAAAACAGTGCAAACTGCACAAGAAAGTTGATAAGGCCGGAGATCACCGTCGAAATCGGCATGGCCAGCCGCGGGAAATACACCTTGCTGAAGATGTTGGAGTTCGTCGTGAACGTGCCCGACACCTTGTTGATGCAGGACGAGAAGAAGCCCCACAGTGCCGTGCCGGCCAGATAGAACAGAATCTGCGGCACGCCGTCGGTGGACAGCTGGGCAATCGTGCCGAACATGACGCAGTACATGGCCGTGGACATGAGCGGGTTAATTAAGATCCACGCCGGGCCCAGCACCGTCTGCTTATACATGACGTTGAAATCGCGCTTGACAAAGAGCCAGATCAGGTCCTTGTAGCGCCACAGCTCGCGCAGGTCAACACGGCTCCAGCCCTGGGCCGGGCCGTAGTGGACATGGTAGTTTTGCAGTTGCGTTTTTTCCATGCGTGGAACTCCTTAGGTTTTGTGTTTCAAAAAGGCTTGGTAGGCGGGCAGACCGATGCGCAGCAGCGCGGCGCGCAGACGCATCGAGCGCTGCCCCGTGGCCGCGGCCAGCGCGGTGTAGCTGTCAGCACAGGCGCGGCAGGCGGCGCGGTAGCGGGCCTGTTGGGCGGGTGTGGACAGGTCAAAGCACTGCTTTTCGGCAAGGTTCTGTATGGCGTCGTTCAGCAGCCCCTCGGCCCGCAGGGCATCGCCCTTTTGGGTAAAGTAGGCGCACCAGTCCAGCAGGTACTCGGGCCGGTCCAGATAGGTACGGCTCGACCCCTGCGCCATGATGCTGCCGCTGCGCTGCACGTAGCGGTAGCCGGGCGCGGCCAGGCAGGCAATGGTTTTGCACTGTGCCAGCAGGTGGGGCAGCAGGAACTGATCCTCATACCGTTTGCCCGGGGCATAGCGCAAGTGTTGGAACAGGCTGCGGCGGTAGAGCTTATTCCACGCCACAACGTAGTAAATCCTTGTTTCCGCCAGGGCAAAGCAGCGCTGCCAGACGCCGTCCTCATCGAGGATCTCATCCGTAAAGCCGCTGAAATCCGGCTGCGGCAGCGGGCGGTTCTCTTCATCGACGTAGGTCAGGTTGAAGATGACCAGATCGGCGTCCTGCTGCCGTTGGGCGTCCACCGCGCGGCGGACGGCGTCGGGTTCTAATAAGTCGTCGCTGTCAACGAACAGCAAAAACTCGCCCATGGCGGCGTCGATGCCGGAGTTGCGCGCGGCGGACAGACCACCGTTCTCCCGGTGGATGACCTTGATGCGCGGGTCCTTTTCTGCCCAGGCATCGCAGAGCGCCGGGCAGCGGTCCGGGCTGCCGTCGTCGACGAGGAGTATCTCCAAGTCCGCATAGCTCTGCCGCACAACGCTCTCCACACAGGCGTCGAGATAGCGCTCGACCTTATAGACCGGGATAATAACGGTGACGGTGGGCATGAGGGGGCTCCTTTTGTTGGCGGTTTTGTTGGGGAGGGGTTCGGGCGGCGGGAACGGGTTAAAGCCCCTCAGGCAGGCTTCGCGGCCAGCTCCTCGCTTTGCGGGGAGGCGGCCGAGCGCAGCGATGGCCGGAGGGGCTCTGCCCGTCACCCCCGCGCTCTCACATACATGGCAAACACGCCCAGCCCCGCCCTCAGTGCGGCGGCCCGCAGTTTCATCGACGCACTCCCCTTTTGGGCGGCCAGCGCATCGTACACGCGGCAAAGCTCACGTTTTGTCTCGGCAAATTCCGCGCGGTGGCCGGGCTTGGTCAAATCGTAGGCGCGCTTGTTGTCGTGTAAAAACAGCGCAGCATCGGTCAGCGCACCCTCGGCGCGGTCATACCAGCCGTTGCGCAAAAAGTATTCGGCGCGGTGGATGTCGCCTTTCGTCATGGCCAGGCGCACCTCATGGCGCGCACCGTCGGTGATGCTGCCCGCGTGGCGCAGCACATAATAACCCGTAAAGGCCATGCAGTAAACAGCGCTGCAATGTGCAATTAAATCCGGCAGCACGTAGTAATCCTCGTGCAGCAGGCCCACGGGGTAGCGCACGCCGTCAAAAAGCCTTGCGGCGTAGAGGCGGTGGGCCGTGCCGGTGAACTGGTTGATCCACGGCGTATGGAAGGCGTCCCAGAACGCATCTACGTCCAGCAGCGTGTCCTTCGTGAACTGCTCGTCGGCGGGCAGCGGGTGCCGTGCGCCGTCCTCGGTCACGGGGCAGCCGTTGCAGATCACCAGCTCTGCGCCGGTGGTCTCCGCGCCTGCCAGCAGCTTTTCCACAAGGTCGGGCGCTATCGTGTCGTCGCTGTCCACCATCGTCAGCCAGGGGGCCGCGGCGGCCTGCACCCCGGCGTTGCGCGCGCCGGACGGGCCGGGCCCGGCCTTGGCCGGGTGCAAAACGCGGATGCGTGGGTCTTTTTTTGCCCAGGCATCGCACATTTCCGGGCAGCGGTCCGGGCTTTCGTCGTCGATGAGCAGCAGCTCAAAGTCCGGGAACGTCTGCGCAAGGATGCTCTCGACGCAGGCGTCCAGCGTTTTTTCCGCCTTGTAGACGGGTACAAGGATACTGACTTTCGGCATGGTGTCTCCTTAGTCGTCGACGCCGGGCAGGTGGATCAGGCTACCCATGAAGTCGTTCGCGCTCTCCGGGTGCCAGCGGGAGATACCGCTCTCGGTGGTGAAGGTCATCTCGCCGAACTTGATGCTGCCATCATTGAGCGAGTACAGGTCGACGCGCACGGCAGTGTAGCCTTGGCTCAGCGTGCGGGCAATGTCCAGCATTTTTTCAAGGTTCGCCGGGCGGGGCAGATCGGCGTCCAGTTCCAGCGGCACATTGATGTTGAAGGGCAGCTGGTTCCAGTCGGTATCCAGAAAGAACATCCGTTCCTCCTTGTCGGTATAGCGCTCCTCAATATGCAAAATAATTTTCGGCTCGCCGTTGAAGCAGAAAATTTTGTAATCGTAGAGGTCGCCGCCGTCGTTTTCGATGAACTTTTCAGCGATGATGCGCGGCTTTATGTGGATGTACTGCACATCCAACCCGCCCATCAGGTAGCAGTAGTTCAGCTTAAGCCAGCTCTCGATCTTCCGCTTGGCGTCCGCCTTATCGAACTTGGATTTATCCTGCACGGCGATGTTCCAGCCTGCGCCGTGGTTGACCTTCAGCATGAACTTGTCCGGCAGCTTGTCGAAGTCGATGTCGTCAAAGCGATCCCAGACGCCCAGCAGCGGGATAAGGTATTCCTCGCCAATCTTCTCCTTGACCCACTCGCGCACGGCATACTTGTCAACGAGGGGATAGACATCCTCGAACCCGCCGTACAACTTGAGCCACTGGGTCTTCTCGCTGAAGGATTTGGGATGTTCGAGGTCGAGCGGTGTGTGAGTGTAGTTTGTCTCCTGAAACCATTTTTTCAGCGCCTCGGGGTAGTCCTTTTTTTGCAGGCAGGCCCAGTAGGCGTATTCCTTGTTGGCGACCTTGTGATATTTCGCGTAGGTATACAGATATTTGGCGCTGATGGCCGGGCCGTTGTGGGCAAGGTACGCCAGCGCCTTTTTCGCATGGCGGGGCAGCCAGGTCACGGCGCGGCCAATCTTGTACGACGACGAGCCGTAGACGGCCTCCAGCTCATGCTGTAAAATGCGGGCCCGTTCTTCGGCGGTCAGTTCGTTCATTTCTTCCATGATTCAGCACTCCCCTTTTTCGGTTTTGATACGTGCCTCTTCCAGCAGGGCCCGCACCTTGGGCTTCCAGATAAAATGGCGGCAGACCTTCGTGATAAAGAACCAGAATTTATTTTCCAGCTCGCACCACAGGCGCACCGGGGCGCTTTCCTTATTATAGTTCACAAGGCGGCGCAGGCGGCCCGCGCCGTAGCGGTCAATGTTTTCGAGGTAGGTCTGCCCCTCCGCGGTCAGCTTGGGGTCGCGGCGGTTCTCATACAGCTGGGTGTACTCAAACAGGGTGCGTACCAGCCCCGCGCCGAATAAACCGCGCAGCACCGTCTTTTGCTGGTAGAGCATCAAGGCGTTCAGGATATAATTCTGGTAGACGCTGCGGCGGTGGAAGGTGCTGTCCTCCGTCTGGCGGTAGTTGAACATGCAGTCCGGGATATAGTACACCCCGCCGTAGGGCAGAAACTGGTAGGTCAGCAGGTTATCAATGATTTGGATGCCGCTCGTGTACGGGTCAATGCCCTGCAGGCCGATGTTGCGGAACATCATGGCGTTGGTGTGGATGTAGAAAAAGCTCCAATACTCCTTCGCCGTCAGCGCACATTCCCGGATGGGCTTTTCAATCGGCTTCGTCTCGCCGGTGCTCTGCCAGTAGTAGCAGCCGTTGTGCCCACAGGCCACGTATTTGTGGTCTGTGTCGGCGTCCAAAATGTCCGCCTGCTTTTGCAGCTTGCGGTCATCGGTGTAAAAATCGTCGCCGTCCAGATAGCAGACATAGCTGCCTTTGGCCTCGTAAAAAAGCCGCCCGCGGATGGCGTTCATCCGCCGGATGCGCTCGTTGCCCTCATATTTTTTGCCCGGCACGCGGTCCATGACAAAGACGCGGACGGTGTCGGGGTGCGCCGCCTCCCAGCCGCGCAGCTTTTCAACCGTGCCGTCGTCGGAGCCGTCGTCCGCGCAGAGGATTTCCACGGGGAAGTCGGTTTTCTGCGCCAGCACGCTTTCCATCGTCTGGTCCACGAAAGGGGCCAGATTGTAAAACGAGATCAGCACACTGACCTTGGGCTGCTGTGTCATGCGGGTTCCCCTTCCTCTTTCAGCTGCAGCACCAGCGCCGCCAGTGCGCGCATATCGTCGGGCGTGTAGCGCTGGTCGATGGGCAGCGGCAGCAGGTACCGGCTGTAGTCGGCCTCGACGGAGTCGGCGGGCAGCAGCTCCAGCAGGTACTTCCACCACTGGCTGACGTAGACTTTATTTTTTATCAGCCGTCCGCGCAGGCCGTCAACCCGGCACAAAAACGGATAGATCATCGCATCGGCGCCGGCCGGGCAGTCCAGCGCATTGTGCGGGGCCAGCGCGGCGTGCAGCGCCTCGTAGTTGGCGCGGCGGCGCAGGCGCAGGGCGTCGTACTCGACGGACGCGAGGATGCGCCGGGTCGAGGGCGACATGCCGCGGATCTCGCCGTCAAAGCGGCTCTCGTTGTCGAGGCTGTCGCCGTAGGCGCTGTTCACGCTTTCATCAATGCAGCGGAACAAAAACGCCGCGTGCTGCCAGCTGGTGTCTGCCGGGTAAATCCCGTCGGTCAGTCCCGTGTGTACAAGGTACGCGCCGTCCGGCACGCCGACGAACTTGCGGCAGGAATAGACGTTGTAGCTGTCGGCATCCATACGGGGCTCTGAAAAAAACGCCTGGGTGTTGTCAAAAATCACCCGCGGCCAGCGGCGCTTGACCTCGGCCAGCAGGTCGTCCGACGCAATGCCGAAGTAGTTGACATACAGCAGCCACTCGCCGTCGCCCAGTGCGGGGCAGACAGGCAGACGGCGCGCGTCCAACGGATAGCGTTCCACCGCAAAGCCCGCGCGGGTCACGGCATCATAGACCGTATTGCAGTTGTAATAGGGCAGATACACCTTTTTTGCGCCCGCGTCGCGCAGGGCAGCCACAATCGCATTGCGGCCACAGTTCAACCGCAGCACGCCCGCGCCGGTGTACAGCTCCTGCCCATGGGGCAGCTCCAGCGGCAGGTAGCCGCCAAACTCACGTTGCATCGTTTGTTTCCTTCTTGCTAAAGGTTTTTGTAAAGCCGAGGTTCACGGCATGGCAGCTCGCGTACCCTTCCTTGCTCTCCACAAGGCCGAAGTTCAGCACCTTGCCGCGTTCCTCCGTCGAGATACCCCAGGACAGGGCGTTGCAGCCCATCCCGGCAGCCAGGCAGAGCATCCGGTAATAGAGATACGCCGCCGGGCTGTAACTGCGGATGGACAAATCCGCCGCCAGATACTGGGTGTGCAGCACGTTGGCCTGGGCAAAGTAGAAGGTCATGCCGCCCGCGACCATCTGCTCGTCCGCAAACACGCCGTAAAACCCGGCAATGTCGGGCAGGCGGCTGGTCTTGAACTCCCAGAGTTCATCGGCGGTATGCACAGGCTCAACACCGAATTTTTGTAGGTTCTGCCGAAGCAGCGCGTGGAAGGCGTCGATTTCCGCCCGTGTTTCCAGCTTGCGGAACGTTAAATCCTGCTTGAGCGCCTTTTTCACATCCTGCTTTTTGTTCTGGCGGAAGGACGCCAGCAGCGTTTCCGGCGTGCGGCCCGCCACCGGCACCCAGGTGCTCAGCTCGGTCTGCTGGGTGTAGCCCAGATAGGTGAAGGCGTATTGCAGCGCGACGTTCTCGACGCCGTTGAACAGATCGGGCGTCGGGCGGAAATCCGCCGCATCGTAGCGCGTGGCAATATAATCCTCCACCGCCTGCAAAATCCCGATGGACTTAGCCGCGGAGTTGTAGGTGCTGCGCAGCACCGGCCCGCCAAACGTGCTGCCCGGGTGGGAGCGGAAAATTCTCATTGCACCGTCCAGCCGCAGTGCCGCGGGCACCACTGCGCCGAGGCCGCCGTGCTCGTTATAGACCATGAGCGAGGCATCCGTAAACCGGCCCGCGGGGTGGTAGTTCAAAAAGTTGCGGGTCTGCAAAAACGTGCCGTTGCCGCTTTCGTGCATGACAAAGCGGTCCCACTCGGCCTCGTCCGCCGGGGTGTAGGGGCGTACCGTCCACTGCATCAGTCCAGATCCTTTCCCTTGACAGCTTCCAGAAATTCATCGTAGTCACGGATATAATCCGATTCATCGTAGTAGGAATCCGCCGCGACGCAGAGCACGGAGTCCTTTTTCTCCCAGATCATCTCGCGCCACATATAGTGCTCGACGATCAGGCCCTTGTCGGGGCTGTCCAGCAGGACGTCGGCCTTCTCGCGGCCATTGTCCAGCCGGATGCGGATGCTGCCGTAGGGGCACCACAGCACCTGCCGCAGTGCCTTGTGGGCGTGGCCGCCGCGGTGGGTGCCCTTGGGCGCGCCGTGGATATAGTAAATGCGCTTGATGTCAAAGGGCACATCATGGCTGCCCTCAAAGACCGAGAGGGTGCCCATCCCCTGCGCCGTCACGCTTTTGATGCTGATGGTCTGGATGATCATAGTGGTTGCCTTTCTGTGTATTACTCCTTGCCTCCTCTAGCAGGGGAGGTGGCCAAGGGCTGACTCGTAAATCTGCTTTAATTCCTGAATATCTCCGTTCACGGGAGGGACCCAGGCGTGCTGGGCTTTTTTGAAGGGAGCGTTCTGCGGCACGATGAGCCGCCCGACCAGCCCGCGGACGAGCCGCGATTTGTGCCGATCATTGAAGTAATATTCATACGCCAGCCGCACGGTGCGGTCTTTGGGGTACAGCTCCCGCAGCAGCTCTACCATGGCACGCCAGTCGCGCAGCATCCGGGCGCGGGCACCCTCGTTGGTGGAAACGCCGGTGCCGACCTCATACCACGCAATGCAGCGGTCATAGCCGACTATCGGGATGTTTTCCACGGCAAAGAGCCGCGCGGCGAAATCCTCGGCCAGCAGGACGCGGCCCGCCATCTTTTCCAGCGCGTGTACGAGCAATTCCCGCTCATACACGAGCCCCGCGCCGCTGATGCCGTCATCATAGAGCAGCATATTGCGCTTGGCGGTCTTGGCGTCATACGCGCCGGGGCGGTAGGGCGTGCGGTCAAACGGCGCGTCGCCGGGGCGCCGGATCGGTGCGCCGTTCCGGTCTGCGTAGCAGGCCAAGCGGCCAAAGGCGACCCGCGGGGCATCGCGGCGCAAGACCTCCAGCAGCCACGCCACCGTGTCGGCGTCGTAGAGATAGTCCCCCGGCGAGACGGTGAACACCCATTTTCCGGCTGCCTGCTTTGCGCCGTTCAAAACGTTTTTGACCGTGCCGCCGTTGGGGGTGAGCTTGACAAATTTTGCGCCGGTAAAGCCGTTTTCTGCAAGAATTTTGCGCGTCAGCGGGAAGAAGTCCTCATCGGAGCCGTCATCCGCCACGACCAGTTCAAAATCACGGCAGCTCTGCCGCAGCAGCGACGCCAGCGTCCGCCGCAGCTCACCCTCGTCGGGGCGGTACTGGACCAAGAGGATGGATAGATCCATGGGGATGTCTCCTTTACGTCAGATTTCTTGTTTCCCCCAGCAGGGGAGGGGCCAAGGGGGTTACCCTTTCATCCGCCCCATTTTCCCGTTCCAGAAATCCACGGCACCCCGAAACGCGCCGTAGCTGCGGCCTTTTTTGCGGCCCAGCAGCTTTGTCAGGGCGTAGCGTGCCGCGCCGGTGAGGAGGGGGAGAATCGTTTTCAGCTTCGCATAGGCCGCGCTTTTGCCCTTGCAGGTCAGGTACAGCGTGTTGCGGGTGATGTAGTAGACCGACAGCATCCCGCCCGCGCTGCCGCCCGCCTTGTGGTGGATGACAGCATCGGGCAAAAACCACATCGGCACGCCGGCCTGCGCCAGACGAATGCAGTAGTCAACGTCCTCGCAGTACATAAACAGTGTCTCATCGAGATAGCCGACCTTCTCAACCACGGCCCGCGGCAGCAGCACGCAGCAGAACGTGATAAAGCTGACCTGCTTTTTTTCGGCAAATTCGGGGCCGTCCTTTTTGTGGCCGCCCAGGTGCTTTACCTTGCCGGTCTTGGGGTCCAGCTCACCGCCCGCAAACCAGATCTCGTCGGGCGGGTCCATAAACAGCATCTTCGGGCAGCTGACCGCCCCCGCGGGGGTCTCGGCCAGCAGCTTTTCAAGGAAATCCGGGCGGACCGACGTGTCGTTGTTCAGCAGCAGCGCAAAGTCGCAGCCGTCGTCCAGCGCACGGCGCATACCGATGTTGTTGGCCGCGGCAAAGCCGACGTTGCGCTCCTGCGGCAGGAACACCGTGTTCGGCGGCAGCTTATTTTGCAGCTGTGCAACGGAATCATTCGGCGACGCATCGTCGATTAAAATCACTTCAAAGTCCGTGAACGTCTGCTTTTGCAGGCTGTCCAGACAGACGAGCGTGTCCTGCCAGCCGTTATAATTGGAAATTACGATACCGACCTTCGGCATGGTTCACCCCTCAAACTCGTTCACGGCGTCGATGACGGCCTGCACCTGCGCGTCGGTCATGCCGTAGAACATCGGCAGGCTCAGCTCGGTGGCGGAAATTTCCTCCGCCAGCGGCAGTGCGCCCCTGCCAAGGCCAAGCTCGGCGTAAGCGCCCTGCAGATGGATGGGCGTCGGGTAGTGCTTGTTCGTGCCGATGCCGCGGGCGTTCAAATGCTTTTCCAGCGCGTTGCGGTCGGCGCAGCGCACGGCGAAGATATGCCAGACGTGGGTGCAGTCGGGCAGCTCGGCGGGCAGCGTGACCGCCGGGTTGTGCATTTCGGCCAGATACCGCGCGGCAATGCGGCGGCGCTCGGCGTTCATAGCGTCGAGGTGCGGCAGCTTGGCGGCCAGGAACGCGGCCTGCAGCTCGTCCAGGCGGGAGTTCTGGCCCTTGTAGACATGGTGGTATTTGTAGTCGCTGCCGTAGTTGCCCAGCGCACGGATGCGCTCGGCCAGCGCGTCGTCGTTCGTCGTTACGCAGCCCGCGTCGCCCAGCGCACCCAGGTTCTTGCCCGGGTAGAAGCTGAACCCGGCGGCATCCCCCAGACTGCCCGCGCGGCGGCCCTTGTAGGTCGCGCCGTGGGCCTGGGCGGCGTCCTCGATGACCTTGAGGCCGTGGGCGTGGGCAATGGCGTTGATCTCGTCCATCGGGGCGCACTGGCCGTAGAGGTGCACGGCCATGATGGCCTTCGTGCGCGGGGTCACGGCAGCCTCGATGCGGGCGGGGTCGATGTTGTAGCTTTCGAGCGTCGGCTCGACCAGCACGGGCGCTGCGCCCGCGTAGCTGATGGCCAGCACCGTGGCGATAAAGGTGTTGGACGGGGCAATGACCTCGTCCCCGGGGCCGATGCCCATGGCCTTTAAAATGAGCACCAGCGCGTCCAGCCCGTTGCCGCAGCCGACGCAGTGCCTGACGCCGCAGTAGGCGGCAAATGCCTTTTCAAAGGCGGCGTCCTCTCTGCCGCCGATGTACCAGCTGTTGTCCAGCACGCGGGCAAACGCGCCGCGCAGGTCGGCATCCAGCTCCCGCTCCATCGGGCGGAAGGAGACAAACGGCACGGTAACAGGAGTTTCGGACATGGAGTGACACCTCGTTTTTTATAACAAATATTTGTTTGCGCGGTCAAAACGCACCTTGTAGGGGCGGGCATTGCTCGCCCGCGGGAAGCTCGTGGCTGCCCCGGCCGCAAACGGGCACGGGCAAGCAGCCGACACATCCGCAAAAGGGCGGACAAGACCTACTATATCGTCTTATTATACAACAAAGCGGATGATTTAGCAATAAAAAAGGGATGCCGCTTTGTGAAAACGGCATCCGTTCCGGGATAAAATTATTCGGCGGTCTCCCGCGGGGCGCGGGTGGCGCATTCGGGGCCGCAGCTGCACTCGTCAATGCTGACGTGGTCAGCGCAGCAGCAGCGCCCCTCAAGATGGCGGCAGCCCCTGTCGTCGCAGTGGATCTCGGTCTCGGGCGAGGCCGGCTGGTTGTCGGTAGCGACGTTGCCGCAGCCCCCGCTGTTGCGGTAGCTGCCGCAGACAGCGTCCCCGGGGCCGGTATGGCGGACGTTGATGCTGTCCAGGCAGCAGCAGCCCGCCTTGTTATGGCAGCAGTCATACTGGGCACAATCAAGATAGCTCATAAAAACACCTCCGTGCGCACAGTATGTGCAGGCGCGGAGGGGGTTATACACGGGTCGTGTTTGCGGGTATGGCAAGCGGGCACGGGCGGATATGGAATCCGCCCCTACGGCGTAGGGGTCGATGCTCGCCATCGACCCGGACCCTCTGCCCCTGCCGCGCTTATTCCGCAGTCAGCCACCCCTTGACATCGTCGAGGCTTTTCAACATGGCCGCCGTCATTTGTTGATAACTTTCCGCGGGCATTTTCATATCGGGCACGCAGAGGACGTCGATGCCCGCGGCGTGGGCGGCCTGGATGCCGGCCTCGCTGTCCTCCAGAACCAGACAGTCCGCCGGGGCGGCGTGGGCTTTTTCGGCAGCCTTCAGGAAAATATCCGGCCAGGGCTTGCCGCGCTCGATCTCGGTGCCAAAGACCATGTCGTCAAAATACTGCACGACGCCCAGCCGGGTCAGCACCTCGACGGCGCGCTCCCGCACGCTGGAGGTTGCCAGCACCACGGCCACGCCCTCGGTTTTCAGCCAGGACAGCAGGGCCGCCGCGCCGGGCTTGAGCTGCACATCCTGCAGCAGCTCCTTTTCCCGGGCAACCTCCCAGGTCAGGCCCTCCTCCACCGTGATGGGCAGATTGTACCGGGCAATGACGTTCGTCATGTTGGCCACGCCCGTTTTGCCGCTGTAATCCCGGGCGTACTCAGCCACGGTCACGCTCTTACCGTACCGGTGCAGCAGTTCGTCATACAGTCGATGGGAGATGACCTCACTGTCGATCAGCAGACCATCCAAATCAAAAATCACAGCTTTTTTCATGTTAGCAGTCTCCTTATTGTGCCTTGACCTCATGGCATGGTCCCCGGCAGATTTATACAAACCGTGCAATCGTGCGCAGCATGACATCTTTGAACAGCGGCTTGCTGATGTGGGCGTTCATGCCGGAATCCAGGCATTTCTTCACGTCCTCGGCGTAGGCGTTGGCGCTCATGGCGATGATGGGCACAGTCCCGGCACGGGTCTGCCCGCTGGCGCGGATGGCCCTGGCCGCGGCGTAGCCGTCCATGACCGGCATCATCAGGTCCATCAAAATCGCATCGTAGCCCGCCGGGTCGGCGGCAAAGGCGCGCACAGCGCTCTCGCCGTCAAACGCCTTGACGACCTCGGCCCCGGCGCTTTTCAGCATGAACTCGGCGATCTCCATGTTCAGCTCGTTATCCTCGACAACCAGCAGGCGCTTGCCGTGCAGGTCGGCGGAGGCTTCCTTCTCCGGTCCGGCGGCGGGCGGGTCGTGGTCTATGGCAAACGGCAGCGTGACGGTAAAGCTGCTGCCCTCCCCCACCGTGCTCTCGACGGTGATCGTGCCGTTCATCTTCTGCACCAGCTGGTTCACGATGGACATACCCAGCCCGGTGCCGCCGTACTGGGAGCGCGCGGCGTTGTCCTCCTGGCTGAACGCCTCAAACAGGTGGTTGTCAATAAAGTCCTGCGTCATGCCGATGCCGGTATCCCGGATCGTGAACGCATAGGCCGCGGTGTCGGCGGTGCGGCTCACCTCCCGCAGGCGGGTGGTGATGCTCCCGCCGGGCTTGTTGTACTTGATGGCGTTGCTGTACAGGTTCACAAGGATCTTTTTCAGGTAGAGCGCACCGCCCAGCAGGTCGGCGTCGTGCACATCGTCGTGGTCCGTGTACAGCCGCAGCCCGCTCTGCTCCGCCTGAAAGCGGACGATGTCATCGACCTCGGCAAGGGTCCGGCCTAGGTTGAAGGGCTTTGCCTCGACCACAAAGCTGTTGCTCTCGATCTTGCTCATGTCCAGCACGTCGTTGACGAGGGAGAGCAGGTGCTTAGCCGAAATATCGATCTTGCCCAGGCAGTCATCGACCCGCGCCTCGTCGCTGCGGCAGTCGCGGATGACCTCCAGCATGCCCAGAATGCCGTTGATGGGCGTGCGGATGTCGTGGGACATGTTGGCCAAAAAGCGCGTCTTGGTGCGGTTGGCGCTGGCCTCGCTCTCCAGCGCATTTTGCAGCTGCTGGCCGATGTGCAGGTAGCGGCCCGCATCCCGGACACGGATCTCTTCCTTGCGGGCCAGCACCAGCGCGTAGTAGGTCTCCTTCTTTTCCAGCGCGGCCAGCATCAGGGTGGTGTTGCCGTTGGCTTTGGCGTATTCATAGCGGCAGGTCTCGGCCCGCAGACCGACCTGGGCCTCCTTGGGGTCGCGGCGCAGGTAGGCGTCCATGGCGTCCAGCACCCACTCGACCTGCGCATTGTCCCCGGCATCCATGCCGCAGTCGAACAGCACCTTGCAGGAGGCCAGGAACTCCTGCGCGTGCAGCCGGGGCAGGTGCTCCCGAAGCTCGGCGCAGCAGCGTTTGTACCCGGCGGTGTCGCCCGACTTATAGGTCAGCAGCGTGTTCACGATCCGCACTTCCTCGGGCAGGATCTCCCGGCCCCGGTAGGCCAGGCATTTGGCAAGGGCATCCTTTGCCTCGTCCAGTCGGTCCAGATGGCAGCAGATCTCCGCCAGATTGCGGTAGATGTAGGCGTGCATCACCTCATCGGAGACGGGCATGTTTTTCTCTGCCTCGCGGATGGCCTCAAGCGCCTTCCCGTAGTCCTGCTGGGCCACATAGGTCACGGCAAGGTTGTTGTACTCATAGGCGTAACGGCTGACCTCGCTGTGTTCCTGCGCAATTTTAAGGCCCTCATGAATGTAGAAGCGGGACAGTGCGTACTCCTGCACATAGTAGGCCACCACGCCGACGAGGTTGAAGCAGGCGATGATCTCCGGGCGGTACCGGTAGCTTTTGTAATCGATGATGAACGGATCCAGAATTTCCCGCGCGGTGCGGAAGTCGCCCTCGCGGTACAAGAGCAGCGCATAGCGGAAGTACGCCATCATCCGCACATCGGTCTTTTCGGTCTCCCCGGCCAGTACATCGGCAAAGAAGGTCTTGCGCTCCGGCAGTGGGGCGTTTTCCAGTTCGTCGCAGCGCTTATCAAATTCTTCGTAGGTCATCGTGTACACACCCGCTTTGGCAACTAAATTTTATTTTATCATAGCATAAATATCTAAAGAAAAAAAGGTGTTTTTTGCTTTAAAGCCCCCTCGCAGAGGGGGGCGGGGGGTGTCGAAAAAACCTAACGGGATGATCGCGAGCCTTCGGCGGGTTTGTAGGGAACGGTCTTGACCGTTCCGTGCAGCTTAGCCGACAGCAGCCAGCGGTGCGGATGGGTCAAGACCCATCCCTACATTACTACCCGAAAAAGGGCTTCAGACTGTAGGGGCGGCCATTGGCCGCCCGCCGGCCTTGCGGCAGCCGCTGCCTTTCCGGGTCGATGACGAGCATCGACCCCTACGGCGTAGGGGCGGATTCCATATCCGCCCGGAAGGCTTGCCATTGCCGCAGGCGTCCGCGGGCGACCAATGGTCGCCCCTACAAAACAAAAGCTCACCCTGCACATTCATGCAGGATGAGCTGTGGTTGGGTCGGCGAGGTTCGAACTCACGAATGCGGGAGTCAAAGTCCCGTGCCTTACCACTTGGCGACGACCCATTATAAAAGAAAAGGCCGTGCAGGAACGCGCCTGTACGGTCTTTGGTGGGGTGCCTAGAGAGATTCGAACTCTCGGCCTCCAGAGCCACAATCTGGCGCGCTAACCAACTGCGCCATAGGCACCACATAATGCGCCCGAAGGGACTCGAACCCCCGGCCCACTGCTTAGAAGGCAGTTGCTCTATCCAGCTGAGCTACGGGCGCTTATTGCGGGTTCATGTCCGCGAGGGACATACTGCGTAAGATATTATAGCAACGGAGAGCCGGGTTGTCAAGCATTTTGCAAAAACTTTTTTACAAATCCGGCGGGATTTTTCCCGTGAAATACACCTCATACCACTCAATAAAGCAGTAAAACGCCCAGAGCTTCGTCATAGCGTTGGTTTTTCCCGCACGGTGGGCGTCCAGCAGGGCGCAGAGCGCACCCGTGTCAAAAAAGCGCTCGGCTGCCGGGCCGGTGAGCTTGGCCTTGACCAGCGCGTAATATTTCTCCTGCCGCAGCCAGTCCGCCAGCGGCACGGGGAAGCCGCGCTTCGGCGCGTCGGCCAGTTGGGGCGGCAGGCGGCGGGCCGCGGCGGCGCGCAGGGCGATCTTTCCGCGCCGCCCGGTGCAGCGGTACCGCCGGGGCAGGGCCTGCGCCGCGGCCAGCACCTGCCGGTCCAGGAACGGCACCCGCAGCTCCAGGCTGTGGGCCATGCTCATGCGGTCCGCCTTGCGCAGGATGTCCCGCGGCAGCCAGGTCTGCCAATCGACCCACTGCACCGCCGTCGGCTCATCCAGCCCGCGCACCGCGTCAAAATAGGGCTTGCAGCGCTGCGCGGGGGTCGGGGCGCAGTAGTCGCGCTTCAAATATTTATCGCGCTCCTGCGTTGTTTCAAAGACATAGTTGGCCCGGGCAGACCGCTGCCAGCGCGGCAGTGCGCCCCGGTGCAGCAGGCCGCAGCCGGGCAGCAGGGCCGCCAGCGCCCGCCGCACGGCCCGGGGCATTTTCTGCCAGCGTTCGGCCCAGACGGCCTGCCGGTACAGCGGATAGCCGCCGAACAGCTCATCCGCGCCCTCGCCCGAGAGCACGACCTTGACCCGCTGCCGCGCCGCCTTGCACAGGAAATACAGCGGCACCTCCGCCGGGTTGGGCATCGGCTCGTCCAGATACCACTGAATGGCGCGGTTCGCCGCAAAAAAATCATCCGCGGTCACGGTGGTTTCGGTCAGCGGCACGCCCAGCGCCTGCGCCGCGGCACGGGCGGCAGGCAGCTCGGAATACGCTTCCTCAGCGTAGCCCACCGAGAAGCACTGCACGGCGGGCTGGCGGCGGGCCATCTCGCAGGTGATGAGCGACGAGTCCACCCCGCCCGACAAAAAGCAGCCGACCTCGACATCGGCAATGCGGTGGGCATCGGCGCTCTCAGCGACAGCGTCCCCGATCCCACGCGCCCAAGCCCGCAGACTGCGCCCCCGCTTTGCCCGGAACCGCGGCGCGGCATAGCGGGCCAGCGTGACCCGGCCCGCCTGCCAGGTCAGCGTATGGGCGGGCGGCAGCTCATAAACGCCGGTGAACAGCGTCTCGGCGTCGGGCAGGTACTCCATGCTCAGCCAGTCGGGCAGACGGGCCTCGTTCAGGCGCTTTTCAAAGGCCGGGTGAGCCAGAAACGCCTTGATCTCGCTGGCAAAGAGCAGCGTCTCGCCCTTTTTATAATAGCAGAGCGGCTTGATGCCGAACAGGTCCCGCGCACAGAACAGCGTGCCGCGGGTGCGGTCCCACACCGCAAACGCGAACATCCCGCGCAGGCGGCAGGGCAGGTCGCGGCCCCATTCCTCATACCCGTGGAGCAGGACCTCGGTGTCGGAATCCGTGGCAAACGTGTGGCCGCGCTGCTGCAATCGGGCGCGCAGGGTCTTGTAGTTGTAAATTTCGCCGTTGAACACGACCACCAGCGTGCCGTCCTCATTGAGCATCGGCTGGCCGCCGCCCGCCAGATCAATGACCGACAGCCGCCGATGCCCGAGCGCCGCGGTGCCGTCGGCGTAGCAGCCCTCGCCGTCGGGGCCGCGGTGACGGATGAGGTCCGCCATGCCCTGCACGATTTGTTTGGCCGCCGCCGGGTCCTGCCCGGGCGCGGTAAAGCCGACGATGCCGCACATGTGTTTGCCCTCCTTGTGAGAAATTCGGTGCGCAGGGGTCGGCGTCCTCGACGACCCGGGGAGCCTGCGACGGCGGGAACGGGCACGGGCGAGCAATGCTCGCCCCTACAGCTTACGGCAATAGCCCGCCTGCCTTGCCGCAAACCATATCCGCCGGGATGCCCCCTCCCCCGCCGCCAGCAGGTGTGTCGTCGCCCGCCCGCGGCGTCTCAAAATCCCGGCACGGCGCAGGGCAAGCCTGTTCGGGCAGGCGCAGCGCACGGCGTACCACGGCGCGGTGTACCAGACGGCGGGGCGCAGCGTCGGCGGCGTGACCGGCCCGCCGTACAGCAGGTCCTGCACCGGCGGCACGGCCAGCGGTGCGTCCGCGGCGTCGCAAAAATAGGACGCGCGGCCCTGCCGGGGGTTCAGCTCAAATAAAACCGGCTCACCGCGGCGGTCATACTTCAAATCAAAATTGGCAAAGCCGTGCCAGCCCGCCGCCTGCAAAAGGCCGCGCAGGGCATCCAGCAGCGCCGCGTCCTGCCGGGACGGCTCCACCAGCACGGCGGCGTAGTTGCCGGTGCCCTCGGGCGTGCGCTCCTGCAAAAGGGGCTGGCCCTGCACAAGCCACGGCACACTGCCGTCCGCCGCGCAGTAGGCGTTGACGACCCCGAGCCGCGTGTCCGGGCCGGGGATGTACTCCTGCACGAGCCAGCTGCCAAAATAACCGCCCTGCGCCGCGGCGGCAAGGAGCTCCCGCAGCCGGGCGGCGTCCTGAACGAGATACACCTTGCGCCGCCCCGGGAAATCGCAGCGGGCGTAGGCCGCTTGGTCCGCGGGCTTGGCGATGACCGGCCAGCCATACGGCAGCGGCGGCAGGGCGTCCGCCGGGCACAGCGTCACGGTCTGCGGTGTGCGCAGCCCCGCGGCGCGGCAGGCCGCAGCAAACTGCCGCTTATCAGCCAGATGCAGCGCCGCGGGCGGCGGACAGGCAAAGCGGTACGCCCCGCGCAGCGCGTCGGCATGGCGGGCCAGCAGGGCCGTGTAGTCGTCGGCGCAGGAGATGAGAATTTTGGGCACGCCGGGGTACTGCGCCGCCAGCCCCAGCAGCGTGGCCGTAAAGACGTGGTCCTGCCCGAACGCCGGGTCCTGCACGGCGACCCGCACCAGACGGCTGTGGGCCAGCGCGGGCAGGGCGCGGCGGCAGACGGCCAGGCTGCGCACGCCATAGCATTCATAAAAGCTGCGGGCCATGCCGTAGACATTGGCATCCCCGCCCAGCAGCACCGGCAGCATCCGCGGCATACAAATCCCCCCTGCCGTAAGTGTATGCGGCAGGGGGGAAATTATGTGCTCTTTGCCTTCCCCCAAGTGGGGCTGCGCCCGCAGGCGCGTGTCGGAGCGCAACCGCCGTTAGGCGGCTCTTAGCGCGGAGACTGAAGGTGGCCCCGCAGGGCCGGATGAGGGATGAGCCTGCGGAGATTGGCCCGCTAACGGGCAGCGACAGCAAGCCCGCCCCTCATCCGCCCTCGGGCGGGGCCTCGGGCACCTTCCCCCAAGGGGGAAGGCTCAGGCTGTCGAAAAACGCTTGTAGGGGCGAGCATTGCTCGCCCGTGCCCGTTTGCCTTGCAAAATCCCGGAAAAAGCGTTGCTGCGGCAAGTTGGCGGGCGACCAATGGTCGCCGCGGACGTTAGCGACAACAATAAAGCTTCCGGGTTGCCACTGTAGGGGGCGGCGTCCTCGACGCCCCGCGGAGGGGTCAAGACCCCTCCCTACAAAGCAAACCATTAAAGGGGTTGCAATGGCAAACCTCCGGGCCGGGCATGCCCGGCCCCTACAGGTCACCGTTTGCTCAGCGGCATTTCCTCCGTCCAGACATCTCCATTCGTGTCTGTCACACGCACAACGTACTTCGGCAGCGTCTCGCCGTCGTACTCCCAGCCGTTTACCACGTCCTCGCTGTAGAATGTGCCGTTCCAGACGCTCTCGGCGCGGGAGGAATTTCCATAGCTGGACTCGCCCTCGCAATCCAGTACGGCGGTGGCTGTCGGCTCCCCGGCGTCGCCGTTCAGGCGCAGGTCGATTTCCACCTGCGCAGGCTGCATCCACGGCGGGGCGTCCACCTGCACCTCCACAGGGTAGCAGGTCAGGGTCAGGCGGTACTGCTTATTGCCGACCCGCTGCACGGAATACCCAAAGTCCAGGCTGCTGCCCACCGCACCCCAGATAATCTGCGGCTCGGTCATCTCGTCGTTGAAATCCACGGTCCCCAGCGTCTCGTTGGTGGTCACGCCGTCAGCCGTCCACTGCACGCTCAATTCATAGGTGCTGCCCACCGTAAAAACGATACCGTCCGCCGCAAAGCTGCCGCCGGGCGCGGCGGTCATTTCGTACAGCTGCGTATCGTCCCCGCAGCGCACAGCCAGCCGGGCCGTCACACCGTCGCGGGTCGTGCGCGGCGTGACCTGCACCTGCACGGGCATCCAGCTTTTATCGGCGTCCCGGTGCAGCTTGTCCACGGGCAGCCAGCGCCAGTCCGTGACTGTCGTCTCCCCCATCCGCACATCTTTTTGCAGCTCCTCAATTTTCGCGTTCAGCTCCTGCTGCTGGGTGTCATAATAGCTTTGCTGCATCAGGGTATTGCTCCGCAGGGTCTCGATCTGCCGCTCATATTGCAGCGCCACGCCCGCCAGCAGCCCGGCCAGTATGATGAACGCCGCGCCCCCGGCACAGCCCCACAAGCGGCGGCGGCGCTTTTCCTCGGCATCGCGGGCGGCCAGCAGGTCCCGCAGCGCGTCCAGCGTCACGGCGGGCACGGCGGGGTCGGCGTTCTCCGCGCCCAGCAGTGCGTCCACGCCGATGCCCAGCGCCGCAGCCAGCGCCTGCAGATTGTCCAGCCCGGGCAGGGCGGTATCCTTCTCCCACTTGCCCAGCGCCTGGCGGCTGACGCTGATTTTTTCAGCCAGTGCCTCCTGGCTCAGCCCCTGCGCCCTGCGCGCATTCTGGATATTCTGCCCCAGTGTCATACGCTCGCCCTCTTTCCTCTTTTTTCTGACATGATTCTACCACAGAACGTGGTAAAATACCAGCAAGTTAAGCTGACAAAGCGGTAACGGCAGGTTGCACTGCCGGGAAAGGACGCAAAATCATGTGCGGAATCGCAGGCTTTATCGCGGGGCACGGCGCAGCGAACGCAGCGGCGCTGGCCCCCATGCTGGCGCGCATTGCCCACCGCGGCCCCGACGGGCAGGGCACCTTTGTGGAGGGGCCCGCGGCGCTCGGCCACTGCCGTCTGGCCATCATCGACTTAGAGGGCGGCGCACAGCCGCTGTACAGTGAGGATAAAAACTTAGTCGTCGTTTTCAACGGCGAAATCTACAACTACCGTGCGCTGACCGCCGAGCTGACGGCGCTGGGCCACACCTTTGCCACCCGCACCGACACCGAGGTCCTGCTGCACGGGTGGGAGCAGTGGGGCCGCGAGCTGCTGCCCCGGCTGCGCGGGATGTTCGCGTTTGCGCTGTGGGACCGCCGCGCCGGGGTGCTGTTCTGTGCGCGGGATATGTTCGGCATCAAGCCGCTGTACTACTGCCGCTGCGCCGACGGCACGCTGCTTTTCGCCAGCGAGATCAAGGCGTTTTTAGACCACCCGTCGTTTGCCAAGCGGCTCAACACCGCGCAGCTGCCGCTCTACCTGTCCTGCCAGTATTCCCCGGGGCGGGATACGTTTTTTGCGGGTGTGCAGAAGCTGCTGCCCGGGCATTTTCTCGAGTTCTCCGACGGCATCGTCCGCACGACGCGGTGGGTGCAGCCTGCCTTCCTGCCCGGCGACGCGCCGGTCTCCCCTGCTGAGATCGAAGAAGTCCTGCGCGGCAGTGCGGCGGCGCACAAGGTCGCCGACGTCGAGGTCGCGGGGTTCCTGTCGGGCGGCGTGGACTCGGCCTACCTGACCGCGCTGGCCCGCCCCGCGCGCACCTACACGATCAGCTACGCCGAGCCGAAGTACGACGAGTCCTTCCCCGCCCGGGCGCTGGCACGCAGCCTCGGCGTGCGCAACCGGGTGCGGCGCATCAGCCCCGGCGAGTTCTGGGACGCCGTGCCCGCCGTACAGTACCACATGGACGAGCCGCTGGCCGACGCTGCCGCCGTGGCGCTCTACTTTTTGAACCGCGAGGCCGCGAAGGACGTCAAGGTCGTGCTCTCGGGCGAGGGCGCGGACGAGCTGTTCGGCGGGTACAACATCTACCGCGACCCCTTCACGGCGCGGTGGTATGACCGCCTGCCGCCCTGGCTGCGGGCCGGGCTGGGGGCGGCGGCGTCGCTGCTGCCGCCCGCGCGCGGGGTGAACTTTCTCGTGCGGCGCGGCATGAGCCTGGAGGAGCGGTATTTCGGCCCCACAGCCCTGTTCAATGAGCGCGAAAAGCGCCGCCTGCTGGCGGATTACGCCGGGGACGGCGACCCGATGTTTTTGACCGAGGCTATCTGGGACGCCACCGAGGGACTGGACCCCGTGACCCGGATGCAGCAGGTGGATCTAAATTTGTGGCTGGCCGGGGACATCCTGCTCAAGGCCGACAAGATGAGCATGGCGCACAGTTTGGAGCTGCGGGTGCCGTTTCTGGACCGGGAGGTCTGGGCGCTGGCCGCCGCGCTGCCCGCTGCCGCCAAGGCCGACGCACGCACGACGAAAATTGCCCTGCGCCGGGCCGCGGCACGCACGCTGCCCGCCGCCAGCGCCGCGCGCAAAAAGCTCGGCTTTCCTGTGCCGGTGCGGGACTGGCTGCGGCAGGAGCCCTACACCAGCCGGGTGCGGGCCGTGTTCAGCCGCCCGGCAGCGGCGGAGTTCTTTGACCCGCGCGCGCTGCATAGTATGTTGAACCAGCACCTGCACGGCGGCGACTGCTGGCGGCAGATCTGGTGCGTATACAGCTTTTTGATCTGGTATGAGCAATTTTTTGGAGCGTGATGCTGAATGGACCTGCGGCGGCTTACCCAAAACACCGGCTGTCGGCTTCTGCGCGGCGATGCCCTGACCGAAATCACGTCCGTCTGCTGTGACTCCCGCTGTGCCGGGCCGGGGGCGCTGTTCGTCTGTCTGCCCGGGCGGCACGCCGACGGCCACGACTTTGCGGCGCAGGCCGTCGCTGCCGGGGCCGCGGCGGTGCTCTGCACCCATGATGTGCCCGGCCTGCCCGCCGGGTGTGCCGTGCTGCTGGCGGGCGACCCGCGGCGGGCCATGGCGGCGCTGGCCGCGCGGCTCTACGGCGAACCGGCCCGCGCCATGACGATGATCGGCGTGACCGGCACGAAGGGCAAGACGACGACGGCCCACCTGCTGGCAGCCGTTTTGCAGGCCGACGGGCGGCGGGTCGGGCTGGTGGGCACCAACGGCGTCTGCTGGCCCGGGCACCGGCATGATTTGAACCATACAACGCCGGAAAGCTGCGATCTGCAACTGCTTTTGCGCCGCATGGCCGACGACGGCTGCGACACCTGCGTCATGGAGGTTTCGAGCCTCGGGCTGAAATTTGACCGCGCGGCGGAGATCGAATTTGCGGTGGGGGTGTTCACGAACCTGTCGCCCGACCACATCGGCCCCGACGAACACGCGGATTTTGCGGAGTATCTGTTCTGGAAGCGGGCGCTGTTCCGCCGCTGCCGCGTGGGAGTTTTCAACAATGATGACCCGCATGTGGGGAAAATTATGCAGGGCCTCCCCTGCCGCGCCGTGACCTACGGCATCGGCTGCCCGGCGGATGTACGCGCCGACGCCGATTTTGCGCTGACCCGCGTGGGCGGGCGGCTGGGCGCGGCGTTTACCGTGGACGGCGCGCGGTACGCCGTGGGCATGCCCGGGGCGTTCAGCGTGTACAACGCGCTGGCCGCGCTGACGGCGGCGCGGGTGCTGGGCGCGGGTGAGGACGCGATCCATGCCGGGCTGGCCGGGGCCGTCGTGTGCGGGCGGGTCGAGCCGGTGCCGCTGGACGCGCCGTTCACGGTGGTCATCGACTACGCCCACAACGAGGCCGCCGCCGAGTGCCTGCTGCGCACGCTGCGGGCCTACCGCCCGACGCGGCTTGTCGCGGTGTTCGGCTGCGGCGGCGCGCGCAGCCGCCTGCGCCGGTTCGGCATGGGGTCGGTCTGCGCACAGCTGGCGGATTTCTGCATCATCACCGAGGATAACAGCCGCGGCGAGCCCGTGGAGCACATTTTAGCGGACATCCGCGCCGGGCTGCGCCTTGGCAACCCGGCCACGCCGTTTGCCGAGATACCGGACCGCAGACAGGCGATCTATTACGCCCTCGACCACGCCCAGCCCGGGGATATTATCGCGATCTTAGGCAAAGGTCACGAGACAACGATAGAGCGCGGCGGAATCAAGGAACCGTTTGTGGAACGGGAGATCGTGGAGGAGTATTGGGGGCGGTGAATTTCTCTTTGCCTTCTCCCCTTGGGGGAGAAGGTGGCCCCGCAGGGCCGGACGAGGGGAGAGCTTGCCGCAGCAAGCCGTAAACACGCAATAATGGCAGGCTCGCCCCTCATCAGTCAGCGGGCGGGGCCGCTGACAGCTTCCCCCGCGGGGGAAGCCATTCTACCCGGAGGGTTTAACGTCAATGCGCACTTTCGGCATCAGAAGCGCCTGCGGGTTCCGCCTGTAGGGGGCGGCGTCCCCGACGCCCCGCGGGAGGGATGAATTCCTCCCCTACACTCCCCGTTTATGGGAGCTTGTAGGGCGGCCTGCCCTCTGGCCGCCGCGGAGGGGTCAAGACCCCTCCCTGCAAATCTACCACGAAAGGGGTTGCAGCGGCAAAGCTGCAGGTCGGGCATGCCCGGCCCCTACAGTACAGCAAAAGGCCGCGCCCATCCTGTATCGGGAAAGGCGCGGCCTGTTTGTATGCAGTTATACCAGCTTAAACAGCTGCCCGCTGAACGGGGCCAGGGTCAGCTTCAATTCACCCCCGCAGGCCTTGCCGACCAGCCGCTTCGGCTTCTCGGTCCGGCCGCCGAAGCACTGCCAGTCGGTGTCCAGCAGCTTCGTCAGCTTGCCCGCGCGGGGCAGGGTCAGTGTGTAGTCGGCCAGCTCCGTGTCGCCAAAGTTGAATGCCGCCAGCACCGCGCCGTCATGGCCGTCGCGCCAGATGGCACAGGCGTCCAGCTCGGGGTGGGCGCAGTCCAGCCACCGGAACGCCTCGGGGTCGTACTCGCGGCTCCAGAACGCCTCATTGGCAAGATACGCCTCATTCAGCGCCCTGCGATAGCGGTGGAAGTCGTCGTGGTTCGGGTACTTGAGCACCATCCAGTCCTGCTCGCGGCTTTCGTCAAATTCGCGCAGCTGCGCAAATTCGTTGCCCATAAAATCAAGCATCTTGCCCGGATGGATGGCCATGTACAGGTAGAGCGCCCGCGCCTGCGGGAACTTGCCCTCGTACTCGCCGTACATTTTTTGCACGATGGTCGCCTTGCCGTGGACGTTCTCGTCGTGGCTGAACGGCAGGATGTAGTGCTCATTCCAGGCGTACATCATCGAGAAGGTCAGCTTGCCCAGATTCTCGCGCCGCTCGTCGCTCGTCTTTTTAAAGTAGTCGAGGGTGTCGTTCATCCAGCCCAGGTCCCACTTGTAGTCAAAGCCCAGGCCGCCGTACTCGACGGGGGCCGTGACCTTCGGGAAGCTCGTAGAGTCCTCGGCGATCAGAATGGCCGTGGGGTGGCGCTGCTGTAAACCGGCGTTCATGCCCTTCAGGAATTCCAGCGTCGAGCCGTTGACGCCGCGGTTCGGGTCGCCCTGCCAGTAGATCAGGCGGGACACGGCATCCATGCGCAGGCCGTCGGCGTGGAACACCCGCAGCCAGTAGTCGGCGCAGGACTGGATAAAGCAGCGGATCTCACCGCGGGAGTGCATAAAGTTGCAGCTGCCCCACTCGCTCTGGCCCACCGCGGCGGCGGGGTACTCATACAGCGGCGTACCGTCAAATTCTTTTAAACCGTAGGCATCCACGGCAAAGTGGACCGGCACAAAGTCCAGGATAACGCCGATCCCCTGCTTGTGGCAGGCGTTGACAAACTCCACAAGCTCGTCCGGCGTGCCGTAACGGCTGGTGGGCGCAAAAAAGCCGGTGGTCTGGTAGCCCCAGCTGCCGTCAAACGGGTGCTCTGCCAGGGGCATAAGCTCGATATGGGTGAAGCCGTTCTTCTTGCAGTAGGCGGGCAGCAGGTCAGCCAGCTCGGCGTAGGTGTACCAGCTGCCGTCCTCCTTCTGCCGCCAGCTGCCGGCGTGGACCTCGTAGATATTCAGCGGCTTATCAAAGCATTTTGTGCGTTCCTGCATCCATTTGTCATCGGCAAAGCCCTTGGGGGCATCGCTGACGATGCTGCGTCCGTCGGGGCGCAGCGTCATGGCCGTGCCGTAGGGGTCGCAGTGGGCCACGCTCTGGCCGTTCGCGCCGCGCACCCAATACTGGTACACCATCCCCGCTTGCACGCCGGGGGCGTCGCACTCCCACACGGCGGACTGGGTGCGGTGCAGATCAAAGGTACCGATCTCGGTCTCAACGGCGATATGCTGTGCGGACGGTGCCCACACCGCAAAATGCGTGCCGCCGAAATAGGTATGCGCACCGAAAAACTCATACGCATCAAAAGCGTGCCCGGTATAAAAATCCTGCATGTCCATGATGAAAACTCCCGATTGTAAGGATGTTAAATGCCGCTCTCCTGTAGGGGTCGATGCTCGCATCGACCCGCGGGGCGCAGAGCACGCGGGTACGCGGCTTCCCCCTTGGGGGGAAGCTGTCAGCGGCCCTGACCGCTGACTGATGAGGGAGAACCTTCCGTTATTACCCGCCAGCGGGTCGCTGCGGTAACTTTGCCCCTCATCCGCCCCTCAGGGAAGGCTTTTTCTCTAAAAAAATTGTACCACACCAACCGGGTGCGGTACAATTTACAATATTGAACACGGTGTCTAAAATTTAAATTTTCAGCAGCACACGCGCGATGTTGAAGTAGACGAGCAGTGTCGTGGTATCGACAATGGTCGTGATAAGCGGCGATGCCATGACGGCGGGGTCAAAGTTGAGTTTTTCCGCAATGACGGGCAGCAGGCCGCCGATGAGCTGGGACAGGATGACCGTGCAGATCAGCGTCAGGCAAACGACTGCCGCTACAGGGGGCGCGATGCCGTCCAGGAAGATCAGCTTGGCAAAGTTGCACAGCGCCAGCGTGCCACCGCAGAGGATGGCAACGCGGAATTCACGCCACAGAATTTTCGGCAGGTCGTGCGGCTCAATATCACCGACGGCCATGCCGCGGATGATGGTGGAGGTACTCTGGCTGCCCGCGTTGCCGCCCGCGTCGGTCAGCATCGGGATGTAGGCGGTCAGCACGGTCACGGCGGCGAGGGCATCCTCATACCCGCGGATGACCATGCTGGAGAAGGTGGACGAAATCATCAGGAACAGCAGCCACGGCGCGCGGTTTTTGTACAGTTCCCACATAGACTGTTTAAAATAAGGCTTGTCCGACGGGCCCATAGCGTTCATCTTGGCAATATCTTCGCTGGCCTCGTCCTGCATGATCGAGATAGCGTCGTCAATCGTGACGATACCGACCAGTCGTTTCTCGTTGTCCACAACGGGAATGGCCAGGTAGCCGTACTTCTCGAACATCTGGGAGACGTCCTCCTGGTCGGTGGTCGTGCTGACGCTGACGACATTGTCGTCCATCATGTCGCGGATCAGCTCGTTGTCGGGGTCCTTGGACAGGACCAGCGCGCGCAGCGAGACAACGCCGATGAGGGTGCGGTCACGGTCCGTGACGTAGCAGTTGTTGATGGTCTCCTTGTCAAAGCCGTTCTTGCGGATGGCCGCCATGGCCTGCGACACCGTCCAGTCGGGGCGCAGCTCCATCAGCTCGGTGGTCATCACGCCGCCGGCGGAGTCCTCGGGGTATTTGAGCAGTTCGTTGATCATGCGGCGGGTCGCGGGGTCTGCCTGCGCCAAAATACGCTTGACGACGTTGGCGGGCATTTCCTCGACCAGATCCGTCGCATCATCGACGAACAGGTCATCCACAACGGCCTTCAGCTCCTTATCGGTCAGGCCGTCGATAAGGCCCTGCTGGGTCTCGGGGGTAAGCTCGGCGAAAATCTCCGCCGCCAGGTCCTTGGGACACAGGCGGAACAGCACGGGGAGCTTCTCGGGCGGGAGGTCCTCGAACACGGCGGCCAGGTCGGGCGCGGGCAGAGTGGACATAACATCTCGCAGGCTCTGGTACTTTTTGGCATCGTCCAGGTTGGCCAGCATCGTGCGGAGGGTCAGGATCGCGGTATCAGACATAAAAAAGCTGCCTCCTTTTCAGGCGGCAGCCAGGCACATTTAATTTTAGGCAATGCAAAGCAGAGCAACACCGTGCGCTTATTTTTACGTACAGTTTGCTTTGGTTTGCCTGACAAAAAAGTGGTGGCTGCCGTTATTCAAGATACATCGGTACACAGGACTGGGACTGGGGGTATCCATTGTGACAACCACCTCACCTTTGTTTGAATTTTTACTACACGGCGCTATTCGCACCTATAGTTACTTTACCATCTGGGAACGGATTAGTCAACGGTAAATTCCGCCAATTTGAGAAAAAATTTCGTGCGCACTGCTGCCGCCTGTGGTATACTGGTGTACATTCACACGGCAGTGTTCGGGAGGTATCGCCATGATAAAAAATATCGCTATCGTCAGTCTGTCACGCGGCGTGGCAGGGGAAGCGTTTGCGCAGCATGAAGTCGAAATCGGGCTGAAGCGACTGGCCGGGTACGGCGTAAACGTGCAGTTTATGCCAAATGCCCTGCGCGGCATCGACTACCTTACCACACACCCAGAGGCGCGGGCCGCTGACCTGCTGCAGGCGTTCCGCGACCCGGAGGTTGATATGATCCTCTGCGCCATCGGCGGGGACGACACCTATCGGCTGCTCCCCTATCTGTTCGACCACGACAAGCTGCGCAAGGCCGTCACCGATAAAATATTTCTCGGCTTTTCCGACACGACGGTCAACCACATGATGCTGCACAAGGTCGGGCTGCCGACATTTTATGGGCAGGCGTTTCTGCCGGACGTCTGCGAATTAGGCCCCGCAATGCTGCCCTACACCGAGCGCTATTTTGCGGAGCTGCTGCGCACCGGCACGATCCGCGAGGTCACGCCCAGCGACGTCTGGTACGAGAGCCGCACGGATTTCAGCCCTTCACAAATCGGCATTGCCCCCGCCGCGCACCCCGATGATGGCTTTCAGCTTTTGCAGGGCAGTCCTACATTTTCCGGGGAAATTCTCGGCGGCTGCATTGACACATTCTACGATTTCTTTGATGGTACGCGATATGCAGATATGCCGCAGCTCTGCCAAAAATACGACCTTTTCCCCACGACTGAGGACTGGAAGGGCAAAATTTTGCTGCTGGAAACCAGCGAGGAGCGGATGCCGCCAGAAAAATACCGCGCGGCTTTGACGCATCTCAAAAACGCCGGGGTGTTCCGCGCCGTCAATGGCGTGCTGATTGGCAAGCCGATGGACCGCAAATGCGAGGACGTGTACAAGCAGCTTTTGGTCGAGGTCATCGACGACCCGGCGCTGCCTGTTGTCTGCAATCTCAACATCGGGCATGCCGCGCCACGGTGTATTCTACCCTTTGGCGTCCGGGCCTGTGTAGACGTCGCTGCGCAGAAGATTACTTTTGCTTAAAGCATTGCATCACTTTTGGGCCGCACCCGGCGGGGCGTCGGGGACGCCGCCCCCTACGAATATGCGGTAACACAAATAAAAAGCCGACTCCCGGCAGGCTGGCGGGTCGATGCAGGCATCGACCCCTACAGCTTGCCGGGAGTCGGCAGTTCTTTTATTTTACGGCAGGGCTTACGCCATCAGTTCCTTGACGGTGGCGGCCAGCTTCTCGTCCTTGCAGGCGGGGAAGAAGTTCTCGGCGAAGTGCTCACCGGCGAAGGCGCCCTTGACGAGGTCGCGGTCCAGATCCTTCAGGATGTCGGACAGGTCGCGGAAAGCAATGGCGCGCACGCCGTCCAGAATCTTCTTGTTGCGCTGCTCAGGGACAACGCGCTCCTTGGGGTAGCCCTGGCCGTGGCCGAAGCCGAACAGCTTCTCGAAGATGTACTCGAGGTTCAGCTCACCGCCCCAGCCGAAGCCCTTGGCAAAGGGCAGGGCCACCGCGTTGCCGTCGTTGACATGGGCAAAGGTGTAAGCGTCAACGGGGTCCTCGACGTGGCCGCAGATGACGCCGGGGAAGCTGTTCAGGGCCAGCATAGCGCCCTCACCGGTGCCGCAGCCGGTGATGACGTAGTCCGCAGCGCCGGAGTTCAGCAGCACCGCGGCCAGGATGCCGTTCTGAACGTAGGTCAGCTGGGCGGCATCGTCGGCGGCATACATGCCGTAGTTGACGACCTCATGGCCCATCGGCTCGACGACCTTGCGCAGGGTGGCCTCGATCAGGGCGTTCTTGGCGGCCTGGCTGTTCTCATTGATCAGAGCAATTTTCATAATGTTTTTTCTCCTTTTATCGTCAAATTCACATTACAAGCTGACGGAAATACGTGGTGTTGATGCTCTTGTCGAGTTTGGCCATCTTGGCAATGCAGCCGTCCAGCGTATGGGCCACATCGTCCAGGCTGTGCCAGTTGGCGGCCTGCGGCTTGACCTCCTCCTCGAGCCAGGGGGCTACGTCGGTGTGGGAGCAGGCACCCTCGATGAGGTAGGCACCCTTGCGGGCGGCCTGGGTCTGCGGCTCGTAGCCGTCAACGCTGCCCATCATCGTCATGGTGAACACGCCCTTGCGGTTGCGCCCACCCACGATGAGCCGCACGCCCACCGGCTGCACCGAGACCGTGGCGGCCTTCTCGCGCAGGATCTTGACGACCTTCTCCAGCGTCAGGTACTGGGTCTGGTACTCGTCCACTGCGTTGATGATCTGCACGGCGGCCAGCGTGTCGCCCGCAAAACCGACCACGACGTTGCGGTTGATCTTGCGGACCTTGGGCAGGTCGTTTTTGAGGATATGGGGCTTTTCGCCGGTGATGGGTTCCTCGACATAGCGGCCATCGCTGACCATGGCGCAGAAGGTATCACCGCATACTGCTAAAATCGCACTCATTGTTTTTCGTCCTTTGTTTTTTAATGGTACGTCTATTGTAGCACGAAATGCCGCGGGGTGCAAGGCACGCTTGACATGGCCGCGGCAGTGGGGTATAATAACTATAGAAAAGGCGCTGCGACAAGCGGTTGGCCCGATCAAAAATGAGGTTTTAGGTTTTTACCCTAAGAACCGTCACTTTGCCGAGTGGCGGTTCTTGCTTTTTACAACAATGCTGATTGTGATGGTCTTGCGGCCAACATAAAAAGTCAATGTAAAACGCATGGTCTCACCTCCTTTACGGAAGTGTGGCCAACCGCCTGCCGTTGTGTGCAGCGCCTTGCCGTCTGTTGTGAAACAGGCGGCTTTTGTTTATAGCAAAAATTTCGACGGTATGCAAGAATTTTTGCAGCGATCCGCCGGACACTACGGGCGGATATGGAATCCGCCCCTACGGTGTAGGGGGCGATGCCTGTCATCGCCCCGGAAACGTTGTGACCGCCGCCATGTGCCGCGAGCGAACAATGTTCGCCCCTACAGCACCCCTTTTGAATTGTATTGTAGGGAGGGGTCTTGACCCCTCCGCGGGCCGATGCAAGCATCGGCCCCTACAGAAACGGCCCGCCGGGATTTTTTTCCGGCGGGCCGTTTTTCTTTAGTTATTCTTGTAATAATTGATCAGGCAGCCGTCCGCCAGGATCCGGCGCTCGGCGTCGGTCATCGCGCCGAGCTTGACGGTGAACTTCACCAGACCGCCGTCCGGCTTGACGGCCACAGCGTCCAGCTCGTCCGCAGCCTCCAGCAGAGCCTTGCGGACGCCGGGCAGGTAGACGTAATCGCCGTTGTCCAGCGCACCGGGGTTCTCCACCAGGAACGGCAGCATGCCCCAGTTGATGCAGTTGGAGCGGTAGCGCTTTGTGGCATACTCGCAGGCAAAGTTGGCTGCGCCGCCCAGCACGCGCTGGCAGCTGGCGGCCTGCTCACGGGCGGAGCCGTCGCCGGGCTTGTTGGCAAAAATGGCCGAGCCAATGTTGGTGTTGGCCGCGTCGGGCGCGTAGCCCAGCTTCTTCAAATCGTCGTAGACACGCGCAACCTCGGCGGGCAGCTCGCCTGCCTTGCGCTGTTCGTCCAGCGCCTTCACGGCCTTGGCGTTCGGCACGTAGGCCGGGTCCTTGCGGGAGAGGGTGAACTCCGCCAGCCGCAGCGGGTTGGAGCGGAAGGACGACGTCTCGCCCGACGGGATCAGCTCGTCCGTCGTCGTGACGGGGTCGGTGATGTAGCTGACAATTTTGACCAGCAGGTCGTCGGTCAGGGCGGGCTGCTCGGGCCAGTCCTTGATGTTCGGGCCGAATTTCAGCGCGTAGTCCGGCTCCGGATGACCCCAGCCGTTGTAGACGCGCTTGTCGTAGACACCCTGCTCAAAGTGGTAGTCGGGCACGGTGTACTCCACGTCGGTCAGCTCGCTGGCGGCGGTCAGGTAGCCGCCGTTGGCCGCGGTGGCCGCAATGGAGCGGGCGTCCATCAGGGCGACGGCGCTGATCTGGCCCTCGCCGGGCTTGGAGCCCTCGCGGTTCGGGAAGTTGCGGGTCGTGTGGCGGATAGAGAACTCGCCGTTGGCCGGGGTGTCGCCCGCGCCGAAGCAGGGGCCGCAGAAGCACTCGCGGAAGATGCCGCCGGCGGAGACAATGTCCGCCACAGCGCCGTTTTTGACCAGCTCCAGATAGGTCGGCATGCTGTCGGGGTAGACGCTGAACTTGAACTCGCCGTTGCCGCAGCTCTTGCCTTTGATGATGTCCGCCACGGCGCAGATATTTTCATACGTGCCGCCGGAGCAGCCGGCCACAACGCCCTGGTCAACGTAGATGCGGCCATCGTCGCAGATCTTGCCGACGAGGTCCATCTCGACCTTGCCGCCCAGCTGCCTGTTGGCCTGGTCCTGCGCCGCCTGCAGGATCTCTTTGGCGTTGGCCTTCAGCTCGCGGATCGGGTAGGCGTAGCTGGGGTGCATCGGCAGCGCGATCATGCACTCGACGGTGGAGAGGTCCAGCTCAATGCAGCCGTCGTAGTAGGCCACGTCGGCGGGCTTCAATTCCTTATAAGCCTCGGGGCGGCCATGCTGCACAAAATATTCCTTCGTGGTATCGTCGGTCTGCCAGATGGAGGACCAGCAGGTCGTCTCGGTGGTCATGACGTCGATGCCGTTGCGGTAGTCGGCACTCAGGTTCGCCACGCCGGGGCCGACGAACTCCATGACCTTGTTCTTCACATAGCCGTTGGCGTAGGTCGCGGCAACCAGCGCCAGCGCAACGTCGTGCGGGCCGACGCCCGGGGCGGGCTTGCCGGTCAGGTAGATGGCAACGACCCCGGGATAGCTCATATCGTAGGTGCGGCCCACGAGCTGCTTGGCCAGCTCGCCGCCGCCTTCGCCGACGGCCATCGTGCCGAGGGCGCCGTAGCGGGTGTGGGAGTCAGAGCCCAGGATCATCCGCCCGCAGCCGGACATCATCTCGCGGTTGTAGCTGTGGATGACGGCCATGTTCGGCGGAACATAGATGCCGCCGTATTTGTGGGCAGCGGACAGGGCAAACTGGTGGTCGTCCTCGTTGATGGTGCCACCGACAGCGCAGAGGCTGTTGTGGCAGTTCGTCATGACGTAGGGCAGCGGGAACTCCGTCATGCCGGACGCGCGGGCCGTCTGGATGATGCCGACATAGGTGATGTCGTGGCTGGTCATCGAGTCGAACTTCATGCGCAGGTCCTGCATGGAGTCACCGGTATTATGGGCCTTCAAAATGCCGTAGGCGATGGTGCCTTTTTTGGCGTCTGCCTCGGTGACGCCCGCCGGGGCGGAAGTCTGAGGCACGCCGTTTACAAGGTATACGCCGGTGTCGTGCAGCTTCATGGGAAAACCTCCGTTTTTGCAAATAAGAAATAAAAAATAATAAATAATAAAGATTGTGGAGTTTTCTCCCGTTGGTCGAAAACAAAAACGTAGGGGCGGATTCCATATCCGCCCGGACACAGGCAGCCGCCTTGCGGGCGCATATAGAATGCGCCCCTACGATGCACATTTTTTGAGCGGAGCGCCAGCGACGCGATCCACCGCATTTATTATTTTTTATTTATTCTTTATTATTTGAGCACCGCTTACTCTGCCAGTCGGCTGATGATTGCCTGAGTAAACTCCTTCGTTCCCGCGGTGCCGCCGATGTCGGCAGTGACGACCTTGCCCTCCTCGACCTGGGCCAGGATGGCGGCATTGAGCTTGGCGGCCTTGTCGGTCTCGCCAAGGTCGTTCAGCATCATGGCAAAGGCCATCAGGATGGCGCTGGGGTTGGCCTTGTCCTGCCCGGCAATGTCGGGGGCAGAGCCGTGGACGGCCTCATAGATGCGGGTGCTGTCGCCGATGTTGGCGCTGGGTGCAAAGCCCAGGCCGCCGACGAGACCGGCGCACAGGTCACTGATAATATCGCCGTAGAGGTTCGGCGCGACGAGCACGTCGAACTGCTCGGGCTTCTGCACCAGCTTCATGCACAAAGCGTCGATGATGCAGTCGTCCGCGGCGATCTCGGGGTACTCCGCGGCGACCTCGCGGAAGGTGCGCAGGAACAGGCCGTCGGTCAGCTTCATGATGTTGGCCTTGTGGACTGCCGTGACCTTTTTGCGGCCGTTTTTGCGGGCATAGTCAAATGCAAAGCGGCAGATCTTCTCGCACGCGGGGCGGGTGATGAGCTTGACGCCGTTGGCGATCTCGTCGTTCAGCATATACTCGATGCCCTTGTAGAGATCCTCGGTGTTCTCGCGCACGATGACAAGGTCCACATTGTCAAAGCGGGTCGGTACGCCCGGCAGCGTGTGCACAGGGCGCAGGTTTGCATAGGTGGAAAAGCGCTGGCGCAGCTGCACATTGATGCTGCGGAAGCCCTTGCCGATGGGGGTGGCGGTGGGGCCCTTGAGTGCCCAGCCGCACGCTTCGATCGCATCCAGCGTGCCGGGGGCGATCAGCTCGCCGCTCTCGGCGGCGTACTCGGCACCGGCAGCAAACTCCTGCCATTCAATGCCGGTGTTCAGTGCGGCGGATACCTCGCGGACGCTCTCGGCAATTTCACGGCCAATGCCGTCGCCCGGAATCAGAACTGCTTTCATAAATAATACTTTTCCCCTTTCCCTGTCTTACTCTGCATTTTCTGCGGTATACCTAACATACTACCCGGTTTGGGGCCGGTTGTCAATCCGCATTTTTACACAATAGGCACATTTTGGGCCGCCAGCTTAATTTTTTAAAGCATTCTCCTGAAAAATTTAGAAAAATTTTAAGTTTTCCTTGACGAATTTGCGGAAATGCTATAAAATCAATCTATCAGGCATATTGGTAAGGGAAGCCAGCAGTGATATGCGCCTGTATAAGTATGCAAAGTATATAAAATTGGTCAAAGAGAGGGGTACGCATGATGTATTACCCAGACGTCCCGGCCCTGAAGCCGGATGAGCTTGAGCTGCTCTGCCACGAATATCTGGAACACAACGCCACCCTTGACCCGCATCTGGCGGATCAGATGGGCGTCAAGCGCGGCCTGCGCAATCTGGACGGCACCGGCGTGCTGGCCGGCATCACGAACGTTTCCAACGTTATCGGCTATGACAAGAAGGAGGACGGCACCATCGTGCCCATTCCGGGCCGCCTGGTCTACCGCGGCATCGACATTGACACGCTGGCCGCCGAGGCCGACGCCCATGACCGCTTCATGTTTGAGGAGGTCATCTGGCTGCTGCTGTTCGGCTCCCTGCCCACGCAGGAGCAGTACGCCAAGTTCCGCAAGCTGCTGGAGCACCACCGCGAGCTGCCCCAGGGCTTTGCCGACGACATGATCTTAAATTCGCCGTCGCCGAACTTGATGAACAAGATGGCACGAAGCGTGCTGGCCATGTACAGCTACGACGAGCACGCCGAGGACAACAGTCTGCCCAACATCCTGCGCCAGAGCATCAACCTGATCGCCGAGCTGCCCACGATGATGGTCAACGCCTACCAGATCAAGCGCCGCGTTTATGACCGGTCCAGCATGTACTTCCACCTGCCCACCGAGGGCCAGAGCACGGCGGAGCATATTTTGAGCACCTACCGCGCCGACCAGAAGTTCACCCACGAGGAAGCGCGTCTGCTCGACCTCTGCCTGCTCGTCCACGCGGACCACGGCGGCGGCAACTGCTCGACCTTCACCTGCCGCGTGCTGTCCAGCTCCGGCACGGACACCTATGCGGCCATCAGCTCGGCCATCGGTGCGCTGAAGGGCCCCAAGCACGGCGGCGCGAACCTGAAGGTCATGCACCAGCTGGATTACATTCTGGAAAATGTCGAGGACCCGTCCAACGACGACGAGGTCCGCGAGTTCCTGCGCAAGATCCTCCGCAAGGAGCGCGGCGACGGCAGCGGCCTGATCTACGGCATGGGCCACGCCGTCTACACGATGAGCGACCCCCGTGCGCAGATTTTGAAAACCCACGCCAAGAGCCTGGCCTACAAGAAGGGCTACGACGAGGAGTACGAGCTGCTGTGCAGCATTGAGCGCCTGGCCCCGCAGGTCTTTGCCGAGGAAAAGCACGGCCCGAAGAAGGTCTGCGCCAACGTGGACCTGTTCAGCGGCCTGATCTACCGTATGCTCGGCATCAGTGAGGACCTGTACACCCCGCTGTTTGCGATTGCCCGTGTGCCCGGCTGGTGTGCCCACCGCGTCGAGGAGGTCGAGTTCGCGAACCGCATCATCCGCCCCGCCTACAAGTACCTCGGCAAGCCGCAGGAGTACGTTCCGCTGGAGAAGCGATAAGATCGGTATTTTCCCGGTGCAAGTGTGCACCGGGATTTTTTGTTTGGGCAATACCGCATAATTCCCGCCTTACGGCTTAAGCATCGCCCCGGGGGCCCTGCGGCTGCCGCCTCGTTTTACGCCTTCTCGCTCTCCCACCGGGCCACCAGCGGGGCGGCCACAGCGGAAAGCGCCTCCCGTGCGGTGTTGATGGCATTCACGTCCACGGGGGTCAGCTTGTCGGCCTTTTTGTGCTTCAGAACGCGCTCCAGCGTTCTTTCTGCTTCTTTGATTTTAGTACGGGTCTCGCGGTCCAGCGCCTTGCCGGCCTTGCTGCCCAGCGCGGTGTTCACGCGGTAAAGCGCGGCCTCGCCGGCGTTCAGCGCCTCCAGCGCGGCCTTGCGCTCCTTGTCCTGCCCGGCAAAGGCGGCGGCGTTCTCCTTGGCGCGTTTGATCTCATCCTCGGTCAGGTTCGATGTGCCCGAGATCGTGATGCTCTGCTGCTTGCCGGTGTCCATGTCGCGCGCCTTGACCTTGACAATGCCGTTGGCGTCGATGTCAAACGTGACCTCGATTTTCGGCACGCCCGCCCAGGCGCGCTTGATGCCGCGCAGCGTGAAGGTGCCCAGCAGCTTATTGTCCCTGGCAAACTCGCGCTCACCCTGCAGCACTTTAATTTGCACCATGTTCTGGAACGGCGCGGCGGTGGTGAATACTTTGCTGAACCGCGTCGGGATCGTGGAGTTGCGCTCGATCAAATGCGTTGCCACGCCGCCGACGGTCTCGATGGAAAGGGTCAGCGGGGTCACGTCCATCAGCAGCAGATCCTCGCCGGGGCCGGAGAGCATCTCGCCGCCCAGACGTCCGGCCTGCACCGCCGCGCCCAGTGCAACGCACTCGTCGGGGTTCAGCGATTTGGACGGCTCCAGACCGGTCATCCGCACGACCTTGGCCTGCACCGCCGGGATGCGGGTCGAGCCGCCGACCAGCAAAACCTGATCCAGGTCGCTGGCCGAAAGGCGTGCGTCGCTCAGGGCGTTGCGCACGGGCAGGGCGGTGCGCTCGATCAAATCGGCGCAGAGTTCCTCAAATTTAGCGCGTGTCAGCGTAGTTTGCAGGTGCAGCGCACCGTCTGCCGCCATCGTGAGGAACGGCAGATTGATGTCGGTCTGCTTCGCGCTGGAAAGTTCTTTTTTCGCCTTTTCGGCCTCCTCGCGCAGGCGCTGCATCGCCACGCGGTCATTCGTCAGGTCCACGCCGTGTTCGGCCCTGCACCGGTCTGCCAGCCAGTTGACGATGCGCTCGTCAAAGTCGTCGCCGCCCAGAAAGTTATCGCCGCAGGTCGAGAGCACCTGCACGATACCGTCGCCGATGCGGATGAGCGACACGTCAAATGTGCCGCCGCCGAGGTCGTAGACCATGACGGTCTGGGTGCGGCCATTGTCCAGCCCGTAGGCCAGCGCCGCGGCTGTCGGCTCGTTGATGATGCGGCGCACGTCCAGCCCGGCAATGCGCCCGGCGTCCTTCGTGGCCTGGCGCTGGGCATCGTTAAAGTAGGCGGGCACGGTGATGACCGCCTCGGTGACAGGCTCACCGAGATACGCCTCGGCATCGGCCTTCAGTTTTTGCAGGATGAGGGCGCTCAGCTCCTGCGGCGTGTAGCATTTTCCGTCGATGGGCACGCGGGTCTCGCTGCCCATCAGCCGCTTGACGCTGGACACGGTGCGGGGGGCGTTCGTCACGGCCTGGCGCTTGGCGGGCTCGCCCACCAGCCGTTCTCCCACCTTGGTGAACGCGACGACAGAGGGCGTCGTGCGCTGCCCCTCGGCGTTGGGGATGACGACGGGCTTGCCGCCCTCGACCACCGCCACACAGCTGTTGGTAGTCCCCAGGTCAATTCCGATTATTTTTGCCATGGTGGTGCTTGTCCTTTCAAAAAAGACACTTTTGAATCATAATTCTATTGTAGCGCCTGCCGCCGGGAAAAGTGTTGCGATTTCGTAAATAAATTTGGGCGAATTTTATAAACCTGCGGGGCTGCCTTCCCCCCCCAGGGGGAAGGCTAAGAAAATGTTGACGCACACGCCCCAACGTGCTATAGTTAGTTTAAAGCACTAAAGAGGGGGATTCCTATGGCGCGCACCGCGACAGTCACCCGCAATACGCGGGAGACACAGATCACGCTGACGATTGACCTGGACGGCACCGGCAGGGCCGACCTGCACACGGGCATCGGCTTTTTTGACCACATGCTGGACGGCTTTGCCCGCCACGGCCTGTTTGATGTAAGCGTCACCTGCCGCGGCGACCTGGACGTAGACTGCCACCACACAATTGAGGATATCGGCATTGCGCTGGGCACGGCCATAAAAGAAGCGCTGGGCGACAAGGCCGGGCTGGTGCGGTACGGCAGCTGTATGCTGCCGATGGATGAGACGCTGGCACTCTGCGCCGTCGATCTGGGCGGGCGGCCCTACTTTGTGTACGACGCCAGCTTTGCAGGCCAGAGCTGCGGCGGCATGGACACCCAGATGGCGCGGGAGTTTTTCTACGCCGTATCGTACAGCGCCATGATGAATCTGCACCTGAAGGTGCTGTACGGGGAGAATGACCACCATAAGCTGGAGGCCATGTTCAAGGCGTTTGCCAAGGCGCTGGACGCCGCGACGCGCAGAGATGCGCGGATCGACGGCGTTTTGTCCACCAAGGGAACGCTGTAAGGGAGATGCTCGGCGGCGGGAACGACGGGCGCCTATAGAATACGCCCGTGGCCGTTTCCCGCCGTGGACAGCATATACAGTAGGAGGGAAAGCAGTATGTACAAGGACATCATCGACACCATCGGCTTTGTGGAGAGCTACGACCCCGAGCTGGGCGCGGCTATGCAGCGTGAGCTGGGCCGCCAGCGGCAGAACATTGAGCTGATCGCCAGCGAGAACATCGTTTCTCCCGCCGTCATGGCGGCCATGGGCAGCGTGCTGACGAACAAGTACGCGGAAGGGTACCCCGGCCACCGTTATTACGGCGGCTGCCAGTACGTCGATCAGGTCGAGCAGATCGCCATTGACCGCGCCTGCAAGCTGTTCGGCGCGAAGTATGCCAACGTCCAGCCGCACTCCGGCGCACAAGCCAACCTGGCCGTCTACTTTGCGCTGCTGAACGTCGGCGACACCGTCATGGGCATGGACCTGTCCCAGGGCGGCCACCTGACCCACGGCTCCCCCGTGAACATGAGCGGCAAGAACTACAACTTTGTCTCCTACGGTGTCTCCGCCGAGGATGGCCGCATCGACTACGCCGCACTGGCCAAGCAGGTCGCGAAGGTCCGCCCCAAGCTGCTGGTCGCCGGTGCATCAGCCTATCCCCGCGCCATCGACTTTGAGAAGCTGGCCGAGATCGCCCACGGCTACGGCGCGATGCTGATGGTCGATATGGCGCACATTGCGGGTCTTGTCGCAGGCGGCCAGCACCAGAGCCCCGTACCCTACGCCGACGTGGTCACCACCACGACCCACAAGACGCTGCGCGGCCCCCGCGGCGGCCTGATTTTGACGAACAACGAGTATATCATCAAGCGCATCAACTCCGCCATCTTCCCCGGCACGCAGGGCGGCCCGCTGGAGCACGTCATCGCCGCGAAGGCCGTCTGCTTTGGCGAGGCGCTGAAGCCGGAGTTCAAGGAGTATGCCCGCAAAATTGTTGAGAACGCGAAGGCGCTTGAAGCCGAGCTGACCGCCCGCGGCGTGAAGCTGGTCTCCGGCGGCACGGACAACCACCTGCTGCTGATCGACCTGACCGACGAGGACTGCACCGGCAAGGAGCTGGAGCACAATCTGGACGAGGTGCACATCACCGCGAACAAGAACACCGTCCCCGGCGAGAAGCGCAGCCCGTTTGTGACGAGCGGCGTGCGCATCGGCACCCCCGCCGTCACGACCCGCGGCATGGGTCCCGACGAGATGAAGGTGATTGCCGACTGCATTGCAGACTGCGTGTTTGGCTTTGCGAACAAGAAGGACGAGGTCGCCAGGAAGGTCGAGGAGCTGACGAAGAAGTTCCCGCTGTATGAATAAGCCTTGATTGAAAAATACCGCTGCCTGTGGTTACACATGGGCAGCGGCTTTTGTTTGTGCGCGGGGTTGACGGCGGCGGAAGGTTTACGGATCGCCGCTGTAGGGGCGGCGTCCCCGACGCCCCGCGGAGCGGTCAAGACCGCTCCCTGCGATGCAAAAGATAAACGGGCGGCAATGGCAGGGCTGCGGGCCGGGCATGCCCGGCCCCTACAGGGGCATTCACGATAGCCACGCCCTCGCCAGCGCCTGCGCCACCTCCTCCACATCGTCCTCCTTCAGGGCCGAGTACCCCGCTACCACGGTATCCGCCCGGCAGCGCTCGGGCCGGGCGAGATAATACTCACTCAGGCCGCGCAGCCGCACGCCCTGCTGTGCCGCGGCGGCGACCATGGCACGCTCACCGCCGGCTCCCGGCAGCGTCAGCAGAAAATGCAGCCCGCTGTGTACGCCGTCCAGCTCCACGCCCGGCAGCGCCGCGCGCAGCGCTGCCGCAAACGCCTCCATGCGGCGCTTGTAGGCAAGGCGCATCCGGGCAAGATGCCGCGTGAAATACCCGCCCGCCATGAACTCGCAAAGCGTCTGCTGCTCAAAGCGGCTGACCGTGTTGGCGTAGGTCGCAAAATCCCGGCGATAGCGCGCCAGCAGGCTTTGCGGCAGCACCATGCAGGCAATGCGGATGCCCGGGGCCAGACTTTTTGAAAACGTCGTCAGGTAGACCACCGGGCCGTCCGGGCCCGCCATGCCCTGCAAACTGGGCAGAGGGCGCGTATCAAAGCGGAACTCCGAGTCGTAGTCGTCCTCCAAAATGTACCGCCCGTGCCGGGCCGCTGCCCAGGCCAGCAGCTGGGCGCGGCGGGTCGCAGGCATCGTAACACCCGTCGGAAAGTGATGACTGGGCGTCAGATAGCAGAGATTTGCGCCGCTTTTTTCCAGCGCGTCGGCGGGCAGGCCCTCGCGGTCAATGTCCACCAGCGTGCAGGGAATGCCGCTGTTCTGCAGGACCGTCCGCGTGCGGAAATAGCCGGGGTTCTCGATGGCCGCCATGCCGTCGCTGAACAGGTGCGCCAGGCACCCGAGCAGATACTCAATGCCCGCGCCGACGACGATCTGCTCCGGCGTGCATTCCACACCGCGGTACACCGACAAATATTCCGCGATCTGTGTGCGCAGCGGGGCGTCGCCCTGCATTTCGCCGCGCTGTAAAAGCTCGGGCCGCTGGTAGAGCAGCTCCTTCTGGATGCGTCCCCAGCTGCGCGCCGGGAACAGCGCCGTGTCCACGCTGCCGGTGGACAGGTCGTAGACCGGCTGCGGCGCGGCGGGCGGTTGCGGTGCAGGGGCGGCGGGGGCACGGCGGGCGCGGCTGTGCAGCATACCGTAGGTCTTTTGCACATAAAAGCCGCTGCGGGGGCGCGGCTCGGCCAGACCCTCGGCGGCCAGCATCTGGTAGGCGGCGTCCACCGTGTTGACGCTGACGCCCTGCTGCGCAGCCATCGTGCGGCGGCCCGGCAGCGGCGTTCCGGGTGCGCGCTGGCCGGTGCGGATCTCATCTGCCAGGGCGGCGTACAGTTGCTCATACAGCGGCGCTTTTTGGTCGGCATCCAACTCTATCATGACAGTCCTCCATACTGGCCCCATAAAAAATTTAAAAACTGAGCATTTATTCAGAGCCAGAAATCAGTATAATAAAAACATACCTTCCCGGAAGGAAAATGTCAATAGAGGTGTACGAAACTATGTCTACCGCAACGATGTGGCTGCTGCTGTTCGTCGTAGCAGCCCTGGCACTGCTGATCGCAGCGCTGACTAAAACGAAATTCACTGTGCAGAAAATCAGCATCATCGGCATCATGGCCGCGCTGAGCTTTGTCGCGTATGAATTCTTCCGCATCCCGAACGTCTTTGGCACGGGGTCCAGCTTCCATCTGGGCAACACCTTCACGGCGCTGACCGCCATGCTGCTGGACGGTGTGTCCGGCGGTCTGGCCGGTGCCATCGGCCTGGCGCTGGCCGACGTTGTCGCCGGTGACCCGGGCTACGCCATCACGACCTTTATTCTGAAATTCATCATCGGTCTGGTCTGCGGCGCGGTGTCCCACAAGGTCATCCACCTCAGGACCTTCCCCACCGGCAACAAGCTCAAGTACGTGGCCGCCGTCACGGCGTCGGCCTTCAGCGGCCTGCTGGTCAACGTGTTCACCGACCCGTTCATCGGCTACTTCCGCAACCTGTACATCTTTGGCCAGCCCGCGGAGTTCGTCTCCGTCGTGACCAAGATCGCCAGCGGTGTGACGCTGGTCAACTCCCTGCTCTCCACCGTCTGCGCCGTTGTCCTGTACATCGCCCTGCGCCCCGCCCTGGAGAAGGCACATCTGCTGCCGAAGGAATGATTCTCCCAAAGCCTTCCCCCTGGGGGGAAGGTGGCCCCGCAGGGCCGGATGAGGGGGAAGCCTTTTAACACAGCTATCCTCATTTCTGTTTACCCCCGCTTCGGCGGGGTTTTTGTTTTGCGGCAAATTATGTAAAAATTGCAAAAAGACTGGCGTTCCGGTGGAAAATGGTGTAAAATGAATTTATATATTGTGTAAACACTCCATGCTCCCACGCGAAAGGAGCCTTTCATGGCAGGCAAAACCAAATCACAAAAGAAAAAAGCGCTGGATATGCGCAGCAAGATGTATCTGGTGCTGGCTTTGTGCAGCGTTATGCTGCTGGTCAGCGTCGGCATCTCGCTGGTGCTCATCGGCGGCATCGACCTCGACGGCGCGGACGCCCAGAGCGTCTCCACCGTGGACAGCGCGTCCATGGTCGTCGAGAGCGGCTATAATAAAGAGGAAAACACCATCGATACCCAGGCCTACACCTCCACGATCCTTGAGCAGTCCGCCGACGCGGGCGACAGCTATGTGGACGAGACGCTGTTTCTGGGCGACAGCAACACGGCCCGCATGTACCGCATGTTCGACTATTGCAGCTATGACAACGCCATCGGCTCGGTGGGCATGACCGCCAAGAGTCTGGTGACCTTTGCCTGCGTGCAGGTAAGCACTTCGTCCGGCTACATCACGATGCCCCAGGCCGTGGCGAAATTGCAGCCGCGCCGGGTCATCCTGACCTTCGGCACGAACGACCTGAACCCCGGCTATAAGGCCGCGGACTTCGTCAAAAACTACCGGACCGGCATCGAGGCCATCGTCACCGCCTACCCCAGCGTGGACATCATCGTCAACGCCATCCCGCCCATCGGGCAGCAGCACTCCAACCAGAGCCTGACCCAGACCCAGGTGGACGAGTACAACAAAGCGCTCGTCGAAATGTGCCAGGAGAAGGGCTGGAAGTTCCTGAACAGCGCCGAGGTGCTGAAGGATTCCGTCACCGGCTACGCCAAGAGCGGCTATGTGGAGACGAGCGACGGCATCCATCTGACCCGCACGGCGATGGACGCGCTGTTCAACTACATCCGCACCCACAGCTACATTACCGAGGATGACCGCCCCGCGCTGACGACGATCCCGAAGCACACCGGCGACAAGGACGCCGTGGTCTACACGGTGCCGGTGGTCAGCTCCTCCAGCACCGCCACGGCGACGGCCACGCCCGAGCCGACGGAGGAGCCCGCCGACAGCGAGAGCACGAGTGACAGCTATGTGGAGACCACGCCGACGCCGACACCCGAGGTCACGGCCACCCCGTCCCCGACGCCCGAGGTCACGGCCACCCCGTCCCCGACACCCGAGGTGACGGCCACCCCGTCCCCGACACCCGAGGTGACAGCCACCCCGTCCCCGACACCCGAGGTGACAGCCACCCCGTCCCCCACGCCGTACATAGAGGAGCCGCCCCCGACGCCGACCGTAGAACCGCCCCCCACCGACGACACGCCCACCGAGACAACAACGGAGTGACGGTCTCTCATAAGTTCTAAACAACGCCGCCCCTGCGCAGTGGAAAACTGCACAGGGGCGGCGCTCTGTATTTACTTTTTCCTGCCGAGCAGCTCGGTGCGGATATACCGGAAGCAGGCATCCTCGCCCTCGTCGCGCAGGATCAGCAGGCAGGTCTCCAGCTCCTTGCGGGTCTCGGGGTGCAGGATGTAGTGGTCCCTGCTGCGGTCATAGTACTCCCACGCCGCTGCGTCGGTGTACTTGTCGCCCTTATAGTTCTTGCTGGCGGCAATGCGGTCACAGACCATCTCGGCCACGTAGCAGGCGGGCATCCGCATACCGGCCATGGCGTGGTCGCCGTCCGGCGCGTAGTCGATCCAGTATTCCAGATGGTGCTTGTTGCGGCCCTTATGGTGCAGCCAGGCGGCGCTGTAGCCCTCGGCCTGGCGCTGGGCGTTGTTGGGGCTGCACGTCCCCTGCCAGTATTTGGCCCCGGCCCAGAACTCCACGGGGGCCAGCTTGCTTAAATCGTGGGTCAGGCCCTGCCAGTACAGCCCGCAGCGGAAGCAGTTTTTCATCACCAGCATTTTGTGATGGCGGATTGTTTTGTAGTGTTTAATGGGATGCCACAAGGTCTTTTTTCCTCCCCGGGATCATGAGTTTTGCCAGCACCGGCAGCAGCATACAGCTGATCGGCACAAACGCAAAGTGCCACAGCATCGGTACAAGGTGGGCATGGATCGCAGCGTGCGCCTTGGACAGCACCATCCAGGATGCCGGGGCCGCCAGCCCCAGCCCCCAGACGATGCACGGCGGCACCAGCTGCGCCGCCGTGCCGCGGCGCAGGCAGACAACAACGCACACCGCGCCGACCAGCAGCGCAAACAGCAGCAGCTGCCATACCGTGACGCTGACGGGCCCGAGCTGCAAAAGCGGCTCCGTACTCTCACGGAAATACTGCGCGAGCACCTGCGGCACGTTCACGTCCCGCACCGCGCCGTCCGTCAGGCTGACGCGGTCCGTGACGGCCCGGGTCATGTTCTGCCGGGCGTCCGCCGCGCTGCCGAAGCAGAGCCATTCCTGTGCGAACCAGAGCGCCAGCGCCGCAGTCACACCGCCCAGCGCCGAGACCCCCGCCCCGACGGTGCGGCCCAGCCAGACGAGCGCGCCGTGCGGGTCGCGCCGCACAAAATACGCCTTGGCTGCCGCGTAGCAGAGCGGGATCTCACACAGGATCAAAAATGTTGTGATAAATTCAAACCCGCACATGCAGCGCACCATGCAGGCGGCGGCCACCAGCGGCCAGCACCCGCGGGGCGTTTTGCCGCACACGCGGGTGCAATGGCAGAGCCAAAGCGCCGCCAGCAGCGGCAGCAGCCAGGTCCAGAGGCACCAGTACAGGTCCTTCATGCCGCGCTGCAGCCAGGGGGCCACCAGCACCGACGCAAACCCGAACGCTGCCGCCAGCGGGCCGAATTCTTCCCACACGGCCAGCGCCACAAGCAGCTCCGCCGCGTAGAACAGCGTGCTGTTCAGCCAGTAGAGGGCGGCCTCCCGCGCCAGACCGTCGGGCAGCCGGTGCCGCAGCAGACGGTTGACCCTGCCGAACAGCCAGCCCTGCAAGCCCGACTGGTGGGTGTAAGGGTGGAACGCCGCCGCGTCGGTGGGGGTGTCGTCCCGGAACAGTGCGCGGTTCGTGTCGTCGCTCCAATCGTCGGTGTAGACACCCAGAAAGCCGCCGGGGGCGTACTGCCCCTGCTCCATCTGGTGGATGCGGCCATAGACGAGCGTCTGGGAGCCTGTATCCCACACGCCGGTCAGGTAGGCGCTGGCATTGTGCCGCACCGTGGTCAGCAGCGCGGCCAGCGCCAGCACTGCCAGCAGGGTCGCCGCGCCGCGCAGGGGTGCGGGCAGCATCTGCCATATTCCTTTTGCTTTTGTCAATGTTATCGATCCCATTTGTCGCACAGCGCAGCGATCTGGCCGGCAAATTTTGCAAGGTCCTTGTTGGCCCCGCCCCGGTTGTGACGGATGACCTCCAGCAGGCGTTGGCCCATGTTGGCCAGACGGTCATAGGCCGCGCTGGTGCGCACGGTCTCGGCGGATTTCGTCTTGATGATCTTCCGGGTGTTGCCGACCTCGGCGCAGGCGACGCGGCCCTCGGCGGCGATCCAGATCGAGCCGTTGTAGGGGGCGTCGGCCTCGTAGCCCTCCTCCTTCAGATGGTTGGCCCAGTGCTCGGCGACGGCGTCCTCGCCGTGGTTGACAAAGACGAACTTCGGCTTTTCGTCAAAGGCGCGGAGCCAGGCTTCCAGCCCGTCCTTGTCGGCGTGACCCGAAAGCCCGCCCAGCTGCGCAATGCGGGCCCTGACCTGCACCGGCTCGCCAAAGAGCTTGACCTCCTGCGCACCGTTGACCAGCGCGTTGCCTAAGGTGCCGGGGCTTTGGTAGCCGACGAACAGCACCGTACACTCGGGCCGCCAGAGGTTATATTTTAAGTGGTGGCGGATGCGGCCCGCGTCGCACATGCCGGCGGCGGAGATGATGACCTTGGGCGTCGGGTCGCCGTTGATGGCCATGGATTCCTCTTTCGTCTCGCTGACGTGCAGACCCGGGAACTGCAGGGGGTTCCGGCCGCTCTGCACCAGGGCGAGGGCTTCGTCGTCGTAGCACTCGGCAAAGTTTTCCCGGAAGATCGTGGTGGATTTGCTCGCCAGCGGGCTGTCCACAAAGACCGGGAAGTTTTCGTGGCCCTTGATACGGCCCTCGGCCTTGATCTGACGGATAAAATACAAAAGCTCCTGCGTGCGGCCCACGGCAAAGCTGGGGATGACGACATTGCCGCCCTTGTCGAACGTCGATTGCAGCACGGCGCTCAAATCGCCGATATAATCCGGTTTCGGGCCGTGGCTGCGGTCCCCGTAGGTGGATTCCATGACAAGGTAATCCGCGTGGCCCGGGTTGGACGGATCCTTGATGAGCGGCTGATGGGTGTTGCCGATGTCGCCCGAGAAAACGATGACCTCCGGCGTGCGGCCCGGCTCCGCAATGCGCAGCGAGACGGACGCGCTGCCCAGCAGGTGCCCCACATCGGTAAAGCGCATCTCGATTTTGCCGGTTGGCCCGTCGAACAGCGTCTGCCACGCCTCATAGGGGCAGGGCACAAACTGCTTCATGACGTTCTGCGCGTCCTCGACGGTGTAGTCCGGCTCGATCATCTCGGCGCCGCTGCGCATGGCCTTGCGGTTTTTCCACTCGGCCTCCTGCTCCTGAATGTGGGCGGAATCCTCCAGCATGATGGCGCAGAGGTCGCGGGTCGCATCGGTGGTATAGATGGGGCCGCGGTAGCCGTTTTTGTACAGGTACGGGATGCGGCCCGAGTGGTCGATGTGCGCATGGGTCAGCAGCAGTGCCTCATAGGTGCCGGGCGCGCAGGGCAGGTCGGCGTTCTCATACACGTCGCGGCCCTGCTCCATGCCGCAGTCGATCAGAAAGCGGTGTCCCGCCGCCTCCAGCTGTGTGCAGCTGCCGGTCACTTCCCGGTCAGCGCCTAAGAATGTGAGCTTCATGTGGGAGAACCTCCTTTATTTGGGGATGTTGCGAGGGGGAAAAACCGGGAATGGGCGGCCACGGAAAGCCTGTCGGGACCCTTCAGGCCTCGCAAGCTCGGCCAGCTCCCCTAAAAGGGGAGCCTTTTTGCGCGGGCGGAGCCCGCGAGGAAAGCCTCCCCATCAGGGGAGGTGGCCGCGAAGCAGGCCGGAAGGGTTCGGGAAGTTGGCGGGTGGCTGCCGTCCCCGGTTCAGCCTCTGCGTCCGACCCCGTACTGCGGGGCCTCCGGGAGCACAAACTCTGTGGTAAAGTTGGCGGTCAGGTCGTTGATGTTCATCCGAACACTCCAAAAGACATCGCCGTAATCGCGCAGGACCGTGTACTCCGCCCCCAGACCGGCCAGAGTCGCCGTGTCGGTGACGATGTAGACTACATCCCCCTCGGGGGCGTACTCGGTCAGACTGTTCTGGTAGACGCGGCTGACCGTGCCGCCGTCGGCCAGCGCCCGGGCGGCTTCTGCGGTGGTGCTGACCAGCTGAATGCGCGCTGTCGCGGGCAGGGCGGCCATCAAATCCCCGCGAGTGATCTCGCCGTATTCCGGCTCGGTCACGCCGCCCGCGAACGCCTCGACGGACGCACCCTCCGGCAGCCCCGTGGCCGGGTCATTGGTGACGATCTCGGCGTAGAGCGCCGCCAGATAGTTGCCGAAGCTGATGGTTTTGTTGGCGTCGGGGTTCGCCGCGTAGGTAAACAGCGGCGTGTAGAGGATGCTCTGGTCGTCGGCGTCCAGCGTGGCGATCTCCGCCGCGGCGCTGGTATAGGCGTCCGCACCGGCCTGCTGGGCCTCGTCTGCCGTCTCGGTGGGGGCGGTGGTGTCACTGCCGCCCACGGCCTCGGTGTCCTTGCCGGGGTCGGCGGCATCGGCAGCGGTGTCGGCCTGCGCGGCGTCGGCGGTGCTCATCGCCAGCCAGGTGGCGCGGCGGCTCTCCATCTCGGCAGCCGCCACAGGCTGCCGGACCTCGACGCGGCAGCCGCCGCCCTGGGTAAAGACCAGGTCCAGCTGCGCCACGCCGGTCAGACCCAGGTCCGCGCCCAGCACGTTCGTGCCGTTTTCCGCCGTTGTGCCGTCAATAATAGCCGTCACGCCCTGGCTCAGCAGGGCCTTCTGCCAGTCGCCCGCCGGGGCGGTGGAGACAATCGCAAGGATGGCATCGCACCCGGCGTTCTGCAGGGCGGTGATCTGCTCGGCGGCGGTGTCGTTCCAGTCGCGGGCCGTGATGAACTCCCCGTTGGACGCCGAGATGACCGCGGCCTGCGCCGGGTCGTTCAGCACAAAGAAGCCGATTTTATACCCTGCGCGCTCCACGACGGTGTAGCGGCCATTGGTCACGCGGTTGCGGCTCCAGCTTGTGGAGCGGTAGAACACAGCGGTGCCCTCGTTGTTCAGCAGGTTGGACGCCAGCGACGGGCCGCTGCCCATGTTGGCATCGCTGACCAGGCGGGTCGTGCCGTAGGCAAAGTCGGTCAGCGCGATGGCGTGCAGGTCGTACCCCGCCGCCGAGAACGCCGACAGCATATCCATACCGCCGGTCAGGCTGGCGCTCTCGGTGCCATGCAGGCTGTCGCCCGCGTCCAGCAGGATGGAATCCGGGGTCGCGCCCTTGAGCGCGGCGGCGTCCGCCAGCGTGGCGCGGTCCCCGCGCAGGCCCGCCGTAGCAAAGATCGGGACCGTGATGTCCCCGACCCGCACGCGGCAGGTCAGGCTCTCGGTGCCGTCGGCCAGCGTGGCCGTGATCGTGCATTCCCCGCTGTCGGTGCGGGCGCGGACCGTGCCGTTTTTGTCCACGGTGGCCACGGTCTTGTCGCTCGTCGTCCAGTAGACCCTGCGTCCGCCGTCCTTCTCGCCCGGCTCGTTCGTCGCCAGCGTGGCGTAGGCGTCCTTGCCGTCCATGTGCAGCTCGTCGGTGTAGGTATCGTTCAGGAACACCGGCGCGGCAGTCTTGCCGTTGCAGGCGGACACGCCGGTAAATTTGAACGGTCTCATGACAAAATCCAGATCCACCGTCTCACTCTGGACACCGTAGTCCGCGCCCGGGGCGCTGAAGGTGCACTGCCACATATCGTAGGTGCCCGCGTAGTCCAAATCGTCGGAGAACCGCGCGATCCAGAGGTTGTCGCGCCATTTGTCAAAGGCGGGATCTGTCATGCGGGCGCGTACCCAGTTGCGGGAGGCATACAGCCCCTGCGCACCGGTGTAGCCGTACTCGGTCAGGCGGTCAAAGAACGCCTGCGTGATCTCGGCCATCTCGGAGGGGAAAACGCCGCTGATGTACTTATCCTCGAGGTCGTAGTAGACCGGGTAGCTCAGCCGGTAGGGCGCGGCGGTGTAGTCGTCCAGCCCCTCCTGCGGCGGGGCGGTCAGGCCCAGCAGCCGCGCGACGTGGTCGGCCTCGCTGCGGGCCTCCTCCACCGTCGTGGCGTAGGAATAAAGGTACGCGCCAAACGGGATGCCCAGCCGGGTGCATTCGTCGGCGTTGCGCCGCCACTGGGGGTCATCCTGCGCCCAGTTTTCCTCCTGACCGTCCCACTCGCCGCCGAAACCGCAGCGGATGATGGCAAAGTCGATGCCGGCAGCCTTGGCCTTTTCCCAGTCGATCTCGCCCTGGAACTTGGAGACGTCCATGCCTTTGAGCACCGCGGCGGGCATGGCCCGGCCGCTTGTGTTGAAGTAGTAGCCCAGATCGTTCTTCTGCCAGGCCGCGGCGGGCGTGCCGAAGTCCGCCTCGGCGGGGCCTTTCTCCTCTGCCGAGCAGCGCACCAGCACCACCGACACAATGACCACGACCAGCAGGCAGAGCAAACACAGCCCCAGCACAAGGCGGCTGCGGCGGCGTTTGGCGCCGGGACGTTTCTTTTTCTTCGGCGGCGGGGGCGCGTCGGGGCGCGGGGCCGCTTGCCCGGCCTGCGGGGCGGGCGCAGCCGTCCGGGCAGGGCGGCGGTAGACTTTGCGTTCTTCTGGCACGGTGCGTTACCTCTCTTGGGCAGATTTTATGCTGTGGATAGATAATATTAGTGTAGCATTTTGTCGAAGAAATTACAATCGGAAACGCGGGATATTGGGGAATTTTACAGAATAAAAAAGCGGCGGCCAGCTTCCTGACCGCCGTTCTTTGCCTTTTCCCTCGGGGAAGATGGCCCCGCAGGGTCGGATGAGGGCAAAGCTACCGGAATCGACCATTTTACGGGATGCCACAATAACTCTGCCCTCATCAGTCAGCGGACGGGGCCGCTGCCAGCTTCAGTCTCCGCGCTAAGAGCCGCCTCCGGCGGTTGCGCTTCGACACGCGCCTGCGGGCGCAGCCCCGAGGGGGAAGCCTTAGACAACACCGCATAATTCCCGCCTTACGGCTTAAGCACCGCTCCGGCGGCTGCGGCACGGCATCCGCGTTGCCAAAATGCTCGATAATGTCGGGTTGCGGTACCCGCATCGTGCTTCGGGGCAAAAGCCCCTCGCACTCTGCGACCGCTGCCCCTGCTTCGGTTCGCTGCATCCGCCACTGGCGGCGCTCACCTTTGCAGCACAAAGTATTATCTGCGCTTTTGGCTTAGCAGCTGCCGCACCTCGCTCGCCGTATCGGCACTTAGAATTATGCGGTATTGCCCTTATACAATTTCCACTCCCTGCACGTCCAAAAATAATACGGCACCTCAAACGCCAGCATGACGCACCAGCCGAAGGCACAGGCAAAGGCGATGCCGGGCAGGCCCACCCGCGGGGCCAGCACCGCAGCAGCGGCAGCGCGCAGCCCCGCCTGTAAGCAGGTGCCGATCAGCGTCGTCGTCATCTTACCCATGCCGCGGTAAAAGCCCTGGAAACCGTTCGTCAGCGCGGGCAGGGCGTAGAACACCGCCATCCAGCCCAGATACGTGCTGCCCAGTGCAATGACGTCGGCGGCCCCCTCCCCTGCCACAAACAAGGACAGGATGCCCCGGCGCAGCAGCAGCGTCAGGCTGCCCATCAGCAGCCAATAGCCCAGCTCCAACCGCAGGCCCACCGCAAAGCCGCGGCGGATGCGGGCGGTCTGCCCGGCACCGCGGTTCTGGGCAATGTAGGTCGTAATGGCCGTGGCAATGCTCTGCTCCGGCGTGAAGGCAAAATCGTCCACCCGCGTGACCGCGTTGAACGCCGCGATAGCCCCGACCCCCAGCGCGTTGACCTGCCCCTGAATGAGCACCTTGCAGATCGGCTGCACGGCCTGCTGCACCGCCGTCACCGCGCCGTAGCGCAAAATCGGTCCCAGCAGGTCGCGGCGGATGCGCCACTGCCCGTGCCCGGGGCAGAGCTCCGGCACGCGGCGTGCCATGTAGACGGCGGCCAGCAGCGCGCTGGCGGCCTCGGCCACGACAGTGGTCACGGCGCTGCACACAATGCCGAAACCCAGCCCGCCAATTAAAATGAGATCCAGCACCGCGTTGAGCACGGCGGAGAACGCCAGGAATTTCAGCGGCGTTTTGCTGTCGCCGACACTTTTCAGGCCCGCCGCCAGCGCGTTATAGAAAAACGTGAACGGTGCGCCCAGGAACGTGATGCGCAGGTAGATGCCGGTGATGCCAAAAATCGAGTCCGGCACGGCCAGCGCGCGCAGGATCCACGGCGTCAGCGCACAGCCCAGCGCCGCGGCGGCACAGCAGAGCGCCGCGCCGAACAGCAGCGTCGTTGCCAACGTCTCTTTTAAGCGGGCGGTCCGCTTTGCGCCGAACGCCTCACTCATCAGTACGCCCGCGCCGATGCACAGGCCGCTGATGGCCAAAATCACCAGATTCATGACCGGCCCGGCCACGCCCTCGGCGGCCAGCGCGTCCTGCCCGATGAACCGCCCTGCGATGATGGAATCCACCGCATTGTACGCCAGCTGCATCCAGTTCCCCAGCAGCAGCGGCACCGCATACAGAAAGAGGTGCCCCAGCGGGGCACCCTTGGTCATATCTCGCATCATTATCAGCTCTCAAAACGGAAAATCTGCCACCTTCAGCGTGACAACGCCGTCGATGGTCTGGATACAGCCATCTGCCGGGTAGTTGGGCATGGCCTTGAACGCGTCGGAATTGCTGATGGCACGGACAGTCTCGTCCGCGCATTCGTTGAGCTGGACGCCCAGCTCGTCCCACACCAGCACATACCAGCCGTGGGCGTTGAACGTCGGGTCGAAGGAGAGCGGGCCGAACTGCGCCAGTTCCCCGGCCATAGGCTTGAGCGGGGATTCATCCGGGTACGCGCCGCGCTTCGGCTCGCCCAGGATCACGACCTCGGCGCCGTTCTGGTAGTCGGCGTTTTCTTCCAGCCGGGTACACAGGCGATTGGCGAGGTTCACAACTGTGGTCTTTTGTTTCAGCATGACCGCCGCGTCGTTGTTGACCTGCACGGCAAACCCGCGCAGCAGCACCGCGCAAAACGCCGTGCAGAGCGCCATTCCCCAGGAGAACGCCCGTTCCGTCAGTGCGGGAGCCGCGTCGATCACGGCGATGGCAAACGGCACCACGATGGCCAGCGAGCCCGCCATCCGCAGCGCCACAGTGGCCCCGGTGTTGATAACGTCGGTCACATTGGCTGCGGCGGGCAGCAGGGCCACCAGTACCACCGCCGCAGCGGCGGCCTTGCGGTCGTGCAGCACGACGAGCCACCGCAGCCCGGCCAGTGCCGCCAGCACAAACAGCAGCAGGTAGCCCGCGATCTGCCCATAGTGGTTTTGGGCAATGCCGTGGGTAAAGAAGTAGGCGTAAAAATCAAAGTAGGCGTTTTTCAGGCCTAACGGCAGATTGCGCAGTGTCTCCATTCCCACGGTGTTGATACCGTTGATGCCGGATAGGCCCACATCGTACAGCCGCAGGAACAATTTTAAAATCAGCATATACAGCGCCGCACCGCTGCCGCCCATCAACACCATGCGCAGGGCAGTCAGGCCGGTGGCCTGCCATTCGCCGGGGCGGCGCAGAACGGCCAGAAGCAGCAGCATGACGCACAAGCCCGCCGCTGTGCCCAGATTGGCCTGATACATTCCCAGCGCGAACGCCAGGCAGACCGTACCCATCAGCCAGACAAACCGCACGCCGCAGACGACGGATCGCACGGCCAGCACCGCTAGCAGGAAAGACAGCGCATAGGACACACTGCAATAGTGGTAGGTTTCAACTTCCGCTACATAGGGCGCACAGACCAGTGTAAGTGGGATAAGATATTTTGCCACACGGCTGCGCACAGCAAACAAATCCGTTAGCAGCACTCCCGCCAATGCGTAGAGGAACAGCATCAGCAATGCCGAAAGCGCAGGCTGATTGATGCCGCCGCGCAGCATATCCACCAGGCGCAGCGCCCAACGCCCCTGCTGTGTCTCCCAATACAGATGCTCGGGCCAGCCATCGGCAGTGTACAGTGCACCGATGTGCACGGCATCAAAATTGCCGAGTTGGTTAGCATAAATCGTGTAATGTACGCCGCAACCGACCAGCAGCGCCACGACCAGCGGGCGGAAGTTTTTCGCCCACCACAGGCTCACTTTTTTCTGCCAGTCCATCGTTTATTTTTTATCTTCTTCGGTCTCGGCGACGATGTAGATGGGACGGTGCTTGACCTCCAGGTAGGTCTTGGCGAGGTACTCGCCCACAATGCCGGTGCAGAACAGCTGGACGCCGCTGCACAGCAGGATGATGCAGACCATGCTGGGCCAGCCGGAGGTCGGGTCGCCGAACATCAGCGCACGGACGACGACAAAGAGGATGCCGATGAACGCGAGGATGCAGAACAGCACGCCCGCCCCCGCCGCGATCAGCAGCGGCGTGGTGGAGAAGCCGACGATGCCCTCGATGGAGTACTTGAACAGGCCCCAGAAATTCCACTTGGTCGTACCGGCGACGCGCTCGATGTTCTCATAGTCGAACCACTTGGTCTTGAAGCCGACCCAGCTGAAAATGCCCTTGCTGAAGCGGTTGTACTCGGCCATGCTGAGCACAGCGTCGGTCATTTTGCGGCTCATCAGGCGGAAATCACGCGCACCGTCGACAATTTCCGTATCGGACATCTTGTTGATGATCTGGTAGAACTTGCGGGCAAACCAGCTGCGCAGCGGCGGCTCGCCCTTGCGGGTCGTGCGGCGGGTGGCGGCGCAGTCGTACTCGCCGGTCAGCAGCGTGTCCAGCATCTGCGGCAGCAGCGCGGGCGGGTCCTGCAGATCGGCGTCCATCGTGGCGACGTAATCACCCTTGGCGGCCTGTAAACCCGCGTAGATACCGGCCTCCTTGCCGAAGTTGCGGCTGAACGAGACATACCGCACGCGGGGGTCCTGTGCGTGCAGCTCACGCGCGACGCGCAGCGTGCCGTCGCGGGAGCCGTCGTCCACAAAGATAAACTCAAACTCCGCGCCGTGGCTGGCCTTCATCTCCGCCGCCACGCGGGAGGCTTCTTTATAAAAAAGCGGCATCGCTTCTTCTTCATTGTAACAGGGTACGATCAGACTGATGAGCATGGTAGGACCTGCTTTCGTCAAGAAATTTAGTATTTTTATTATACCGTAGTTGACGGAGTTTGTAAACAGGGACTATTGAACCACGTGCGCTTTGTTAGGGTCGGCGAAATATTTGCATCGCAATAGCGGCAGCATCATCGGAGGGGTCAAGACCCCTCCCTACAGTACCGCGTTCACGGGTGCTTTGTAGGGAGCGGTCTTGACCGCTCCGGGGAACTTTGCGGCAGCCGCCCACCAAAAAAGGCAGAGCCTTCGCTCTGCCTTAGAGTGCTTATAAAATTTTAGCCTTTGACCGCGATATTGACCAGCTTGCCCTTGACATAGATCTCCTTGGCAATGGTCTTGCCGGCGATGGCTTCGGCTACGGCGGGCTCGGCCTTGGCGGCGGCGATGGCGTCCGCGTTCTCGATGGCGGCGGGCACCTTGATGCGGGCCTTGACCTTGCCGTTGACCTGCACGGCGATTTCAATCGTCTGCTCAACGCACTTGGCCTCGTCGTAGGTCGGCCAGGCGTGGTAGGCCAGCTGTTCGGTGTGGCCCAGCTGCTGCCACAGCTCCTCGGTCATGTGGGGGGCAAACGGGTTCAGCAGCTGCAGCAGCAGCTCGTACTCGGCCTTGGTCGCACCCCCCTGATCGCTCAGCGCGTTGACGTAGATCATCAGCTGGGCAATGGCGGTGTTGGCCTTCAGCGCGTCAATGTCCTCGCCGACCTTCTTGATGGTGCGGTTGGCAACAGCCTCCAGCTCGGGGCGGACGCCCTCGCCGGGAACGAGCTTCTCGCTCATCGACCAGATCTTATCGAGGAAGCGCTTGCAGCCCTTGATGGAGGAGGTGTTCCACGGGGCGGCCTTCTCAAAGTCACCGATGAACATCTCATACAGGCGCAGCGTGTCGGCGCCGTACTCGTTGACCACATCGTCGGGGTTGACGACGTTGCCGAGGGACTTGGACATCTTGACGATGGGGTGCTCGGCCATCTCGCCGTACTTCTCGACAAGGGCCTTGCGCGCGCCCTTCTCGTCGCCGTACTCGGCCAGCAGGCGCTTGCGCTCAGCATCGGGCTGGTTCTCAAAGGCATGGGGGTTCAGGCCCAGGATCATGCCGTGGGAGGTACGCTTCTGGTACGGCTCCTTGGTGGGCACAACGCCGATGTCATACAGGAACTTGTGCCAGAAACGGCTGTACAGCAGGTGCAGGGTGGTGTGCTCCATGCCGCCGTTGTACCAGTCCACGGGGCTCCAATACTCGAGCGCCTCCTTGCTGGCGATGGCGTCGTGGTTCTTCGGGTCGCAGTAGCGCAGGAAATACCAGCTCGAACCGGCCCACTGGGGCATAGTGTCGGTCTCGCGCTTGGCGGGGGCACCGCAGCAGGGGCAGGTCGTGCTGACCCACTCGGTATGGCGCGCCAGCGGGCTTTCGCCGTTCTCGCCCGGCTCAAAGTCCTTGATCTCGGGCAGGCGCAGGGGCAGCTCGCTCTCGGGCAGGGGCACCCAGCCGCACTTGTCGCAATAGACCATGGGGATAGGCTCGCCCCAGTAGCGCTGGCGGCTGAACACCCAGTCGCGCAGCTTGAAGTTGACCTGCTTGTGGCCCTTGCCGTTCTCCTCGAGCCAGGCGTACATCTTGTTCTTGGCATCCTCAACGGACAGGCCGTTCAGGAAGTCGGAGTTGACGAGCGTGCCGGTGGCCACGTCGGTGAATGCCTCCTTGTCAAGGTCACTGGGGGTATTGCCCTTGACGACCTCGATGATGGGCAGGCCGAACTTTTTGGCAAACTCACAGTCGCGGGTGTCGTGGGCGGGCACGGCCATGATGGCGCCGGTGCCGTAGGTTGCCAGGACGTAGTCGGAGATAAAGATGGGGATTTCCTTGCCGTTGACGGGGTTGATGCCCTTGACGCCCTCGACGACAACGCCGGTCTTTTCCTTGTTCAGCTCGGTGCGCTCGAAGTCAGACTTACGGGAGGCCTCCTCCTGATAGGCGGCGACGGCGTCGGCGTTCCGGATAAGGCCCGCGTCGACCCACTTTTTGATGAAGGCGTGCTCGGGGCTGATGACCATGTAGGTCGCGCCGAACAGCGTGTCCGCGCGGGTGGTGTAGACCGTCAGGGTGTCGCCCGCGGTGGTGTCGAAGTTGATCTCGGCACCGTGGCTGCGGCCGATCCAGTTGCGCTGCTGGGTCTTGACGCGGTCGATGTAATCGACGTCGTCCAGGTCGTTGATCAGGCGGTCTGCGTAGGCCGTGATCTTCAGCATCCACTGGCTCTTGTTCTTCTGGACAACGGGGCTGCCGCAGCGCTCACAGACGCCGTTGACGACCTCCTCGTTGGCCAGAACGACCTTGCAGCCGGTGCAGTAGTTGACGGTGGTCTCCTTCTTGTAGGCAAGGCCCTTCTTGAACAGCTGGATGAAGATCCACTGCGTCCACTTATAGTACTCGGGGTCGGTGGTGTTGATCTCGCGGTCCCAGTCAAAGGACAGGCCCAGTGCCTTGAGCTGGCTCTTGAAGCGGGCCACATTCTGGGCGGTGACGATCTCGGGGTTGATGTGGTTTTTCAGGGCGTAGTTCTCGGTAGGCAGGCCGAAGGCGTCCCAGCCCATGGGGTACAGGACGTTATAGCCGCACTGACGCTTTTTGCGCGCGACGATGTCCAGCGCGGTGTAGCTGCGCGGATGGCCGACGTGCAGGCCCGCGGCGGACGGGTACGGGAACTCGACCAGCGCGTAGAATTTCGGCTTGGAATGGTCGATCTCGGCATGGAAGGTATCCTCGTCCTCCCAGACCTTCTGCCATTTGGCCTCAACTGTTTTAAAGTCGTATTTCATAAATTTCTCCCCACAGATAAATTTTTGATGGGTCGTAACCTTCTTAAAGCCTTCCCCCGAGGGGCTGCGCCCGCAGGCGCGTGTCGGAGCGCAACCGCCGAAGGCGGCTCTTAGCGCGTAGACTGAAGGTGGCCCCACAGGGCCGGATGAGGGGCGCGTGTGCCGCCGCTGTCCATTTATAGGCTGCCGCGGGAAAGTCTGCCCTCATCAGTCAGCGGTCGGGGCCGCTGACAGCTTTCCCCGAGGGGGAAGCCGTTCCGCATTTTTACTGCTCGTCCGCACCTTCGTCCGGCATCCACTCGCTGGCGGGCACAACCGTGGCGTCGGCCCAGAGGTGCTCGAGGTCGTAGTAGTCGTGAGCCTCCTGCGTAAAGACATGGACGATGACGCTACCGTAGTCCAGCAGCACCCAGCGCTTGCCGTCGTGGCCCTCGGTGCGCAGCACCTTGACGCCCTCGCGGTCCAGCTGGAACTCAGCCTCATCGGCCAGTGCGCCGACATGGGTGGTGGACGTGCCGGTGGCAATGACGAAATATTCGGTGACGGTGGTCAGGTCCTCCACGGCCAGAATGTGGACGTTGACGGCCTTCTTTGCGTCCAGCGCACGCGCCAGACGAATGGCAAGTTCTTTGCTTTCCATAGATGTTCTCCTTAAAGGGGTAGGTTTCGGGCTGCGGGAGGTTCTCTCCCCCACCCGCTGCGGCGGGAGCCCCCTCGCAGAGGGGGCCAAGGGGCTCTCGGCTCCCTCTGCGAGGGAGCTGCCGCCCGCAGGCGGCTGAGGGAGAGAGCTTCGCCTTTACCCGAAGTTTTTCTGTATTATGCTGCCGGCTGGCTCTCGGTATCGGTGGAATCCGTGTCGGTGCTCTCGCTCTCCGCCGTGGACTCGGACGCCATGATGTCGGTGACCTGGTTGGAGCCGTCGAGGTTCTCGTTCTTCTGCGCGTCGTCCGCCTCGGCCATCAGGCCGCCCATCTGCTGGATGTTCGGGTCGGTGGCCGTGTAGCCGGACAGGTCAATGACATTGTCGCACAGGTTCAGCTGGCTGGCATCGACGGGACCGGTGTTCTCGCGGAAGTACTGGTTCAGCAGGTCCGCATCCGCCTGCCGCGCGGGGTACAAAAGCGACTGGCCGTTGTACTTCGGGCCGCTGATGACCGGCATCTGGCAGATCATGATCTTGCTGGAATCAATTTTCAGCATACTGATGGCAAAGCTGATGAGGTCGGACGCGCTGAGGTTCGTCTCCATATAGTTCAGCACGGCGGGGGTCAGCTTGGCGACGTCCCAGATGTTGCCGATGCTCTTGAGCTTGCGGAACAGCGCCGCGTAGAACTGGCGCTGCATGTTCAGGCGGCCAATATCGCCGTCGGGGTAAATTTTACGCGCACGCAGCAGGAACTCCATCGACGCACCGTTCAACGTCTGGTAGCCGGCGTGAATGACGCTGTCTCCCAGCCCCAGCGCGGCGTAGTCTACATCCACGGGGACGTTGATCTCCACGCCGCCGAACAGGTCTACCAGCTCGGTCAGCATTTCCAGACGGATCGTGACAAAGCCGTCGATGGGCAGCTTGTACTGGTCTGCGACCAGCTCGCACAGGGCGGCCATATTGTTGTTGCCGTCGCTGCCCTGGGTCTTGGCCACGCCGTTGATGCGGTAGTTGCCGGAGACGCTCGCGTCCGTCGTGACCATCGTATCACGCGGGATCTGCAGCATCTTCATCTCGCCCGTCTCATTGTTGAAATGGACGTACAAAATCATATCGGTCATGCCGTCGTTGACGTTGGAGTCATTGGCCGCACCTGCGGACAGATCGCCGGTGGACGAACGGTCAACGCCGGTGACAAGGATGTTGAACTCCTTGCCCTGGAATTCCTTGGGCGTGTTGATGAGCTGGTTCAGCTTGATGTTGCCGCCCGCCGGGGTGATGGCCCCCATGATGAGCGCGAACGCACCGCCGAAGATCAGCGCGATGACCAGCAACGTGATGAGCAGGATCTGCCACCAGCGGATCTTTTTCTTCTTTTTCCCGTTTCCGCCCTTGCCGCTGCCGCCCTTTTTGCCGGACTTTCTGCCCTTTGCCTTGCGCGGGGCGTCGTCGTCATCGCGCGGGGGCTTGCGACTGCCGCCATTGCCGCCTGCGGCGGTGCGGGGCTTATGGGCTGCGGGCTGCGGGGCATCCGCATGCTTTGTGCGGCGGGGCTGTGCGGCAGCCTCCTCCAGCCGGATGCCGCCGACGGGGGCCGGGGCACCGGGGGCCTGCGCCTGGGGGCGCGGGGCGGGCTGCTGCCCCTGCCGCGGGGCCGCGGGCTGCTCATACAGCTGGGCGGCGGCCTGCCGGGTGCGCTGCTCCGGCTCCGGCGGGCGGTTCACGGTGCGGCGGGGGCGCTGCACCTGAAACTGCAAGGTATCGCCGTATCTGCGCTCGGCAGCGGCGCGGTAGGCCATGGCCTGCCGCTGGGCGTAGGTCAGCTCACGGGGTCTTTCCGGTGCGGGCGCAGCCTGCTGGACAGGCTCCTGTACCGGCGGCTCGGGTGTGGGGGCAGGCTGCCCGGTCACAACGGGGCGCTGGCTGATATGCCGTCCCTGGGCCGTGCGCATGGGTTGCTGCACGGTGCGGCGGCGGGCATTCTGCTCGGCCAGCTGTTGGGCGCGGCGGCGGGCAGCCTCATACTGCTCCTGATCCAGCCCGCCCGATGCACTGCCGGTATACAGCTTACGCGGTTCGCTCATTACATTTCCTCCCTGCTCTGTGGAGTGTTTTTATTCAAGGTGTGCTTTTGCATACTCATAAGCGGCGACGCTTTCAGGGTCCAGCGAGCCGCCCTTTTCTTCCACAAAATCAATGCTGCGCTTGAGTGCGTCGCAAAGAGCCCGGTCCAGATCCTGCATTTCCAGCGCGCGCAGGTCGTCTACGCCGGGCCAGTCGCGCTCGGCGCTGGTCATATCGGCCAAATAGATGATCTTATCGAGCTTGGACATTCCCGGCTTGCCGGTAGTATGGCAGCGGATAGCAGACAAAATTTCCGGGTCGGTGATGCCCCATTGCGTTTCGGCCAGGATGGCGGCGGCGATGCCGTGCCAGACCGGCAACGGACGCGCGGGGGCATTTTCTGCTATTATAGCATTATCGGCAAAAATCTGCAACAACTCCTGCTTGGGCAGTTCCTTGGCGGAATCGTGCAAAATTGCCGCCATAGCGGCCTTTTCCGGGTCTGTGCCCCAGCGCTTGGCAAGTTTTACAGCCATTTTTTTTACATTTTTCGTGTGCGTCCAGCGCTTTTCGCTCAGGCGGGCCTTGACCAACTTCTTGGCTTCGGAGTAATCCATGGCGTTTTTCCTTCTCCTGACTGGCTGTAGGGGCCGGACATGTCCGGCCCTCAACTTTGCCGTGATTGCCCTTGAACGGGTGGTGTATTTTTATGCTGCGGGCCGGGCATGCCCGGCCCCTACAGAGCAGTCTTTTGGGCAGCTCTTGCAGGGGCGGCTTTATCGCCCCTTTTCGGGTCATGCGTAGGGCGGGGTGGGGGCAGGCCGCCCTACAGGCTCCCGTACAGCCGATGCTCCTTTATCACTGCCAGCACCTCCGGCGGCAGCACCTCCGGCCACTGCTCCTGCGGGATCTTCCCGCTGCGGATGTCGCTCGACGCGCAGGGGTAGCTCTCGGCGCGGGCAAAAAGGACGCGGCCCCCGGCCTTTTTCAGTTCTGCGGCGGCGGCGTGCAGGGCGGCCTCATCGGTGCCGGTGCGGCTCTCGACGACGAGGGCAGCCATTTTCAGCATATCCTGCCAGCGGTACCATTCCTGAAACGTCAGCAGCATGTCGCTGCCGACGCAGAGGTACAGCGCGCCGTCCGGATCTTGGCCGCGCAGCCATTCCAGCGTGTGCACGGTGTAGCTGCGCCCGCCCTGGCGTATCTCCCAATCGCTGACCTGCACCGCCGGGGACAGCGCTGTAAAGCAGGCACACATCTGCAGGCGCAGCTCTGCCGGGGTGGCGCTGGCGTGCTTGTGGGGCGGCGTGCCCGCGGGCATAACGAGGGCACGGTTCGGCTGTACCAGCGCCAGCGCGGCGCGCAGGTTGTTCATGTGGCCGTTATGGGGCGGGTCGAACGTCCCGCCGTAGAGCAGTGTTTTCATTTTGCCAGCACGGCGGTGTAGGCGCTTTCCTTTTTCTTCTGCTTGAACAGCACAAATTTGCGGCCAATGACCTGCACGCACTCGCAGTCCAGCGCCTCGCACAGGATGTCGGCGGCCTCGCGGGCGGAATATTCGCTGTTTTCCAGCACCTTTACTTTGATAAGCTCGCGTGCGGCGATGCAGTCGGCGATGCCCTGCTTGAGGGTGTCGTCGATCTCGCCCTTGCCGATCTGGTAAACGGGGTCCATCGTGTTCGCCGCGCTGCGCAGAGCTGCGCGCTGTTTGCTGGTAAGTGCCATAAATTATCTCCTTTTTATTGTATATATCTCGGTAGGGGCCGGGCATGCCCGGCCCTCTAGTCTGTGTGGTTTCCTTTTAAACGGGTTGCTGCTTTTATGCTGCGGGCCGGGCATGCCCGGCCCCTACAAAGGCTTCCCCCTCGGGGGAAGGCATTTAAATGTCACCCCAAAAACGCCGGCAATTCCGCTTCCAGCTTCTCCATTGCCCGGCCTCGGTGGCTGATGGCGTCCTTCTCGTCGGGGGTGAGCTGGGCGTAGCTGCGGCGTTCGGTGTTCGGGCGCTTGCCGTCGGGTGCGCCGTACTCGTCGGGGATGAACAGCGGGTCATAGCCGAAGCCGTAGTCGCCGTTCTGCAATGTAAACGCAATGCGGCCCGGGCACTCGCCCTCGACCTCCAGTGCGCGTCCGTCCGGCAGCATGAAGCAGACCGCCGACACGAACTTTGCGCTGCGCTGTTCCTCCGGCACGTCGGCCAGCTCCCGCAGCAGCTTTGCGTTGTTCGCGTCGTCGTCGCCGTGATGCCCGGCGTAGCGGGCGCTGTAGACGCCGGGCGCACCGTGCAGCGCGTCGGTGCAGAGGCCGGAGTCATCGGCCACGGTGGGCAGGCCGCTGGCCTTGCAGAACGCCTCGGCCTTGATGCGGGCGTTCTCGGCAAATGTCGTGCCGGTTTCCTCGGGGTCAAGGTCTATCCCCAGCTCCCGCAGGCTCTTGACCTCATGGCCCATGCGTTCCAGAATGCGGCGCAATTCCTTCAGCTTGCCCGCGTTGTTGCTGGCGGCGCAAACGATCATGCTTCGCTCTCCCCTTCCTCTTTTTTTCCGTCCTTCTGCAGGGCGGATTCCGGCAGCAGGCTTTCGACGAAGGTCTGTGCGTCAAATTCCATCAGGTCGTCGATCTTCTCGCCGACGCCGATGAAGCGGATGGGCAGACCGAGGTTCTCCCACACAGAGACCGCGCAGCCGCCGCGGGGCGTGCCGTCGAGCTTGGTCAGCACCACGCCGGTGGCGTTGGCGGCCTTGCAGAACTCCTCGGCCTGGCTGATGGCGTTCTGGCCCGTGATGGCGTCGAGCACCAGCAGCACCTCAAGGCTCGCCTCGGGGCTGGCCTTCTTGACGCTGCGGGAGATTTTGGACAGCTCGTCCATCAGGCCCTTCTTGTTGTGCAGACGTCCGGCGGTGTCGGCAATGACCATGTCGTAGCCGCGGGCGTTGGCGCTCTTGACGGCGTCGAAGATGACCGCCGCCGGGTCTGCGCCCATGCCGGCCTGGACCAGCGGCACGTCGGCGCGCTCGGCCCAGAGCTCCAGCTGCTCACTGGCGGCAGCGCGGAAGGTATCGCCCGCTGCCAGCATGACGCGGCGGCCCTGCTTTTTGTACAGGCCGGCCAGCTTGGCAATCGTCGTGGTCTTGCCGACGCCGTTGACGCCGATGACCAGAATGACGGCGGGCTTGCCGTCCAGATCCATCGGGTAGCGGGGGGTCAGCTCCTGGCAGATGATGCCGCGCAGCGCGTCCAGCGCCTCCTGACCGGTTTTCAGGTGTTTTTCCTTGACCTCGTCGTGCAGCTCGTCCACCAGACGCACGGCGCAGGCGGGGCCGACGTCGGCCAGAATGAGCTGTTCCTCGAGCTGGTCGTACAGATCATCGTCGATCTGCGCGTTGGTCAGCGTATTGACGATGCTCTGGAAAAAGCCCGTGCGGGTCTTTTCCAGCCCGCGCTTGACCTTTTGCTGCTCCTGAAATTCCTCCTCGGAAATATCGCGTTTGAAAAAGTTGAAAAAGCCCATCGTGGCCCTCCTTACTTTTGATTTGCCGCCCCGCGGGTTTGTGTGGCTTCCCATTGGCGGGTGGTCGTATTTATGTGGCGGGTCGGGCATGCCCGGCCCCTACATGCCATCAGGTAATAAGGTCCGCGCTCACATTATCCAGATCCAAGCGCAAAATCTTCGACACGCCGTCCTCCTGCATCGTGACGCCGTAGAGGACGTCGGCGGCCTCCATCGTGCCGCGGCGGTGGGTGATGACAATGAACTGGGTGCGGTCCGTCATGCGGCGCAGATACTGCGCATAGCGCGCGACGTTTACGTCGTCCAGCGCGGCCTCGATCTCATCGAGGAAGCAGAACGGCGCGGGGTTGACGCGCAGGATGGCGAAATAGATCGAGATAGCGACCAGCGCCTGCTCGCCGCCGGAAAGCGCGGACAGATTCTTGATGACCTTGCCCGGGGGCGAGACTTCAATTTCAATGCCGGATTCCAGCACGTTCGCTTCATCCGACAGGTACAGCCGCGCATGACCGCCGCCGAACAGCTCCTTGAAGATTTGCTGGAAGTTCGCGTTGATCTGCTTAAAGCTCGCCGTGAACAGCTCCTGCATCTCGCTGCACAGCTCGGCGATCATCTTCGTCAGCTCGGCCTTCGCCTTTTCGACGTCGGTGACCTGCGCCTTCATGAAGTCATAGCGCTCCCTGACCTCTTTATATTCGTCAATCGCGCCGACGTTGACGTTGCCCAAGGCGCGGATCTTACCGCGGACCTCGGTCACGCTGCGGCGCAGCTCGGTCAGGCTCTCAAACGGCACACACTGGCTGCGGGCCTCGCTCTCGGTCAGCTGGTATTCCTCCCACAGCTTGCTGTTGGTGTCGTTCAGCTCGGTCTCGGCGGCGGTGCGGCGCTCGGCCAGGCGGGCCATCTCGCCGCTCATCCGCTCGCGCTCGTCGGTCAGGGCGCGGTTGTCCTGCCCCAGCTTCGAGATCGCAGCCTCCTTTTCGAGGCGGGCCGCGTTGGCAGATCGAATCGTTTCCTCCGCGGCGGCAATTTTCTGCTGGTTGTCGCCGCGCACGCGCTCCATCTCGGCGATTTTCAGCGCGTTGGCCTCGATTTTTGCCTTGGCGGCCTCAATCGCCGTCTGCAGCTCGCGGGCGCGGGCATCGGCCTCGCCGGTACGGCTCCGCAAGCCCTCCAGCGCGGCCTCATGCAGGCCGACGTCCTTCTCGTCCGCCAGGCGCTGCAGCTGCTTTTCGGACAGCTCACCGGTGATCTTTTCGCGTTCTGCCGTCAGGCTGCCCGTGCTCTCGCCCAAGGCGGCCAGCTCGGCGGTGTACTGCGCCAGCTCGGCCTCGGCGTCGGTCCGGGCCTTCTCGGCCTCGGTGCGCGCGGTCTCGTTCCGGGTCACGGCGGCCTGCTGGGCGGCGATCTCGGCCTCGATGCTCCGGGCCGTCTCGTCGTACTGGGCGGCGGCCTTCGTCAGGCGCTCGAGCTCGAGGTTCGCGCGGACGTGCTCCGTCGCGGCGTTCATGCCCTCGCCCTCGGCACCGGCCAGCTGGGCCGAGAGGTTGTCCACCTCGGCCTTGCGGGCGGCCAATTCCTTTTCCGCCTCGGTGCGTTTCTGCTCGAGCTTCGTCAGCTTGCTGCGCAGCTCGTCCAGCTCCTGCTTGCGGCTGAACACGCCGACGCTGCGGGCGGTGGAGCCGCCGGTGAACGAGCCGCCCGCGTTGATGACCTGGCCGTCCAGCGTGACGATGCGGTTCCGGTAGCCGAGGTTCCGCGCCACGGCGGACGCCTCGGTCAGGTCCTCGACCACGATGATGCGGCCCAGCAGATTGTCGATGATATGCTGATATTTCGGGTCTGTCCTGACCAGGTCGGCGGCGACCTCCGCCGTGCCGGTCAGGCGGCCCGTGAAGCGGGAGCCCTGCACGGTGTCCAGCGGCAAAAACGTAGCGCGGCCTGCGCGCTCGTCCTTCAAAAAGCCGATGGCGGCGCGGGCACAGCCCTGGTCCTCAACGACGATGTTCTGCAGCGCAAAGCCGAGCGCTGTCTCAATGGCGGTCTCGTAGCCCTTTTCGACGGTGATGATGCCCGCCACGGGGCCGATGATGCCCCGCAGCCGCCCGCCGCCCGCCGCACGCATGACGGCCTTGACGCTCTGCTGGTAGCCGTCCATGTTGCGCTCCAGATCTTCCAGAATGTGGATGCGCTGGGCGGCGGCGGACCTTTCTCGGTCCGCCTTCTGCAGGTTGTCGGCAGCCTCGGCCTGCTGACGGCGGCGGCTGTCCAATTTCAGCTTCAGGCCCGCCTTGATGTTGTCGTTGCGGGTCACGGCCTCCTCGGCGTCCTTAAAGCGGCGCTCGGCGCGGCGGCGTTCCTCGTCGGTGGCGGCGGCGCCGGCTTTCAGCTCCTCGGCCTGGCGCTGTGCCTCGGCCAGGCGGTTGGCAGCAGCCTCCCCTGCCGACTGCGCCGACGCGGCGCTGACCCTGGCGGCGGTGGCGGTGTCCTGCAGGCGGGCCATGGCGGCGTCAATGACGTCGCGGCGCTCGCCGCTGGCAGCGGCCTTTTCCTCAAGGGCACGCAGGGCCTCGCGCAGCTCGGCCACGCGGGCGTCCAGCCCGGCCATGCCGCTTTTCAGCGCCTCGATGGCGGCGCGGTGGTCCGCGGCCTCGCGCTCGATGCTCTCGCGGCCCTGCCCGGCGCGCTCCAATTCGGACGCAGCCTCGTCGATGCGGAACCGGCTGTGCTCGCTCTCGTTTTTCAGGACGGCGATCTCGCTCTCGCTGCCGGCATTTGCCTCGGTGATGGCGCGGATGTCGGCGTTGGCCTGCTCGACGGCCAGCATCAGCTGCTGGGCCTCGGCACGCAGGGACGCGCTTTTTTCGTCAAACTCGTCCAGCTGGCGGCTCAGACGGTCATAGTCGGCCTGGGCGGCCTCGTACTTGCGCTGCTGGTCGCGCAGCGAGTCGTTGGCGCGGCGGATGGCATCGACCCAGAGTGTGATCTCCAGCGTCTTGCGCCTCTCGCTCAATTCCAGAAACTGCTGGGCCTTCTCGCTGTCGCGTTTCAGGGGGCCAACGCGCTTTTCCAGCTCACCCAGAATGTCCCGCAGGCGCTCTAAGTTGCCCTCGGCGGCGTCCAGGCGGCGCTCGGCCTCGTTTTTGCGGTAACGGTACTTGGCGATGCCGGACGCTTCCTCAAAAATTTCGCGGCGCTCCGCTGATTTTGCACCGACGATCTCGGCAATGCGGCCCTGCCCGACGATGGCATAGCCGTCGCGGCCAATGCCGGTGTCGAGCAGCAGCTCGTACACGTCCTTTAAGCGGACGTTCTGGCCGTTGATGGAGTATTCACTCTCGCCGCTGCGGTAGTACCGGCGGCCGATCGTGACCTCGTCGGCGTCCATGTCCAGACCGTGGTCGCTGTTGTCGATGGTCAGTGCGACGGAGGCATAGCCCATGGCACCGCGGGACTGGGTGCCGCCGAAGATGACGTCCTCCATCTTGCCGCTGCCGCGCAGCTGCTTGGAGCTGGTCTCGCCCAGCACCCAGCGGATGGAGTCGGAGATGTTCGACTTGCCCGAGCCGTTCGGCCCGACAACGCCGGTAATGCCCTCGCCGATCTCGATCTTTGTCTTATCGGGGAAGGATTTGAAGCCTTGGATTTCCAGTTCTTTCAGGCGCATTCCATGGGTACCTTTCAAAATTCTTAAAATGGTCGTAGGGGGCGGGCATGCCCGCCCCTCAACCTCGCCTTATGTACCCGTAAACGGGTCGCGATTTTTATGCCGCGGGCCGGGCATGCCCGGCCCCTACAGGGCGTCACTTATTGCAATTTTTCCAGCGCCACCTTTGCTGCGTGCTGCTCGGCGGCTTTTTTGCTGCGGCCACGGCCCTCGGCCAGCAGCTCGCCGTTGCGCCAGACGCAGACCGTAAACTGCTTGTTGTGGTCGGGGCCGGTCTCGCCGGTGACCTCATATTTCAGCACGGCAGACGGGTCCTGCTGGACGACCTCCTGCAGACGGGTCTTGTAGTCGTCCTCGGCAGTCTTGCCCTCGGTGATGAAGGGCAGGATGAAATTGCGCGCGGCCTCCATGCCGCCGTCCAGATACAGCGCGGCAATGACCGCCTCGAACGCATCGGAGACAACGCTCGGGCGGCTGCGCCCGCCGCCAAGGTCCTCGCCGTGGCCAAGGCGCAGATACTCACCCAGCTGAATTTCCTGTGCGAACTGGAACAGTGCATCCTCGCTGACGAGGCTGGCGCGCATACGGGTCAGCTCGCCCTCGGGGCGGCCCGACTGGTGGAACAGGTAGTCCGCTACAACGACGGACAGCACGCTGTCGCCCAGAAATTCCAGCCGCTCGTTGTGGGTCGTGGCGACCTTGCTCTCGTTGGCATAGCTGGTATGGGTCAGCGCAATGCGCAGCAGCGCAGGATTTTTGAATGTATAGTGCAGGACCTCCTGCAGTTCTTCCGGTTTGTGAGCCATATTCTATCACCTTTCCGGCTAGTCCGTAGGGGCCGGGCATGCCCGGCCCTCAACCTTATCTCGATTGCCCTTTTACGGGCGGTATTTTTTATGCCGCGGGCCGGACATGTCCGGCCCCTACAGGGCAGCTTTCCTTTTAAGCGTCCGCTTCTTCCGCCTGCTTCGCTACTTCTGCCAACGCCTTCTCCATCGTGCCGCACAAGTCGTTGGCGACGCAGAGCTTGGCCTGACGGATGGCGTTCTTGATGCCCTTGGCGTGGCTGGAACCGTGCGCCTTGATGACCGGCTTCGCGGCGCCCAGCAGCGGTGCGCCGCCGACCTCCTCGGAGTCCATCATGCGTTTCAGCTCGCCCAGACCGCCCTTGATGCCCAGATAGCTGAGCTTGGTGATCAGGTTCTGCAAGAAGATTTTTTTCAGCATCCCCAGCAGCGTTTTGGCGACGCCCTCGGTCAATTTCAGCACGACGTTGCCGACAAAGCCGTCGCAGACGACGACGTCCACGTCACCGTCCATGATGTAGCGCGGCTCGATGTTGCCCGCAAAGTGGATGCAGGGGTTTGCCTTCAGCAGTTTGTGGGCCTCGCGGTAGGTCGGCGTGCCCTTCGTGTCCTCCGCGCCGTTGTTGACAAGCGCGACCTTCGGCGTTTCGCGGCCCATGACCTTCTCGGCGTAGACGCTGCCCATCGTGCCGAAGGCGTTCAGCATTTCGGGGCGGCACTCGACGTTCGCACCGCAGTCCAGCAGCAGGAAATTCTGCTTGGCGCCGGGCATCGGGGTGGCCAGCGCCGGGCGCTTGACGCCCTTGACCGTGCGCACGATGAGACTGGTGCCGACGTGCAGCGCACCGGTGGAGCCGGCACTGACAAAGGCATCAGCCTCGCCGTTCTTCAGCATGGTCAGACCCTTCACAAGGCTGGAATCCTTTTTGTGGCGCACAGCCTTGACCGGGTCATCGTGCATGTCGATGGTCTCGGTGCAGTTGAGGATCTCAAACGGTGCAAGGTCGATTTTATTCTCTTTTGCGCAGTCGCGGATGGCTTTTTCCTCACCCAGCAGCACCAGCTCCATGCCGTCACCGAACTCCGCCGCGGCCTGGCTCACGCCCTGCAAAACGCACAGCGGGGCGTTGTCGCCGCCCATGGCATCCACTAAAATTTTCATGCTTCGTACTCCTTTACCCACGCCTGCATGGCGTCCTGCGCGGCCTGCGAAAGCGCCATGTAGCGCTCCCGCTTGTCGCGGATGCTGTTGATCTCCTCGGTGCGGGGCAGGATGCCCATGTTCGCACCCATCGGCTGGAAGTCCTTGTTCGGCGTCGTGATGTAGTCCAGCAGCGCGCCGCACATCGTTGCCGCCGGGGGCGGCGGCAGCTCACGGCCATTGAGCCGTGCAAGCATCTGGTGCGCCGCCAGCAAGCCGGACGCCGCGCTCTCCATATAGCCCTCAAAGCCGGTGATCTGCCCTGCAAAAAACACGTTGGGATGTTCTTTCAAGAACTGCTGCTTCGTCAAAACCTTCGGGCTCTCCAAAAAGGTGTTGCGGTGCATGACGCCGTACCGCACAAATTCGGCGTGCTCCAGGCCGGGGATCATGCTGAACACCCGTTTCTGTTCGCCCCATTTCAGGTTGGTCTGGAAGCCGACGAGGTTATAGAGCGTGCGGGCCGTGTTCTCGGCGCGCAGCTGGACGGCAGCCCAGGGGCGGTGGCCGGTGCGCGGGTCGCGCAGACCGACGGGGCGCAGGGGGCCGAATCGGATCGTATCCGCGCCGCGGGCGGCCATGACCTCAATCGGCATACAGCCCTCGTAGACGGTCAGGTCGCCGTCAAAGTCGTGGAGCGGCGCGCGCTCGGCGGCAATGAGCGCCGCGTGGAACGCCTCGTATTCCTCTTTATTGAACGGGCAGTTCAGGTAGTCCGCCTCGCCGCGGCCATAGCGGGACGCGGCAAAAACCTTGTCATAGTCAAGGCTCTCGGCGGTCACGATGGGCGCGACAGCGTCATAAAAGCTCAGCCGATGGTCGCCTGTCAGCGCGGCGACGGCCTGTGCCAGTGCGCCCTCGGTCAGCGGGCCGCTGGCGACGAGCACGGGTACGCTCTCGTCCAGCGCCGTGACCTCCTCGCGCCGGACCGTAATGTTGGGGTGGTTTTCCACCATTTCGGTCACGGCGGTGGAAAACACATCGCGGTCCACGGCCAGCGCACCGCCCGCCGCCACGCGGGCGGTCTCGGCGGCGTCCAACAGATGGCTGCCCATCATCTTCATCTCAATTTTCAAAAGGCCCGACGCGGAGTCGGGGCGCTCGGCCTTGAGCGAGTTGGAGCAGATCAGCTCCGCGAAGCCCGCGCTTTTATGGGCCGGGGAATATTTTGCGGGCTTCTGCTCGTACAGCTCGACCTGCACGCCGCGGTCCGCCAGCCAAAGCGCCGCCTCGCAGCCGGCCAGACCGGCACCGATGATTTTCACTTGCATAGTTTCTCCGTAACGTCTCTGTTTTCCGCAGGTTGTAGGGGCGGATACGCGCATCCGCCCGCAAGTCGGCAGTCTGTCCGCGGGTCGATGCAGGCATCGCCCCCTACAGAAGTGCCGAAAGCGGTCATTTCTTCTCAATCGCCTTCACAAACCCGCACCCCTCTTTGGCGCAGTACAGCTGGCCCTTCTTTTTAAAGAGGGTGCTGCCGCACTGGGGGCACTTTTCGGGCACCGGCTCGTCCCAGGTCATATAGTTGCACTTGGGGTAGTTGCTGCAGCCGTAGTAGACGCGGCCCTTGGCGCTCTTGCGCACCAGCATGTGGCCGCCGTCCAGCGGGCAGAGGCCGCCCGTGTCCTTGACCAGCGGGTGGGCGTTGCGGCACTCCGGGAAGCCCGAGCACGCCACAAACTTGCCGTAGCGGCCAGATTTGATGACCATGGGCCGCCCGCATTTTTCGCAGATCTCATCCGTGGGGATGTCCTCGACCTTGATGCGCTTGCCCTCCATATTCTTCTCGGCCTGCTCCAGGCTCTTTTCAAAGCCCTGGTAAAAGTCGTCGATGGTCTTGACCCAGTCCGCCTGGCCGGCTTCGACAACGTCGAGCTTTTTCTCCATGTCAGCGCTGAATTTCACGTTGACGATGTCGGGGAACTGCTCCATCATGACTGTGTTGACGGCCTGGCCGAGCGGGGTGGTTTTCAGCTTCTTCTGGTCCTTCTCCACATAGCCGCGGTCCACGATGGTCGTGATGATGGGCGCATAGGTGGACGGGCGTCCGATGCCGTTTTCCTCCAGCGCGTGGATCAGCGTGGCCTCGGTGTAAAGCGGCGGCGGCTGGGTGAACTTCTGGTCCGCCGTCAGCTTTTTGAGTTTGAGGGTCTGGCCCTCCTCCAGCGGGGGCAGGGCGGTCTCCTTCTTTTTGGCGTCGTCGGTGGATTCCTCGTACAGCGCGGTGAAGCCGTCGAACGAGACGCGGAAGCCCGACGCACGGAACAGGTAGTCCCCTGCCGTGATGGACGCGGAGACGGTGTCCTGAATGCAGTCGGCCATCTGGCTGGCCATAAAGCGGCTCCAGATCAGGCGGTAGAGCTTTGCGGTGTCGCCGCTGATGCTCTGCTCGACCTCGTCGGGGGTCAGCTCGGGCATAGACGGGCGGATGGCTTCGTGCGCGTCCTGCGCGGCGGTGGCGGAACGGCTCTTCCACTTGCGGGCGGTCTTGCAGACGTAATTTTCGCCCCAGCGCTCCGCAATAAAGTTTTTGGCCGCGGTCTGTGCCTCGGCGGCAATGCGCAGCGAGTCGGTACGCATATAGGTGATAAGACCCACCGTGCCGTGTCCCGCAATGTCCACGCCTTCATACAGCGTCTGGGCGGCGCGCATCGTGCGGGTGGCCGAGAAGCCGAACGCGCGGCTCGCGTCCTGCTGCAAGGTGGACGTGATGAAGGGCGGCGAGGGCTGGCGGCGGCGCTTGCCCTTTTCGATCTTCGTGATGGTGTAGTCCCTGCCGTCCAGCGCGGCCAGAATGCCGTCGGCCTGCTGCTTATTGGTGACGGTCAGCTTTTTGCCGTCGGCGGTGGCGGCCAGGCGGGCCGTGAACTCGCCCTTCTCGCCCTGCGGGTTCAGCAGCGCGTCGATGTTCCAATATTCGTCGGGCTTGAAGTTTTCAATTTCCAGCTCGCGGTCCCGGATCAGCCGCACGGCCACGCTCTGCACGCGGCCCGCGGACAGGCCGCGGCGGACCTTTTTCCACAGGAACGGGCTCAATTTGTAGCCGACCAGACGGTCCAGCTCACGCCGGGCCTGCTGGGCGTTGAACAGGTCGATATTGATGGCGCGCGGGTGGGCCATGCCCTCCTTGACGCCCTTCTTCGTGATCTCGTCAAAGGTCACGCGGTTGGGTGCGCTGGGGTCCAGCCCCAGAATGTTCGCCAGATGCCAGCTGATGGCCTCGCCCTCGCGGTCCGGGTCGGTTGCCAGCAGGACGCCGTCGCACTTTTTGGCCTCGGCCTTCAGCTCCTTGACGAGCTTCTGCTTGCCCTTGATGGTGATATATTTCGGTGTATAGCCATTTTCGACATCAATGCCCAGCGTGCTGGCGGGCAGGTCGCGCACATGGCCCATACTGGCCGTGACCTTGTAGCCGCGGCCCAGATACTTGCCAATGGTCTTGGCCTTGGCAGGGGATTCCACGATGACTAATTTTGGCATAAGTTACCTCAATGTTTAAATTTAGATGACACGCATACTTCCGAGCGTTGCCTGTAGGGGCGAACATTGTTCGCCCGCCAGCTTATCGCCGCCACAAACGCCCCGGGTCGTCGAGGACGCCGACCCCTACAGCCGTAGGGGCGGATTCCATATCCGCCCGGGCACCTTGCCACTGCCTTCATCTATTATCTTATAATGCAATGTACCGCCTTCCCGGCTGCGCCTGGGCTCCGCCCATCAGCTCCAGCTCGGTACACGCCGCCAGCACCCGTCCGGCGGGCAGGCTTGCGGCGGCGCACAGGGCGTCGATGCTTTGGGGCGTGGGCTTTAACACGGCGTAGACGGCCTGCGCATCGGCGCTGACCGTGGCCGGGTCAAACCGCTGCTGCGCCGGGGCGGCGGTCTCCGCGCCAATACCCAGTATATCCAGCGCGTCCGCGGCTTTGCAGAGCGGCTCGGCGCGATGGGTGCGCAGCAGCTCGTTTGTGCCCTCGCTCAAAGCGCTGTAGATGCTGCCCGGCACGGCCAGCACAGGGCGGCCCAGCCGCTCGGCGTGGCCGACGGTGTTCAGCGTGCCGCTGCGGGTGCGGGCCTCGGCGACGCAGAGCGCCTCGCTCTGCGCGGCAATGAGCCGGTTGCGGGCCAGAAAAGTGCCCGTCGTGCGCCCGCTGTAGCCGGGCGGATACTCGCTGCAGACCGCGCCGCCGCCCTTCTCAATGGCGGTGCGCAGCTTCGCGTTGGACGCGGGGTAGGTCTTGTCGATGGCCGTGCCCAGAAAGGCAACCGTCGGCACATCAGCCTGCACGGCGGCGCGGTGTGCCTCGCTGTCCAGCCCGTCGGCCAGGCCGCTGACGAGCACGACGCCCGCCCGCGCCATCGCCAGCGACAGGTCAAACGCAGCCTGCCGCCCGTAGGTGCTGGGCCGCCGCGTGCCCACCATGCCCGCGTACCGCCGCCCGTTCAGGCAGGCGATGTCGCCGGTCACGTAGAGCACAAGCGGCAGGTCGGGCAGATCCCGCAAACGGTCCGGGTATACGCCCTCGTCGGGCGTCAGCACGTCGATGCCCGACAGCAGGCAGTGGTCGAGCCGTTCCTCATAATCAAAGGGCGTCGTGTCCCGCAGCTGTGCCAGCGCGTGGGGCGTCAGGCAGGCGGGCGGGGCCTCGGTCCCGGCACGCAGGGCGTCGTACAGCTCCGCCGGGTCGGGGTAGAGCGTCAGCAGCTCCTGCGCATATTGACAGCCCGAGCCGACGGCATCCGCCAGCCAGAGCCAGGCAAGTGTTTTGTCCATGGTTGCCGACGCCTCCCCCTACGCCTGTATCTGCGTTTTCACACACCCCTGAAATGCCACAGCAGCACGCTGCCCGCCACTGCCGCGTTCAAACTCTCGACGCGGTCTGTCATCGGGATGCGGACGGCCATGTCGCAGGCCTCGACGGTCCTGTCCGTCAGGCCCTGCCCCTCGCTGCCGATGACGACGCACAGCCCGCCCGGGAAATCGTTCCCGGCCTCGTCCAGCGGACGGGAGCGGTAGAGCGCCGTCGCCAGCGTCGTCACGCCGCGGGCACGCAACGCGGCCAGCGCGGCGGGCAGATCGTCGCTGTGCAGCGTCGGCAGCCGCCCCGCCGCGCCCATCGAGGACCGCAGCGTCTTGGGCGACAGCGGCGACGCGCAGCCCGGCCCCAGCACGACGGCATCAAAGCCGAACGCGGCAGCGCTGCGCAGCAGCGTACCCACGTTGCCGGGGTCCTGCACGCCCTCCAGCATCAAAATGCGGCGGGCCGTGTCCAGCGTGTCCGCGGGCGGCACGGGCGTTTCAAACAGGGCAAACACGCCCTGATTGGATTTGGTGCCGCTTAATTTTTCGGCCACATGGGGCGCGATCTCGGCGGGGTCGAATTGGGCCAGCTCGGGCGTTTTTGCCAGCGCCGCCGCCGTGGCGTACATCGCACGCGGCGTGCAGCTTTTGGCCAGCTCCAGGCAGAGCTTCGGCCCCTCGGCAAAGAAAAGCCCGTCGGCGGCGCGCTGCTTTTCTGAGTCGCGCACCGCACAGGCGTATTTGATCTTAGCGTTTTCGCGGCTTGTGATCGTTTCCATTGTAGCGCCCCTTTTGGATAAAATCAACTGATTTGTATGAATAAAGGGAAACGGCAGTCTGCCGGAAGGCCGTCCCTCATCCGTCGGCGGCCTCAAGCCTTCTCCCCTTGGGGGAGAAGGTGGCCCGCAGGCCGGATGAGGGGAGAGCTTTCCTTGGTTGCCCGCTTTTTTGCCATTTCCCCCTTTAAACACAAAAGGACTCGCGCGTGTGCGCGAGTCTTTTATGCAAGCTATTACAGAGCCTTCTTGGCGGTCTCGACCAGAGCGTTGAAGCTGGCGGGATCGTGGATGGCCATCTCAGACAGCATCTTGCGGTTCAGCTCGACGCCGGCCTTCTTCAGGCCGTTCATGAAGGTGGAGTAGTTCATACCCTGAGCACGAACAGCGTTGTTGATGCGGGTGATCCACAGGTTGCGGAACTGGCGCTTCTTCTGCTTACGGCCGACGAAAGCGTAGTTGCCGCTCTTCATAACGGCCTGCTTGGCCATGCGGAAGTGCTTGGACTTAGCACCGTAGTAACCCTTTGCGAGCTTGAGAGTCTTAGCACGACGCTTGTGCGTCATGGTAGCGCCTTTAATACGAGCCATGTTTTATATCTCCTTTGTCTGTAACTGGTAGTAACTGACCTTTAAATGTCTTAGTGATTAGCCACCGTAGGGCATCATTTTCTTGACGGCAGCCTCGTTGGTCTTGTCGACGTACTTGGGCATACGCAGGCCGCGGGTGAGCTTGGTGGTCTTTTTGGTCAGGATGTGACGGCGCTTGGACGCATTGCGCTTGATCTTGCCGGAAGCAGTCATCTTGAAGCGCTTCTTGGCGCCGGAAAGGGTCTTGAGCTTCATTTTAGCCATTGTTGTTTCCTCCTAGAGAGTTTACTTTCTTACTTGTTGGGAACGGGGGACATGAACATCATCATGCTGCGGCCCTCAAGCTTGGGCTGCTTGTCGATGACGGCCTTGCCCTCCAACGCCTCGGCAAAACGCTTGTGGACATCCAGACCCAGGCTGGTATGTGCCATCTCACGGCCGCGGAACCGGATGCTCACCTTGAGCTTGTGACCCTGCTGCAGGAACTTGGCAGCCTGGTTCACCTTGGTGTTGAAGTCGTTGGTGTCGATGTTCAGGGAAAGGCGGATCTCCTTGAGTTCAACCACTTTCTGGTTCTTCTTGGCTTCCTTTTCCTTTTTCTGCATCTCGAACCGGTATTTACCGTAATCAAGAATTTTGCACACCGGCGGCTTGGCCTGCGGCGCGACCTTGACGAGGTCAAGGTCCTTGTCGATAGCCATCTTCAGTGCGTCGCGCGGGCTCATAATGCCCATCTGCGCGCCATCTGCCCCGATCAGGCGGATTTCTTTGTCGCGGATCTGCTCATTGATCTCCAGTTCGTTGGATTTGCTGTTGCTGGCGATTGTAACACACCTCCCACAAGTGTATGATAATGACAAAAGCGGCTGCCATTGAAAGCAGCCGCCGAACATACGAAGTTGCGCACCTGTCGTGCGTAATCATGGTATGACCCGGGGCTTTTGCAAACCCTCAAGGTGAGCCGACGGCCTACTGCCGGTTGCTGCTTTTTTTACAAGGGATAGTTTATCATAAAAGCATGGGCGTGTCAAGGGGATTTGGAAAGTTTTTTGCAGCGCTGTAGGGGCCGGGCATGCCCGGCCCGCAACTGTGGGCAGCTGCCCGTTCACGGGCAATTACGCAAGGCTGAGGGCCGGGCATGCCCGGCCCCTACCGTGCAAGGCAGGCGCCGCTTTGCCGTACACACGCCCGGCTTCCCCCGCGGGGGAAGCTGTCAGCGGCCCCGCCCGCTGACTGATGAGGGGCGGGCTTGCCGATATGACCCATACACGGGCTGCCGCGGCAAGCTCTCCCCTCATCCGGCCCTGCGGGGCCACCTTCCCCCGAGGGGGAAGGCTCGGGGGCTGCTACATCCGCGCCAGATCAAACAAAATTTTTGCAATCATCATCCAGCTGTACCCGGCGCGGCGCAGCATGGCGGGCAAAGCCTCCGGTACGCCTTTGCATTTGGCCACCCACAGCTCCGCGTCGGCCTCACCGGCGGGGGCGATCTTCCCCCACTCCCCCGCCGGGTCGGGGTCGTCGGCGGGGCCGCGGCGGTCATTCATGCCGAGCCAGCCGTCCTGCAGATAGCGCTGCACCCAGCGGTAGATCTGGTGGTAGGCTATCGCGTATTTCTGCGCCATAGCGCCGTAATTTTTCCGGTTTTCCAGACAGTCCAGCACCATGACCATCCGCTGCATCGGCGGCACGGTGCGGGCGCGGCCCTTGGCGCGGCTTGTGCCCTCGCTGCTGTGGCGGGCGTCGTGCAGGGCCGCGCCCGCACGGTACTGCCCCACCCAATGCACCAGCGCCTTGTAATCGACGTTATATTTTAACGCAGCTGCGCCGTAATCGCAGCCGTCGGCCAGGCATTCCCGCACGATCTTTTCCCGGTCCGCGGCGGTGGTGTACGCGCCGCCCCTGTGGCGGGACGCGCCGTGGTAGCCGCGCAGCTCGCCGCCCGCCTGCGCCTTTTCCACGAGCTTTTGCAGGTTTTGCGGGCTGCGGATGCCGTACTTTTTGCAGACGTCAAACAGCGAGACCCCGCCCGCGAGGTACTCCGCCACGGCGGCCTGCTTTTCCTCGGCGGTAAGGTGGCGGGACTTTTCCCGGGGTGCAAGGCCGTCTGCACCCTCGGATTCATAGATACGCAGCCATTGGCGCACGGTGGTGTTGCTGACGCCGACGCTTTGCGCCGCGGCCTGGCGGCTGATCTCGCCTGCTTTGATTTTTTCCACAAGGGCGGCCTTTTGTTGTGGAGACAGCTTTGGAGTTTGGGGCATGGTGAGCACCTGAAAAGAGTGAGGAGTGAAAGGCGTTAAGGCATACAGAGGCGTAGGGGCCGGGCATTGCGGGGTTGTGAGCGTGGAGCGAACAATGTTTGCCCCTGCGGGGCAAACAACCTCACGAGCGAGTTTGCTTGCAAACTGGCGGCGCTCGTTGTGCGCCGCCAAGCGCCCGGCCTGCAGCTTTGCCGTTATTGCAGCTTTGCCTCTTGTGCGCAGGGGCAAGATTTATCTCTCCCGGGCACGTTTCCTTTGATGCGGATTTTTCCTTTTGCTCTGTAGGGAGGGGTCTTGCCCCCTCCGCGGAACTGCCGAAAAACGCTTGTAGGGGCGAGCATTGCTCGCCCGTGCCCGTTTGCCTTGCAAGAAAACCGTCCCGGAAAATGCGTTGCGGCGGTAAGTTGGCGGGCGACCAATGGTCGCCCCTACACACGCAATAAGGCAGGGATGCAATTTTTTGACGGCCTGCGGAGCGGTCAAGACCGCTCCCTACAACTCTCCCGGCAGCACTGCGGCGGGTATAATAAGGTAGGCGGCAACAAAAAATCCCACCACGGGAGGTGGTGGGAGAAAATCGCGTTCTTATTATTTGGTAGTTACTGTGATTGCCTTGCCGCCGGCATTCTTTGCGGTCTGGTCAGCATATTTAACACTATCAACAGTTACGCCACCCTTACCGACTTTTACGGTCTCGTAATTCTTATTGGCGTAAACGCAAGTATAGCCTGCGTTTGTGTAAGCCACCGCCTTAACGGAAGCATCATCGTTATATGTGATGTCAAAGTTGCCGGACACTTCAGCAAGATTCAGAAGTTCATCACCATTCTTGCCAACCTCTTCCGCAATTTCATCGGCAGTCGGGGTCTTGCCACCAGACGTGAGTTTGCTATACGCTTCAGTGCCTTCCGTCTGAGCAGCCATAACGAGCATACGAGTCTCAGAAACGACCTTCTCCTTGTTGGCTTTGTCAATGTAGCCAGTCAGAGCTGGGATGAGCAGAGCGGCCAAGATTGCCAGGATGACCAGAACGACGATCAGCTCGACGAGGGTGAAGCCCTTTTTGTCTTTCAGTTTTTTGAACATCTTGTTTTCCTCCAGTTTTGTCTTTGTGCCGACACTTCAAGACCTCATCGGCATTTCATATCGTCATTTTATAACACAGTTCGTGTTTTGTCAAGCCAAAACGTGCTGTAAAAACCCGTTTTGTGTTTTTTTGCTATTCTCTAGCTTAGAATTTATAGGAAATCGGGCACTTTTTATGAACTTTAACGAAAGATTACGCTATCTAATTGATTGCGAGGAAATCAAGCTCAAAGACCTTGCACCCAAGCTGTGCCTTAGTGCGTCCACGTTGAGCAACTACGCACAGGGCATCCGTGAGCCGGACTATGACACGCTGCGGCGGATCGCGGATTATTTTGGTGTGAGCATTGACTATCTGCTGGGGCACGAGACCCCCGCCGTCGATGACGAGCGCCAGCTTTTGACGTGTTACCGCAGCTTCACCCCCAGCCAGAAGCGTTTTTTGCTGGACCAGGCCGCGTTGATCAAGCGTTATAAAATCAGGTTGGACGACTGACCGACCCGCCGGGTGTGGCGGGCCGGTTTTTTGTTTTTGGGGGGAGAGCTGCGGCGGGGTGAGGCCCCCCGCCCTGCGAGCTGTGATAAAGTGGGATGTAGGGCGGCCTGCCCCCAGGCCGCCGGGGAGGTTGGCGGCAATGAGAAGCCTTACGGATCGCCGCCGTAGGGGGCGGCGTCCCCGACGCCCCGCGGAAGTGAGCGGCGGCGGAAGGCAGCGGAGGGGTCAAGACCCCTCCCTACGATGCAAATGATAAACGGGCGGTAATGGCAAGGCCGCGGGCCGGGCGTGCCCGGCCCCTACGGAATATGGTAATGTGGGATGTAGGGTGGCCTGCCCTCAGGCCGCCGGGGAGGTTGGCGGCAATGAGAAGCCTTACTGATCGCCGCTGTAGGGGGCGGCGTCCCCGACGCCCCGCGGAGGTTGGCGGCGGCGGAAGGCGGCGGAGGGGTCAAGACCCCTCCCTACGATGCAAAGGATAAACGGGCGGTAATGGCAAGGCTGCGGGCCGGGCGTGCCCGGCCCCTACGGACTTCTGTTCACGGTTCAGAAATTTTCCAAAAATAATCTAGCCAACGCACGCATAATATGTTATGATAATAAGCTGAAGACTTGTAGTGTGCCCAAAGGGCACGGCCACATTGAACAAAGGGAGTCTTTTTGATGAATACAAATTCCAAGCTGCGCGTCGCACTGTTCTTCGGCGGCGTTTCCAGTGAACATGACGTCAGCTGCGTGTCGGCCTCGGCCTGGCTGCGCGCACTGGGTCAGGAGCCCTGCGCGGACAAATATGAGGTTTTCCCCGTGGGCATCACGAAGGATGGCCGCTGGCTGGCCTGCCGCCCCACGCCCGAAACCATGGCCGACGGCAGCTGGGAGCAGGGCGACTGCACGCCCTGCGTGCTCAGCCCGGACCGGAAGGACCACGGCATCTGGCTGCTGAAGGACGGCAGGGCGGAGCTGGTCCACATTGACATCTGCGCACCCGTCATGCACGGCAAAAACGGCGAGGACGGCACGATCCAGGGCCTGTTTGAGCTGGCCCGCATCCCCTATGTGGGCTGCGGCGTGCTGGGCAGCGCCGTCTGCATGGATAAGGCCGTCGCCAACGCCCTGATGGACGCCGCCGGGGTCCCCCACTGCAAGTGGGTCGCCGCCAGCCGCGCCGATCTGGAGCTGAACGGTCCCGTAGTGCTGGATGGCATCGAGGCAAAGCTCGGCTATCCCATCTTCGTCAAGCCCGCCAACGCGGGGTCCAGCGTCGGCATCTCCAAGGTTGCGGACCGCGCCGCGCTGGAAAAGGGCGTCGAAATTGCCCTGCGCGAGGACGACAAGGTCGTGTTTGAGGAGTTCGTGGACGCGCAGGAGGTCGAGTGCGCCGCCATCGGCAACCCCGATGACCCGTCCACCGTCTCCACGACCCGCCCGGGCGAGATCCTGGCCGGGGCCGAGTTCTACACCTACGATGACAAGTACAAAAACGGCGTGTCCCAGACCGTCATCCCCGCGCATCTGAGCGAGGAAAAGCTCGACGAGGTCCGCGCCGAGGCCCGCAAGGCGTATCTGGCGCTGGGCTGCTCCGGCCTGTCCCGCTGCGACTTCTTCGTTGAGCGCGGCACCGGGCGGGTGCTCTGCAATGAGCTGAACACCCTGCCGGGCTTTACGTCCATCAGCATGTACCCCAAGCTGATGGAGCACGAGGGCTACAGCTATCCTGCGCTGGTCGACAAGCTGCTGACGCTGGCCGTCCACCGCCGGAAGGGGGCCTACTGATGGACACACGGCCCATCGGCGTGTTTGACAGCGGCCTGGGCGGGCTGACCGCCGTGCGCCAGCTGCGCCGCGTGCTGCCCGGCGAGGACATCGTCTACTTCGGTGACACGGGCCGCGTGCCCTACGGCAGCCGCGGGCGGGACATCATTGTCCAGTACGCGCGGCAGGACATCCGCTTTTTATTGCAGCAGGACGTGAAATTTATCATTGCCGCCTGCGGCACGGTGTCCTCGACCTATCCGCCGGAGGAGGCCGCCAGGCTGCCCGTGCCGTTTACCGGCGTTGTGGGTGCCACGGCCCGCGCGGCGGTGGACGCGACGCGGAACCGCAAAATTGGCATCATCGGCACAGCGGCCACGGTGCGCAGCGGATCGTATGCCGCCATCATCCGCGACATGATGCCCGACGTGCAGATTTTTGCCCGCGCCTGTCCGATGTTTGTGCCGCTGGTCGAGAACGGCTACTTCAACGACGGCAACCCGGTCACAAAGCTGATCATTGCGGAGTATCTGCAGGAGCTGAAGGACGCGGGCGTTGACACGCTGATTTTGGGCTGCACCCACTATCCCCTGTTGAAAAAGATGATTGGGGACTTTATGGGCGACGATGTGCATCTTGTCGATTCCGGCAAGGTCACGGCGCAGGCCGCCGCGGCGGCGCTGGACGATTTAGGGCTGCTGAACGGCAAAAAAGCAGGCGGCACCGCGCGGTATTTTGTCAGCGACACCCCCGACAATTTTGACGAATTGGCACACACGTTTCTGGGCGAGTACGCCGGCGGAACGGTGGAAAGAATCGCGATTGAGACGTACTAGGGGAAATGAACGGCAATGGCGAGGCTCTCTCCCCCACCGCCTGCGGGCGGAGCCCCCTCGCAGAGGGGGCCAAGGCCTCTTGCCTCCCTCTGCGAGGGAGGTGGCGCGCAGCGCCGGAGGGAGAGAGCTTCCCATGACCGCACACTTCCCTTTTGAGGCATAACCATGGAAGAAAACTATCTGATCACCATCAAGGGCACGATGGAGCAGCGGGGCGACACGGATACCGTGGAGCTGATGACCCGCGGCTCGCTCGTCCACAAGGACGGTGCCTACTATATTGTCTACAAGGAGACCGAGACCACCGGCTATGAGGGCTGCACAACGACGGTCAAGGTGGCCGAGGACGCGCGCAAGGTCTCGATGCTGCGGTTCGGCAAACAGTCGAGCCAGCTCATCATCGAGAAGGGCACGCGCCATCTCTGCCATTACGAGACCGGCTACGGCTCTGTCAGTCTGGGCGTGGCCGCCGACGTCATTGAGCAGCGGCTCGACGAGAACGGCGGCAGTCTGAAATTCAGCTACACCCTCGATTCCGGTGCCGAGAGCTTCATCAGCCGGAACTTAGTCGATATTACGGTGGATAAACTGCCGGAGGCGTAAAAATTCGTTTCCCTGTAGGGGCCGGACATGTCCGGCCCTCAACCGCGTTATTGCAATAGAAAATCCCCCACAGGAGGTTCATCATGGATTATAAAAACTACAACCCGCGGGCGGCGGCGCTGGCACAGGCGCGCACGCTGCTGACCGATGCCGTCAAGGCGGCTGTCGCCGACGGCACCCTGCCCGAGGCCGCACTGCCCGACTTCATCGTCGAGATCCCGGCTGACGTCAAAAACGGCGATATTGCGTCCAACGTGGCCATGGCCGGTGCGCGCGCCTTCCACAAGGCACCGCGCCAGATCGCAGAAGCCATTACCGCAAAATTGCAGCTGGACGGCAGCCTGTTTGACCGCTTTGAGGTCGCCGGCCCCGGCTTCATCAACCTGTTCCTGGGCCAGGACTGGTTCACCAGCGTCGTGCGCGCCGCTGTCGCCAACCCCGAATATGGCCGCACCGACGCGGGCGCAGGCAAGAAGTATAACGTCGAGTTCGTCTCCGCCAACCCCACCGGCCCCATGCACATGGGCAACGCCCGCGGCGGCGCACTGGGCGACGGCCTGGCCGCCTGCCTGGACTGGGCCGGCTACGACGTGACCCGCGAGTTCTACATCAACGACGCGGGCAACCAGATCGAGAAGTTCGGCAAGAGCCTGGCCATCCGCTATCTGCAGCTGTACAAGGGCGAGGACGCCTGCCCGCTGCCCGAGGAGTGCTACCAGGGCGCGGACATCATCGCCCGCGCCAAGGAGTTTGCCGAGGTCCACGGCGACGCTTACGTCAACAAGGACTTTGACGAGCTGAAAAAGGCCATCGTTGCCGACGCCCTGCCGAAGAACATTGCCGGTTTGCAGCGCGATCTCGGCAAGTATCGCATCAAGTACGACGTCTGGTTCCACGAGAGCGACCTGCACAGCTCCGGCGCAGTCAAGGCCGTGGTGGACAAGCTGCTGGAGACCGGCGCGTGCTACAAGGCCGAGGACGGCGCGATCATGTACCGCAGCGCCCAGTACGCCGCCAAGTACGGCGTCGTCAACAAGCGCAAGACCGACGACGGCAGCGAGGAGGAGGCCAAGGACGAGGTGCTCGTCCGCGCCAACGGCATCCCGACCTATTTTGCCGCCGACATTGCCTACCACTACAACAAGCTGGCCGTGCGCGGCTTTGACAAGGCCATCGACGTCTGGGGCGCCGACCACCACGGCCACGTTGCCCGCATGAAGGGCGCGATGGACGCTATCGGGCTGGACGGCAGCCGTCTGGACATCGTGCTGATGCAGATGGTCAACCTCATGCGCGACGGCAAGCCCGTGCGCATGAGCAAGCGTACCGGCAAGGCCATCACCCTGACCGACCTGCTGGACGAGGTGCCCATTGATTCCGCGCGGTTCTTCTTCAACCAGCGCGAGAGCTCGTCCACGCTGGACTTTGACCTGGACCTGGCCGTGCGCAACGACAGCGAGAACCCGGTCTACTATGTGCAGTACGCCCACGCGCGCATCTGCTCGGTGCTGAAAAAGCTCGAGAGCGAGGGCGTGAAGTTTGAGGGCGCGGACGCCGTGGACGCCAGCGTGCTGACCGACCCCGCCGAGCAGGCGCTGATCCGCCTGCTGGCCGCCTTCCCCGCCGAGATCGCCGCCGCCGCCGAGAAGTACGACCCGGCGCGCATCACCCGCTACTGCATCGACGTGGCGTCTGCGTATCACCGCTTCTACAACGCCTGCCGCATCCTGGATGCCGAGGGTGCCGTTCAGCAGGGCCGCATCGCGCTCTGCCTCGCCGTGCGCGGGGTCATCCACAACATTCTGACGATGTTCAAGGTGAACGCACCGGAGACGATGTAACCCCATGCCTTCCCCCGAGGGGGAAGGTGGCCCCGCAGGGCCGGATGAGGGGCAAGTTTTTTGTAGCTGCCCGCAAACGGGTGGCTATGGCAGACTTGCCCCTCATCAGCCAGTGGTCGGGGCCACTGACAGCTTCCCCCAAAGGGGAAGCCCAGCCTGTCGAAAAAGGTGTGCTCACCCCTTGGCCCCCTCTGCGAGGGGGCTCCGCCCGCAGGCGGTGGGGGAGAGA
>ENA-USUG01000150-USUG01000150.1-human-gut-metagenome-genome-assembly--contig:-NODE-150-length-101822-cov-38.054401_pt1 | contig 101822 bp, 80 predicted proteins | sample MGYA00250059_ERZ773394 | MGnify/ENA primary metagenome ERZ773394 (study PRJEB29103, sample SAMN06111957) | human gut metagenome | biome: human gut; feature: ankylosing spondylitis patient; material... | reverse complement strand
CAGAGGTAAATCTGCGACATGGCTGGACTTGTATTTTCGATAATTCTCTTGATGTGGATAAATGGGCTGCTGCGTTGCAATATGCGGGTATCAATACATTGGAATATCACCCGTGGATGAGAGCTCATGAGGAGGTTGCACCGGAGACCGAAACATGGAATACGTATGTCGGTGATGACCGTTTGTGGACCAGCAAGGCTATGATGAAACAGAAGGTAGAGAAGTTTCGATCGATAGGAGGGCGTTCAATTTGTTATACAGGTATTTATGCCAGTACACCAGCATTTGCTCTTGCACACCCCAGTTGGGCCATGAAAAATGAGGCTGATAAAAGTTTCATGACATACGGGGGATCTTATCTGTATTTAATGTCTACTAACGAGAATGTGAACGCTCCTTATGAGGTGAACGGAAAGAATTATAAGAGCTTTAATGAATATTTCATAGCGCAGGCTGTTGCTGCTCAACAGGAATATAATTATGACGGTTATCGTTGGGACTGGTATGGTTTGCCTGAAACGTATGTTTGTGACGGATTGGCCGGTACGGGAAATTTTTCTTATGAAATGGCACAATTTGTCAACCAATTGGATATTGCTGTTAAGGAAGTAAGGAGCGATGTTACTACTACGGCATTGCAACTTCCTTCGACTAGTGGAAATGTGCCCCATTTGACGACGGGAGCAGTGGTCAATCATCAGTTTATGGAACTTTGGCCGTATGGTACGGGAACAAAATATAGTGACCTGTATCGTGATATTTATGATGCTAAATCGCGTTATCCCGATAAACCTGTGTTCGCTAATTTTTATCCTCCGACGGAAATGAATTTATCGACCAGTTGGCCGGTTGAAAACATAGATTATCAATTTGCTACCTGTCTTTCGGCAGGAGGATACCCGTCTGCGCAGGTGGTCGACGGTGTTGCCGGATTTACCGATCCTGTACCGTTTCATGCCGTAAATTATCCGGCAAGCGTACTCGAACGTATCGCCCAGTGGAATAAATTTGTCGCTGCTTATGGTGCTTATTTCTATTATTCGAATCCGGCTTATCTTATTACCGATTATGTCCGGGGAGACTTTACGGTTTCGGGGAGTAATAGTGGAGTGTTCGGGACGTTGAAAAAGCGTTATGATAAAAGGACACGTGAGATAGATGCTTTTGTCGTGGATCTTGTGAACTATGGTAACAGCCTAGATTTACGTTGGGACGAAGTTAATACAGTTCCTTCTTCTACACAGGTTTCGGTTTCATTTACTTTGCCCGATGGTTTTGTCGCAGATAAACTGTATTGCATTACTATCGACGGAAGAAACGAAGTTCCCTATTCCTTGAACGGCAATAAAGTGGAGGTTTCTCTTCCATCGGTGTCGGTATTTGCTTCGTTGGTACTGACTTCGACAAAATCGCAAGAGCTCCCTTCGGAACCGAGCGGGGTAGGAAGTATGCCAGAATTGTTTACATTCGGTTATGATGCGAAAGGTGAGACTTTAAATAAAGATGAGGCTACCTATATCCCTGTTATGCAAGAGGGGAAACCTTATGTAGTAGCCAGCGAGTTCGGCGGGAATGTGGCCGAGTGGTATGAAATCACAGATGCTTATCAGGGAGAATCCGCTATTCGCGTGACTGCCGGTGATATTCGGTTCAATACGACGGACAACGGAGCAATTCGGATTCCTATCGAAAAATTCAACCGGTTCAAACTTGCTGTTCGTTCGAATAATACGACTACCTCATGGTTCGGATTCCGGCTATTGAAACCGTCTGAAACATCGTCTGTGTGGGAATCGAGGGACTTGTATTATCGCATAGGTTATAGTCAGCCTAATATCGCTTATATCACATTGACTCCTGTGAAACCGCAGAACGGAGTATGGGTAGAATATGAGCGGGATATTTTGAGCGATGTGATTGGTCTGTGGGGTGCGGAATGGGCAAATGCGATCGTAACCGATGTGCATTACGGACCGGTAGATAGAAATAGTGCAGACTATGATAACTTGATTTTTATGTCGCCCGATTATAACAGTGGAATCGATAATCAAAAAAAAAACGATAAAATAAAGTGTTGGACTGAAAACGGCAGAATATGCATTGAAGTTTCCGATTTTTATCGGGGGAAAGAGTTCCGTCTACAAATTACCGATTTGTCGGGGCGGGTAATTGGTATGGAAGACTGCATTGTAGATAGTTATCGATTATTATCCGAGACGATACTTTCGATGCCGGGTGCATATTTTATACAGGTCATAGATAAAGAAACTGATGTGACGGTGCTGCAGACCCGTTGCATCGCAAATTAAAATAATGTATAACAATAAAAGTGATTACCATGAGAAAAATTGTCTTTTTATTAACAGCTTTATGCTTATCCATGAGTGCATGGAGTCAGGACGGATTGGTATATTGGTCGCAAGCCGACGGTTACAAATTCGATTTTGATTTAGATGGAACGGTAGATTTTTCGTTACCGACACAAACGACTGATAAAGCTATTTCGCAAGTATTTGTGTTCGATGCGAATGGCGATGGGTATTTCGACCTTTGTGAGCTCGATTTAAACGATAATCTCATTAATTGGATTTTTTATTATAATGATGGGAATAATAACTTCGTAGACCCTCAAACAGTCATATATGGCATGTCGGAAGGAGATAAAAAATTGGCCGGAGATTTTAATGGTGACGGTATCGGCGATGTGGGTATCCGTCGCGATAATGAGTTTGGCCTTTGGTGGCTGATTACGTTCCAAGCGATGGCTCCTGATGTAAACCAACAGTTCGGAATTAGCGATAAAGACTTATTGGTTGCCGGAGATATGAATGGAGACGGGCAGGACGATATAGTGTGCTATGATAAGGGTTCTTGGTTATGCTCTTTTACTCCGTCAGATACGGAATATAAGACTCCCGATTTTGTCTCAAAAGATGTGCAGGTGACTTTCGGTACATCGTACGATATACCTGTGTTGTGCGACGTGGACGGTGACGGGTATGCCGATATGGGGTTGTGTTCTGTCGATGACGAGGAAGTTAGTTTTAATCTCCATAGTGCGACGAAAACTGCAAATAACGGATATAGCAGCGATAATGGTCGAGGTACTTTCGATAAGGTTGTACTTATGCCTTCGGGTATAAATCCTACTTGTGTATGTGCTGTAAAGAGTAAAGGAACGACCGGCATCGAATCGGAGCATGCCGTGGCAAATGTCAGTGTATATCCTACCTTAGTACGGGCTGGGGATTCTTTTACCGTGAAAGGTAACGATGTGACGAAAGTGAAAATATACGGTATGATGGGACAACTTGTTAAGGAAATCGATACCGACGGTAGCATGTCGACGGTTGTCGTTTCGGTCGATGGTTGGGCTCAGGGAACATATTTTGTTTGTTGCGAAAGTGAAGGTGCCGTTTCTTCGTCTAAATTAATCGTTCAATAAGTGAATTGAGTCTGTATGAAAATCTATTTGAAATATATATTTCTGTTTCTTATTGCCGGGAGTATCTTTTCTTCGTGTAACCAAAAAGATGAGAAGGTGTATTCTTTTTGGGCACTTCAAAATAGGGCGACGGGAGAATATTTGTATGAAGACGACGGCGAATGTAAATTCAGCCGTGAAAAGCAAGGCGATAAGTCTTTGTGGAAAATAGCGGCTGCTGAGGGCGATCATGTTTGTATCGTAAATAAGAAGAGTGGTAGATATTTGTCTCTCGATAATGGGCAGGTCGTTTGTTCTGTGGTCGATCAACCGGTTACCGAATCTGCCGAATGGTACTACGGGAATTTCGATTTTGTTACTCAAACTAATAGCGGCTGGTACACAATTTCGAATCGTTCGGCCGAGTCGAATTTGCATTTGGTGGAAAAAGATGGTACACTTTGCATGCAGGATAACGCAAACAGAAATACCGATTTTTCTGCCCATTGGACTTGGGTGAGAGAAGAGGGTACGCCTTTGCCTTATTCTTTTACTCCCGATGGAGTTACGGATGCTTCTTTTTTGGGAATACGAACGGCTAAGGCTATTTCTCCAACCGAGATACACTCCGATTATCACGGAGAGAAAGTATGGAAATTATCTCAGGATATTTCGTCTTTTCCGAAATTTTCCACTGAAAACAATTTGTTGATAGAGGCTCTGTACAATATGGCATTGGAAGAGATGTTGATGGATGTGCGCAGCGACAGCTCATTTAGGGCCGGCGCTCTTTGGCCCGATACATGGACTCGTGATGCCGTGTACAGTATATGGTTCAGCTATGCATGGATTATGCCGGAAGTGTCTCGGAAAACTCTCGATAAGCAGACTCTTCGTAATCCTCGCGAGGCCTTGCAGGACACAGGTAGCGGAGGTTCATGGCCTATATCGACCGACCGTGTGGTGTGGGCACTCGCTGCTTGGGAGTACTATCTGTACACAGGAGATAGTTCGTGGCTCGAAGGTGCTTATGAAGGTTTGAGCTATACGGCTCGAAAGGACATTCATGTAGCATTCGATAAACGCATAGGGCTGTTCAAAGGGGAGACTTGTTCGATGGACTGGCGTACCCATACTTATCCGAATTGGTTTACCAATGTGACGATAGGCAGTTCGTTTTCCTGTGGAACAAATGCGCTGCACATGTTCATGTATGAGTTTTTGTCGAAGACGGCCGGCATACTCGGTAAACCAGAAAGTGAGAAAACATATTGGGAAAGTTTCAGGAATGTGTTGAAGGATTCGATAAACAAACATTTCTGGAACGAAGACAAAGGTTTATACGAGTGTTACTTGTATCCCGAAATTTCGGGGTATAAGGCTTCGGAACGGGTCGGTGTCATGTCGAACGGACTGTGTGCTGTTTTGGGAGCGAGCACCGATGAGCAAATTCGCCGTATGGTCGGTAATTTCCCGCTATATCCATACGGGGCTGCTGTTCTTTATCCTTCTATTCCCGACGATTTTGCATACCACAATAAAAGTGTTTGGCCGGTTTGGCAAACACCGTATATGTATGCGGCTCGTCAGGTGGGCAATATATCGGCAGTGGAACACATGGCGGCTTCTTTAACGAGAGCTTCGGCTCTTTTCCTGACACATAAGGAGAATATGACTTACGACACCGGATATGATCGGGGTACAGCTTTGAATTCGGATAGGCAACTGTGGTCGGTTTCTTCCTATATCAGTTTGGTGTATAGAGTTTTGTTCGGCATGAATTTGACGGAACGAGGAATCGCATTTAATCCTGTCGTACCCGATATAGTGAACGGCTGGCTTTCTTTGTCGGATTTCCGCTATCGCGATGCGACGATAGATATAAAGGTATCTGGAAAGGGAAATCGGGTGAAATCGTTGAAAGTCAATGGCGAGAAACAAGCATTGCCTTTTGTCCTTCCAGCCGATAGTAAGGGGGAATATTCGATCGAGATAGAAATGATGATCGATGAACCGAAAGGCAAAATAAATTTGGTGAAGGCCGGACCCGGGAAATGTTGGTCGCCGGTAGAACCTGTTTTGGTATTGAACGGTTCGACTCTAAGTTGGAAGGAAGAGGAAAATATGAAGTACTACCTTCATTCCAATTTTTCTGAGGTGGATAAACTGGTAACCTCTCCTTACGATTTAATTGGGGCTCCCGATGGATTTTATTCGGTTTATGCTGTCGATGAAAAAGGATTTGCATCGGATATGTCCAATGCGGTTGTTTATTCTACTTGGCAATCGGTTTGTGAAGCGGAGCAGAGCTCTCATTCAGGAACGGTTTCTAATCTTCACAAAGGATTTTCGGGGAGTGGCTTTGTTATCGATTTGTTTGCACGTCCGGCTAATGTGAAGTTTCAGGTACAAGTCCCCGAGGCCGGCGATTATGCCATAGCCCTTCGGGGTGCTAACGGACACGGGCCGCATGGTACATGGTGCGCCATACGTTCGGTGGCAGTGGACGGAAACGACGCCGGTACATTCATTTTGGAAGCAACAGGCGATTGGAAACAATGGTTGGATTCCAATTATATTGTTCTTCGAGGGTTGAATGCCGGAGAACATACGGTGTCGCTTTCTATCGATCCTGAGAAGAAAGGATATGACTTTAATATGTCGCATGGACGGGAAGACGCTAATGATTGCCATATCGATTGTTTAAAGTTGATTCGACTTTAATAAAGTCTTATTGTTTATTTAGGAAAGAGAATATCTTGCTATGCAGGGTATTCTCTTTCTGTTTTTAACGGACTTTTTATGATCCTGCCAAAAATCTATTTGTCGGCGGTTTAATCATTGGAAGAATAAGAAAGAATATTTTTAAATTTAAGAAAATAATTCCTATATTTGACTAATAGATTGTTCGAATAGGTCTTAGTAGTGATAATAAAAATTTCAATATGGAAATGAGAAGAATATTTTCGGTCGTTGTCTGTGCGGTGGGAATTTTTTTCTCCATGACAGCCGGGAGCAAAGACGAGTGCTTGAACAGTTACGTATCGGCGGACAGTTTGCTCCTGTACGAATATTACGAAACGTATGTTATGATTCGGCCTTTGAACTATCTACGGGTATTTCCGGAGCAGAAAGCTGTTGCGCCGGACTGGTTTCATTATCGGGACAGGGTGATAGAGCTTCGTGTTCTTGCGCTGAGGAAGCGGATTAGGGAGGAGTATCCGCAGGATTATCCTTTGGGGAGAGGATCCGTACGTGTGTGGCTCATGTTTTCTCTTCGTACGGGTGAATTGGTAACTGCTGAGTTAATGTTTCTAAAAGAGGTATTAGAGGTTGTCGACAGTTTCCCCGCACGGGAGATTATTGCGATGTGCATGAACTCCGATTGGAGTGGAAGTACATATATAATGGAGCATGAACCGGATAAATATGATAGCATGTACACGGAGTATTTTTTTTCGCTATATTATTAGCGTGAAGAATAGGAGTAAGTCTCGTAATTGCATAAAAAATTGAAGGACGAGTGTGAATAGGTTTTGTGAAAATGTTTTATCTTCACCGCCAAATAATGAATTATGGCATCTTATTCCAGAAAATCGACCCGTAATAAAGCTCTTTGGGGATATCTGTTGCTTATTGCCGTTTTGTTGTCATCTTCGTGGTTTGTGTATCATAAGATAAATTTGCTAGTATCGATAAAAGCGGTCGAGGCGGATATGAGGCTGAAACGTCAGGAGATGTCTTCCGCTTTATCGGCTCTGTATAGAGCGGAGACGGTGGGACAATCGCTCGTTTGGGGACAGTTTTCGGATTATCCGGTATATAGGAGAGTGACGAATGATGCCGTAACATGTGTGGATTCGTTACGTCGTATTACATCGGACTCTGTCCAGCTGTCCCGAATCGATAGTATTATCGGTCTGCTGAATCGGAAAAATGCGGTTATACGGCGATTGATGGGAACCACGATCGATGTGGCCGAGGAGCAAAACCGGAAAATAGAGGATATGATGAAACAGCAAGATTCGTTGATCCTTATTCAGAATCGTCAGCAAAGATTGGTTCGACAGAGCGATTCGCTGATAGAGAAACGCCGCCGTAAAAATGTGTTCGGACGAATAGCCGATGCTATTTCGGGGAAAGCACCTATTCGGTTAGATAGCATTCGGATAGAATCGAAACGTATAGGAGCGTTGAGCGATTCGTTGGCTGCCGATTTGAAAGCGATGGAAAGCGGTTATAACGAGATCCGGGAGTTGTCTCAACAGGCTCTCGAACGGGAGCGGTGGCGATTGAGAAACGATAATCAACGGTTGAACGGTCAGATCAATCGTCTGATGAATAGCTTTGAACGAGAGCAACTTATTGTATCGGAGAAGATACAAGAACGAAATGAACAGATTCGTCATGAGTCTGTGAGAGCTTTGGTCGCTGTGGCTTCCGGTGCTATTTTATTGGCGGTTATTTTTGGGGTATTGGTTTGGAAAGGTTGGTTAAGGGACGATCGTTTCCGTAGGGCATTGGAAGAGGCTCGGAGACGAGCCGAAGATTTATTGGAAGCCCGGGAAAAGTTGATGTTGACGATAACGCACGATTTTAAGGCTCCGCTCGGTTCTATTATCGGATATGTGGAGTTGATGATGAGGCTGGATAATACCGAACGGCAAAAGTTCTATTTGCAAAACATGAAGGCATCGTCGGATCATTTGCTTTCGCTGGTAAGCGATTTGCTCGATTTTCACCGTTTGGAATCTCATAAATTGGATATAAATCATATTGCTTTTAGCCCCAAAGTATTATTCGATAAAATAGTATCTGCTATGCAACCTGTGGCGGATAAGAAACAACTGAATCTGATATTGAAAGTTGAGAAATCGGCCGATGCCAATTTTTCGGGCGATCCGTTAAGGATTAAGCAAATTGTCGATAATTTGTTGTCCAATGCTTTGAAGTTTACAGCCCGGGGTACGGTGACGATTCATGTGTTTGTGCGTGTCCGATATCTTGTTTTTTCGGTTAGCGATACGGGCCGGGGAATAGCCCGAGATGATTTGGAACATATATTTCAGGCTTTTACACGGCTTTCTTCGGCACAGGGAGTCGAGGGGTTCGGATTGGGGTTGGCTATTACTCGACAGCTCGTCGATTTGATGGGCGGGCGTATAGATGTCCGCAGTGTGGAGGGAGTTGGCAGTACGTTTACCGTGGAAATTCCATTGGAAGAAGTCTCGGAGGAGACCGGCGATACGAAGGCTTTTTCGGGGAAACGTTGCCTATTGCTCGATGACGATAAATTACAATTGACACTTTTTGAGAATCAGTTGAAACAATTGGGTATAGAATCGGTTGCCTGCATGAAGGCCGAGGAGATTTTGGGTTATCTGGAACATGAACATTTCGATACTTTGTTTACCGATATGCAGATGCCGGAAATGGACGGAGTGAGTTTTTTGAAATTTTTGAGGGAGTCTCATATCGCTCTGGCGAGAAAGGTTCCGGTTGTAATGGTTACGGCAAGGAGCGATGCAGACCAATTCCTTTCGGAAGGTTTTTCGGGAATTTTGCACAAGCCTTTTTCGTTGGCGCAATTATCCTTTTGTTTATCGGGGATTTGGAACGAAGAGGTAACTCCCCATGAGACAGAAGATGAGGGTGAAAGAGGAGAGGCTCCGTATGATTTTGCGGCTCTTACGGCTTTTGCCGAAGATGATGCGAAGGCTCGCCGGAAAATATTGGAGACATTCTTTCAGGAGATAAATAGCCAGATAGAGGAGCTGAAAAGGGCCGCGGCTCGTCGCGATGGAATTGTGGTATCACGTATTGCTCATAAGTGGCAACCGATTTTCGCTATGTTGAAAATTTCGGATATGTTGCCGGTGTTGTCTCGATTGGAAGAAGAAGGTGCGCATAGGTGGACCGATGAGTTGTCTCGAAACCTTGATAAGTTGCTGGTCTGTGCCGAGAAAATACGTACAGGCCTTAAATTGGTATTGGCAAAGGAGGAATAATTATGAAGCATATTCTCATTGTAGAAGACGATACGACATTTGCTGTTATGTTGCAGACGTGGCTTTCCAAGAAAAAATTTTCGGTAGCATCTGTTTCGGGAATTGCAGCAGCGAAAAAGACTCTTATCGAAAGTTCGGTCGATTTGGTGCTTTGCGACTTACGTTTGCCTGATGGAGACGGCATCGATTTGTTGGAATGGGTGAGCAGTCGGAATGTAAATGTTCCTTTGATCGTAATGACGAGCTACGCGGCTATTCCGTCGGCTGTTCAGGCGATGAAACTCGGTGCGAGAGATTATATATCTAAGCCGGTGAATCCGGAAGATTTATTGCAAAAGATAAACGAGGTTTTTAATGCGGGTGTCAAGACTGGGAAACAGATTCCTGTGTCTGAATCTGTACCAGAGGAAACAAATTATTTAGAGGGGCAGAGTGAAGCAGCCCGTCAATTGTATACTTATGTGAAGTTAGTGGCTCCGACCTCTATGTCTGTGCTGATCAATGGGGCCAGTGGGACAGGAAAGGAATATGTGGCTAAACGGATACATCAATTAAGTAAACGTTCGGAGAAACCGTTTGTCGCCATCGATTGCGGAGCCATTCCGAAAGAATTGGCTGCTTCTGAATTTTTCGGGCATAAGAAAGGCTCGTTTACAGGAGCGATTGAGGATAAAGTCGGCGCTTTTATAGAAGCAGATGGTGGAACGATCTTTCTTGATGAAATAGGAAATCTGAGTTACGATGTTCAGGTACAGTTGCTACGTGTGTTGCAAGAACGCAGAGTGAAGCCCATCGGGACTACAACGGAAGTAAAAGTCGATGTGAGGTTGATTGCCGCGACAAATGAAGACTTAAAGGCGGCTATAAAATCAGGTGCATTTAGGGAAGATTTGTATCATCGAATCAATGAATTTACGATTTATATGCCGCGTTTGTGCGAACGAGGTGAGGATATACCGTTGTTTGCTAATTTCTTTTTGGATCAAGCCAATCGAGAACTCGAAAAGCCTGTTCCCGGATTTTTGCCGGGAGCGATGGAAAAGATTTCTCAATATACTTGGCCGGGAAATTTAAGAGAAATGCGTAATACTGTTATGAGGGCTGCTTTACTTGCTCAGGGGAATCCCATACGTGTGGAACATTTGGGTATAGACATGAATATAGACAAGCCGATAAATATTTTACACGATCCGGATAGTGAGCGGACTAAGATTGTATCGGCATTACAGAAATGTTCGGGTAACAAAAGTAAAGCGGCTGCAATGTTAGGCATAGATAGAAAAACATTGTATAACAAGTTGAAATTGTATCAAATCGAGTAACTTATATATTTATAGAATATAGGATACGGCTCGGCATAGTCAAGTCGGAAATCTTATTTTCGATTGCCTTTGCACTCACCTTTCGCTATATTTGAGGATAAAAGGGTGTGGAATTTTTCCACACCCTTTTCTTTTTATTCTACAAATTTCCACATAAGATTTTTGTGTGCTATTTGTTTAATTTATTTATAATCAGTTGTTTGTGTATTCTTTGGAAGTGTTGGCACAACGATTGTTGTTTTATAGTCGAAGAATGGAATATAGAGTGTATAATTAAAAAAGTTAGAATTATGAAAAAGTTAATGTTATCAGTAGCTGTGTTTATGATGGGAGTATCTACTCTTGGTTTGTATGCACAGGATTCCAATGTAGAGCCTGTAAAGAAAGATAGTGTCCCAACCGAAGAACCTAAGAAAGAGGAGCCTAAATCAGAGGCATCGTGGGTTTGTATGAGCGAAGAACCGGCTAAGACAGACAGTGTGCCGTCTCAGGAACCCAAGAAAGAAGAACCCAAGACTTCATCGGTTTATATGAATGAAGAACCTGCTAAGACCGATAGTGTGCCCTCGCAGGAGCCTAAAAAAGAAGACGTTCAAAAAATTTTTTCTATCAGATAACTTTTGTGAAAGATATTTTATAGGCTAACCCTAAAAAACGTTCTTATTTTTTATCTGTTTTAGTGAAGATGATGATGATCCCGATATCTCCTATAAGGAGGTATCGGGATTTAATTTTCTAATATTTAGTTAGATAGATAGAATGTCATGAATATATAATATGATTAGTAATAATAACTAAATAAATAATTCTAAATAATCCATGCATTTTACATATATTTGTACAATAGAATTTGTATTTTATAACTCTGTTTAAGAGAAAGAAGTGCAAAAGTTCGAGGGAGAGGCTGATTTTATCGAGGATAACGTATTGTTGTCTGGAAGCTTAGGCTTTGCCTAAACTAAAATAGCAATGGTGGAAAACGACAGTATCGGGTGGTATGTAGCGAAAACGTATCGGCAGGAACGTAAGATCAAAGACCTTCTTACCCGTATGGGTATAGAGCATTTTATACCTTTCCATCAAGTCGTAAAGGAGATTAACGGGAAGCGAAAAAAAGTAGAAGAGCCTTTTGTGAACGGGTTGATATTTGTTCGAGGAAATAAAAAAAGTTGCATTGAGTTGATTAACGAATATGGGTATCCTATGAGATATTTGCGGGATTTTTCCACTCGTTCGCTTTTACGTGTACCCGATAAGCAAATGGAGGATTTTATCTATTTGGTAGACCGTCATGAAAATGAGATAGAATTGTTTCCCCATGATTTAAAACGAGGAGATCGGGTACGTGTGGTCGCAGGGACTTTTGCCGGAATCGAAGGGGAGTTAATCCGCATTGCAGGCCATCGTCGAGTGGTGGTTCGTCTCGAAAATTTATTTTCAATCGCTACGGTTTTTATACCGGGGGGATATTTGGAAAAGATATGCGACCGGTGATTAAATATATTTCATTTTATGATTTTGCCGATTCTGGGATAGCGCGGAATTATAGCGTTGCTGCGGCTAATAAAATGGATTATATCATTGAATCTCTTGTAAGAATCGGATATGACGTAGAGGTAGTTTCGGCATCGGCATGTATAGAAAGCGGGACGTTTCGATGGTATAAGTCTCGGGTTGAAGAGAGACAGCCTCATGTGAAAACGAGATTTTTCTCGTCGTTTCGTTGTCGATCTAAAATATTAGTCTTGTTGCGACTTATTTGGGGGGTATTGCAATTATTGAGTTATCTTCTTTTTTGTGTTAAAAAAGGAGAGTCTATATGGGTATACCATTCTTTGTATTATTACAATGTGATTTTGCTGGCAAAAAAAATAAAGAAATTCAAACTGATTCTCGAAGTAGAAGAGATTTATCAAGATGTTTCTCCTGTTCCTCGGTATATGGAACGTTGGGAATGCAAGATGATAGACGTTGCGGATAAGTTTGTGTTTTCGACCGATCTTCTGAATGATAAAGTAAATAGGCAAAAGAAGCCTCATTTAGTTATTTATGGGACTTATCGGTGTGTGCCTGTGATGAGCGAACGGCACGGAGACAATAAGGTGCATGTTGTCTATTCTGGTACACTTGATCCCAATAAAGGCGGAGCTATGGCGGCTGCGGGTGTGGCGGCGTCCTTGCCGTCTACATATAGAGTTCATATACTTGGATTTGGGAATCCGGGAGAGATACAGGCGATTAAAGAGCTGTGTGAAGAGATGTCGGGCAAAGGCGGTGCGGTAGTCTCCTATGATGGGGTACTGAAAGGGAGTGCATATATAGATTTTTTACAGACGTGTCAGATTGGCCTGAGCACGCAGAATCCTGATGCGGCGTTTAATAATACCTCGTTTCCGTCGAAAATATTATCTTATATGTCGAATGGTTTGCAAGTCGTTTCTGCCGATATAGAAGCGGTACGGCGAGCTTATGGAATTTCGGGTTATATTTATTATTATCAGAAACAAGAACCCAGCGATATAGCAAATGCCATATTGAATGTGGATTTGGATAATCCTTTTGACACGCGGGCGGTGGTACAGTCTTTGGATAATAGGTTTGTAGAACAATTGAGTTTGTTTCTCCGTGATAGAGTTTAGTGATATAAAAGGGAAATACATAGGTAATAAGAACCTAATTAACAATGTACTGGGCTCTTTCCTTGTTCGAGGGTTCGGCTTTTTGGTTTCTTTTGCCTTGTTTCCTCTTTATCTGAACTATTTCGATGACAATACCGTATTAGGGTGCTGGTTCACGATGTGCTCTGTTTTATCATGGATACAAGTCTTTGATTTGGGAATAGGCAATGGCTTGCGGAATCATTTGACGGCCGATTTGAGTTTGAAAAACTATGAAAGTGCCCGGCAATATATATCATCTTCTTACATTTTGATGGGAGGTGTCACTGTATTTATTTCGTTTTTAGCATTTATAATAAGCCAATATATAGATTGGAATTCGGTTTTCAATATTTCGGAACAAAGCATATCGCCAGAGAGTTTGCGTAAAGGGGTTGTTATCGCTTTATGTGGCGTATTGTGTTTTTTCTTTCTGAAATTGATTATCTCTATTTTGTATGCTTTGCAGAAATCGGCACTACCTAATTTCTTGAATCTGCTTTCTACCGTTTTATTATTGATTTTTCTGTGGGTATATGATCCGACCGGAGATGTCGAACGAGATTTTGTAACGATTTCTTGGGTGCAGGCTGTTACAGGGTGTTTGCCGTTATTGGTAGCGACAATAATTGTTTTTGCAAAAGACCTGAAAGAATGTTTGCCATCGTTCAAGTACTTTCGGTGGGATAAAGCCACTGGTGTTTTGTCGTTGGGAATTTTGTTCCTTGTCTTGCAGTTGTTATACATGATAATTACTGTAACCAACGAGTTTTTTATATCCTACTTTTTCGATCCGTCTTTCGTTGTAGAATACCAGATATATATAAAGATCTTTTCAATAGCCGGTACATTTGTGTCTTTGGCTCTGATTCCGGTATGGTCGGCTGTGACGAAAGCATTTGTAGAAAAACGTTACGATTGGATAATCAAGTTGGTCCGTTTTCTGTATTTTGTCGCTGGTATTGCTGTATTGTTTCAATTGGCTATCATTCCATTTCTTGACCCGATATTGGAATTTTGGTTAGGCGAAAAGGCCATCGAGGTGAATCTGTCCACTGCATTGCTGTTTGCCCTATTGGGGTGTGTGATGATTTGGGTATCGGTTTTGACGAGTGTCGTTAATGGTTTAGGCACGCTTAAATGCCAGTTGTATGGTTTTTTATGGGCTGTACTCTTCAAAGTCATAGCTATCGTTTTATTTTCTTCGTGGATTCCGTGGACGATTGTAATCACAGCTACGATTGTAGGTTTATTGCCCTACTGTGTCTGGCAACCTATGGTGATGAACAGGCAGTTGAAAATGTTGAATAAAGAGGCGTTTCAAAATGGGTAAGAAACTGTTGATCGTCAATACTTATGCCAATTTGTGGTCAACCGGCAGGATTGCGGCCGAGATAGGGGAGATTGCGGTAAAACATGGTTGGCAGTGCTATTTTGCATACGCAAGCGAATCGAATCTTTGCTCATGTGAGGAGATTAGAATTAATAAAAGCGTTATATCGTATATTATACATACCTATTTGTTTTCCCGTATTCTCAATTTGAAAGGATTCGGTTCTTGGATTGAGACGAAGTTATTTATCAGAAAAATAAAGAAAATAGCTCCCGATATAATTCATTTGCATAATATTCATCAGAATTTTTTGAATTTGCCACTTCTTTTCTCTTTTTTGAAAAAAGCGGGTATTCCGGTTATTTGGACCCTTCACGACTGTTGGGCCGTGACTGGGGGGTGTACTCATTTCGTGTACAATAAATGCGAAAATTGGAAAACGGGTTGCTATCGATGTCCGAGATGTGGTAATAGCGATACGGGCGGGGAATTAAAAGGGGTGTTCCGTACTATGCCGTGGGTGTTAAAAAAGAAAGAAGCATATATAACTTCTGTTCCAAATCTGACTTTTGTTACAGTCTCGGAGTGGCTGTCGGGCGTAGTGAGAAGTTCGGTTGTCGGTTCTGTACCTGTACAGGTTATTTCCAACGGAGTGGACTGTACTCGATTCTATCCTCATACCGATATACAAGCCATTAAACAAAAGTATGGTTGTGGCAACCGCTTCATGATTGTGGGGGTAAGTTCCCATTGGAGCGCATCAAAGGGATTATATGATTATTATAAACTGAGGGAATTATTGCCAGTCGATCAGTTCGAGATCGTTTTGGTGGGGATAACCTCTGAGCAGAAAAACAATATACCCGATGGTATCATCGGGATAGAGCGAACAGAGAATCTTGATGAACTGGCTCTTATTTATTCTGTGGCAGATGTGGTGACGAGTTTGTCGTACCAAGAGACTTTCGGACTTACTATTGTGGAAGGGTTCGCTTGTGGTACACCGGCGGTGGTCTATGACAATACAGCGTTGCCTGAATTGGTAGACTCTGATACGGGCTTAGTTGTAGAAACCGGAAATATGGAGCGACTGGCCGAGGCGATAAGACAGGTTTGTAAGACGGGTAAATCGTTTTATTCGCAGGCGTGTCGGGAAGTGGCGCAAACCCGGTATGATAAATTTTGCCAGTATGAGAAATATGTCGAATTATATGAACAGGCGCTTGTTCCGAAAAAGGTATGATTGAGACGATCGTTATTGGTTTAATATGTGTGTGTTTGGCCTATTTGGGGCGTTACAGACGATTGAGCTGGGGCTTTGGCGCAGCGATGACCATATTATTCGTTTTCCTTGCGATACGCTATGAATGGGGAAACGACTATCGTCAATACATAGACAAATTTACAGTATATAATTCGATTGATGAATTTAATTATTCAGATCCTAACGAACGATGGGAAGTCGGTTGGATATTCTTGTATCGGATATTCAAACCATTCGGCTTTTTTTCATTAGTCATTGTCCTTACTGCATTTGAAATATCTGTTTATTATTGGTTTATCAAGAAATATATACCGAAAGAATGGTATTGGTTCGCTGTATTTATTTATGTATTTAATCCTAATTTCATGCTTACGCAATCGTCTATGATGCGTCAGACTTTGGCTATGTGCATAGTTTTGTTGTCCATTCCTTATATTTATAAAAAGAAGGTCATCATTGCAGCGTTATTTATTTTATTTGCCTCATTGTTTCACAGTAGCGCCAAAATATTGTTACCGATAGTTTTTCTTGGATTTGTGAATTGGAGAATGGGTAAGAAGGGGGTGATTATTGGCGTTGTTCTCTTTTTTGCTATTCTGTTGTTCAAGAATATTGTTACATCTATAATTGAAAATACTCTTTCTGTAACGGGTTTGGGAAAATATACTTACTATCTGGAAGAAGGGAAAGAAGAATCGAAATTAGAGTCGGGAATAGGCTTTGTTTATCAGATTATCATCATGAGCATGATATTGTATTATGAAAAAAGACAAGATCGAAAGGACGGATTGATTTTCAAAATAACCGCCCTTTCTTTTCTTTTCGTTCCGTTAGGTTTTATCGCTCAACTTATTGCTCGGATAGGTATGTATTTGCAAGTGTCAATGATAGCAACTTATCCACTGATGATTCGTACGATCAATAATAGAATTGTACGGGCAGGAACACTGTTTGTAATTATGTTTTTCACTATTTATGACTTCTTCTCATTTTTCAATTCCGAAATTTGGAGAGATTCGTTCATAGAATATCATACTATTTTTGAATCTTTTATTTGGCGATGACAGATATGAATATATTATTTGTTGCATCTGTGGTTCATGAAAAATTATTGATTGAAATATTGAAAACACAGCCTCGATATTATGGAATACAAGGCCAGTATTTCATGCGGTTGATGTTATTGGGATTAAAGGCTAATGGTGTAAAAGTAAATGTGTTATCTAACAATTTAGCATATCGTTATTGGCATTCAAAAAGAGGGGAACGACATTGTGCCTTGGAAGAGGGAATAGGATATAACTATTTTTTTAGAAAGCAAAGGGGAGGGTATTTACATTTATTGTTAAGGATTATACGGTTTATAAAATTATGGAAAAATAAATTAGGGAAAGATAATTCGGCTATTTTATGTGATGGGCTTAATTTTACTTTATTGCTTTCTTGTTTTTTATGTAAAATATTTTTTAATATCAGGGTTACGGTTTTTGTAACAGATATGCCTCGTTATTTGTCGATGGGATTTCTTTCTCGAATAAAATCTAGTTTGCAAGAATATATTATACGTCAAATGGATGCATTTGTGACATTGACTAATTACATGGATGCTGATTTGAATCCTAATCATAAACCAAGTGTTGTGATAGAGGGTATGGTTGATGTGAGAGCAAAGTGTGAATCCAATAAGGGGAGGAGAAGGGAAAAGGTCTGTATGTATAGTGGCTCTATTCATAAAATTTATGGGATTAAAAAATTGTTGGATAGTTTCTTGGCAATGAATAATACCGATTATATATTGGAGATATATGGAGATGGCGATTATAGAGCAGAATTGGTCGAATTAGCAGCAAAACATGATCGTATAATTTATAAGGGATTAGTCTCTCGTGACGTAATTGTGGCTCGTCAGAAACAGGTTGCATTATTGATTAATCCACGACCGAGTTCGTATGAATATACTCAATATTCTTTTCCTTCGAAAATAATGGAATATATGTTGTCAGGAACTCCGGTATTGACGACGAAACTTCCCGGAATTCCAGCTGAATATGATAAATATTTGTATTATTTCGAAGACGAATCAATTGAGGCTATGGCCAATAAAATGTCCGAAGTACTTTCAATGGATTATACCGAATGTTTAAGGAAAGCAAGTGAGGCTCAGAGTTATGTCATGAATGAAAAGAATAATTTTCTTCAGATGAAAAAACTATTATCTATTTTATGAATGGTTGCTCTATGAATATTGGATTTTATTTTTTTGATAAAGGATTGAGCGGGGTTGATTGTTCCCGTCCGGACTTAGGAAATCCGGGAGTGGGGGGAACTCAATATTGCTTTTTACTTTTGATTTATTATATACTCCGTTTTGATCCGAAATCGTATAGGGTAAGAGTTTATTGTTCATCTGACTGTTTTTTTCCACAAGGTGTAGAGAAGGTTCTTGTTGAAGATATTTTTGAGGGTTTGACCGAATCAAAAAGACGAGGTGATGATTTTATTATCATTAAGGATAATAAGGATCAACAATTGGCTCGATTTATCGATAAACTACGGCATCGCATTGTTATTTGGGGGCATAATTTTTATTTTGGGGATTATGCCGATTGGGTTGCTAAGAGCCCGTCTGTTATTGCAAATGTTTTTGTAGGTAGGCAGCAGTATGATAGATATATAGACCACCCCATTTGTGATAAATCTTTGTTTATATATAATATGGTTCCCGATGTGGTAGGGGAAAAAAAGCGGGATAATGACGGTAAAACGGTTGTTTATTTGGGAGCATTGATTCCAGAAAAGGGATTTTTGATATTAGCCAAAATGTGGAAGTACATTTTGAAAAAGGTTCCAATGGCACGATTACAGGTGATAGGAGGTGGAAATCTTTATTCTAGAAATTGCTCTTTGGGAAGAATGGGAATAGCGGATAAATTGTTTGAAGAAGAGTTTTTCCCGTATTTGTCGGAAGAAGGAGAACTATTGCCATCTGTCACGTTTCAAGGAATCTTAGGGGGTGAAAAATACGAAGTTTTTTTGTCGTCGTCAGTTGGAGTAGTTAATCCGTCAGCTCGCACAGAGACCTTTGGAATGGGTGCAATTGAGATGAATTGTGCGGGGTTACCGGTTGTTACATTGGGAAAAAATGGTTATCCCGATACAATAGAAAATGGAGTTACGGGATACTTATGCCATTCATACAAGGAAATTGCAGATAAAATTGTGTTCTTATTGACTCACGATGAGGTTAATGAACGATTGGGAATTCAAGCAAAAGAGCAGGTGAGCCGATTTTCTCCAAAAAATATTATGCCTTTGTGGTTTAATTTGTTTGAACAAATAGCGCAAAATAAATTAATAATAACATATCGACGTCCTGACAGTCATTTTTTCAATAACATTAAATTCGTGAGAATCCTATTGCGGTTTTTGCGTAAAAACTGTCGTTTGTCATTGCTCCCCCCGTTGATAAAAATAGAAACAGTGATATATACCTATTTAAAAAAATAATGAAAAAATGAAAGTGGCGTTGATTCTTGCTACAAATGTAGAAAAATCTCCTTATATACAATATTATATAGATGTATATAAGGAAAAGAACATTGATGTCGAAGTCATTTTGTTGAATAGGGATAAACGTGTATTGAATGAGGAGTTCCCCTATAAGATACATTCTTGTGATATTATAGCGAAGGAGACAGCCTCTTGCGTTCGTAAAATTTATGATTATTTTCGCTATTCTCGGTTCGTAAGACGGATATTGAAACAATCTGATTATAGTCAGATTGTAGTATTTACCATCGCTAATGCGGTATTCCTGTCTTACTATTTATTAAGTTATTATAAAAAGAAGTATATATTTGATATACGTGATTATTCTCCGTTGGTTAAATATACCGTTCCTATAATTAGGCGTTTATTAAATAATTCAGCATTGAATTGTTTTTCTTCACCGGGGTTTAGGTCGTGGTTACCTGCATGTGATTACGTAATATGTCATAATGCAAGACGTAAATCTCTTGATGAGGACATAGTGAATGCCAGAGATATCGATGTGGAAAATGTCAAAGTGTTGACTATCGGACAACTTAGAAATTTTATTACGAATAAAATGCTAATGGATCATTTGGGGAATAAATCTCGAATAACGATTCAATTTTCGGGTATGGGTATTGCATATGATTTATTGAAAAAGTACGAGGTGAAAAAGATGTATAATAATGTGAAATTTACGGGTTATTATCCGAAAAAGGAAGAATTTTCCATTGTTGATGGCTGTGATTTTATGAACATAATTTTGCCAGATGATACGTTGAGCCGTTATTTGATAAGTAATAGATTTTATTTGTCTTTGTTGAGAAGAAAACCGATGATTGTTTCGTCGGGTGGTATTCAAGCTGAATATGTGAAAGAATATGATTTGGGAATTATTGTTTCCTCTGAAGATGATATATATAGTAAAATAATGATCTATGCCAGATCATTTGACCCGATTCAATTTAAAAAAAATTGTGACCGATTTTTAGAAATGGTAAGATCGGATATGCAGATATTTAGCAGAAGCGTTTTTTATAGTTTAAATTTATAATCATGTCTATTTTTAAAGATAAGATATTGCTTATTACCGGAGGAACAGGATCCTTTGGCAATGCTGTGTTAAAGCGGTTTTTGAATAGCGATGTCGGTGAAATACGCATATTTAGCCGTGATGAGAAAAAACAAGATGATATGCGGCATCGATTACAGAACCCGAAGGTTAAGTTTTATATCGGTGACGTGCGGGATAAGCGTAGTGTAGATAGCGCTATGGGTGGGGTCGATTATGTGTTTTCAGCAGCTGCCTTGAAACAGGTTCCTTCATGTGAATTTTTTCCTATGCAGGCTGTGCGTACGAATGTATTTGGCACGGAGAACGTATTGGATTCGGCCGTGGAGCATGGTGTGAAAAATGTTGTCGTATTGTCTACCGATAAAGCGGCCTATCCCATCAATGCTATGGGAATAAGTAAAGCCATGATGGAAAAAGTGGCGATTGCCAAAGGACGCCAGTTGGGTGATTCTGCGACAACGACAATTTGTTGTACTCGTTATGGAAATGTGATGGCGAGTCGGGGATCTGTGATTCCGCTATGGATCGAGCAGATGAAAAACAATGCGGTAATAACGATCACGGATCCCAACATGACACGGTTTATGATGACGCTCGATGATGCTGTCGACTTGGTAGTTTATGCGTTTGAGCATGGCCGTAATGGCGATTTATTCGTACAGAAGGCTCCGGCGGCTACGCTGGTTACTTTGGCTACTGCGTTGAAAGAATTGTATGGCAAAGATACTCCCGTGAAAATTATCGGTACACGGCATGGGGAGAAGCTCTATGAAACTTTGGTTACTCGCGAGGAGATGGCGAGGGCAGAGGATATGGATAATTATTATCGTATTCCATGCGATAGTCGAGATTTGAATTACGATAAATTTTTTGTCGAAGGTAGCGAGGTGGTCTCTCAAATAGAAGACTATCATTCGCACAATACTCACAGACTCGATGTAGAAGAAATGAAACAATTATTGTTGAAGCTCGATATCGTACGGGAAGATTTGAATCTCAATTAGTGGGTAGAATTATGATAAAGGTAGGCATTACCGGGCAGTCTGGGTTTGTCGGTACTCATTTATATAATACGTTGGGGCTTTATCCCGGAGAATTTGAGAGAGTTCCATTCGAAGATGATTATTTTGTCGATGTAGAACGTCTGAAAACGTTTGTAAAGAGTTGTGATGTTATTGTACATTTGGCGGCGGTAAACCGTCATACTGATGCGCATGTTTTGTACGAGACGAATATGCGATTGGTAAAACAGCTAATCGAGGCTATGGAAGCGACAAATTCTCGTCCTTATGTTTTATTCTCGTCGAGCATACAAGAGGAACGGGATAATGAGTATGGCCGTAGTAAGAGTGATGGTCGTAAATTGTTGGAAAAATGGGCTGTGCGTAATGGGGCATCTTTTACAGGAATGGTAGTTCCCAATGTTTTCGGTCCGTTTGGGAAGCCTAATTATAATTCGTTCATAGCCACGTTCGGGTATAAATTGACTCACGGTGACTCTCCCACGGTATTACAAGACAATGAGGTAAATTTGATTTATGTGGGCAGTTTATGCCGTCATATTTGTGATAAAATAAGGGAGATGGGAAGTCGCACCGCACCCTCGCTTGTCGAGCGGGACGATGTAGCCTGCGATTTCGAGATGAAGGTGAGTGAAGTTCTCGGTTTGTTTGAAAATTTTAAAAAATTGTATTTCGAGCAGGGAATTATTCCTCCTTTGAATAATATCCATGAAATGAATTTGTTTAATACATTTCGTAGCTATATTGATATGGAAAGCTATTTCCCGGTGAAATTGGTTCAACATACCGATGTACGAGGTAGTTTCGTCGAGACCGTAAAAATCGGGGTGGGTGGCCAAGTGAGTTTTTCTACCACCGTTCCCGGTGTTACAAGGGGAAATCATTATCACACTCGCAAGATGGAGCGGTTTGTAGTGATTAAGGGAAAAGCGAGAATTCAGCTCCGGAAGGTTGGAACAGACGAAGTACTGGATTATTATCTTAACGGGGAAGAACCGGCTTATGTGGATATGCCGGTGTGGTACACACATAATATATCGAATATCGGCGATGAGATTTTATATGCTCAGTTTTGGATAAACGAATGGTATGATCCTACCGATAGCGATACTTATTTCGACCCGGTAGTGAAAGACGAGTGAAAAATCAAAATATAGATTTATGAAACGATTGAAAGTCCTTTCGGTAGTAGGGACAAGACCCGAAATAATCAGATTGTCATGTGTATTGCAAAAATTAGATGCTAGTCCCTCCATAAAGCACGTATTGGTACACACAGGACAAAATTACGATTATGAATTAAACGAAATATTTTTTCAGGATTTAGGTCTACGGAAACCTGATTATTTTTTGAATGCGGCAGGTAATAATGCGACGACGACTGCCGGGCAGATATTGATTAATATAGATCCGGTTCTGGAAGAAGTTCGTCCGGATGCATTTCTTGTATTGGGCGACACGAATTCTTGCTTGTGTGCGATAGCGGCTAAAAAACGTCATATCCCTATTTTCCATATGGAGGCTGGAAATCGCTGTTTCGACCAGCGTGTTCCCGAAGAGAGTAATCGTAAGATCGTCGACCATATATCGGATATTAATTTGCCGTACAGCTCTATTGCCCGTGAATATTTGTTGAGCGAGGGAATCCCTTCCGATCGGGTTATCAAAACCGGAAGCCCCATGTATGAGGTGCTGAACAGGTATTTGCCTCAGATAAATGCCTCGTCTATTTTAGAGAATCTGGGATTGGAGAAGGGCAAATACTTTGTCGTGTCGGCCCATCGGGAAGAGAATATATCGAGCGAACGCAACTTCGGGAATTTGGTTAAGATTTTGAACGACATAGCTCAAACGTATGGTTTTCCCGTGATTGTGTCGACACACCCCCGTACCCGCAAGAAAATAGAAACCGATGGTGTTGAATTTCACTCACTTATACGGCTAATGAAACCGATGGGTTTTAGCGATTATAATAAATTGCAAATTAATGCCAAAACGGTAATCTCGGATAGTGGAACCATCAGCGAGGAGTCGTCTATTCTTAATTTTAAGGCTCTGAATATACGTGAAGCTCACGAGCGTCCCGAGGCGATGGAGGAAGCTTCGGTGATGATGGTAGGGCTTAACCCCGAACGGGTGATGCAGGGTTTGTCCGAATTGCAGAATCAGAATCTCGAAACTCGTAATTTTCGTCCGGTCGCAGACTATTCTATACCGAATGTTAGCGACAAAGTCGTACGAATTATTCTTTCTTACACCGATTATGTCAAAAGAGTTGTCTGGGGTGAAAGGTAAACGGTGCTTGTTCTTGACCAATTATTTTTATCCCGAAGTTTTTCGAGGTAACGATATCGCTTTTGAAATGGTAAAACGAGGATATGAAGTTACTGTAATTACATGTATTCCCAATTATCCTCAGGGCCATTTTTACGAGGGATACGGATTGCGGAGCAGGCGGAGAGAAGTCGTCAATGGAGTAAATGTCATTCGTGTGCCGGTGATTCCTCGTGGAGACGGTAGGGCGATAAGAATGGTGCTCAATTATTTATCGAGTTTATTATTTTCTTGTATATACACATTAAGTGTCGTTTGTCGTAAGAGATTCGACTTTATTTTTGTGCAGGAATTGTCCCCGGCATTTATCGGTATACCGGCAGTGCTTGCGAAAAAAATACGACGAATTCCTATTTATTTCTGGTTACTTGATGTTTGGCCAGAAAGTTTGGCTGCCGGAGGTATAACTAATAAATATATCGTTAAAATAGTTGATCGTATCATGCGCCACATTTATCGGCATTGTCGTAAAATTTTCATAGCAGCATCGGGCGTGAGGACATTGTTACAGCAACGAGGGGTAAAAAATGATTGTATAGAAGATTTACCCAATTGGGGAGAAGATGAACTTCGAGAATGTACTGTCGATGACGATGAACTGCCACATTTGCCAGATGGTTTTAAAATTATGTTTGCCGGAAATTTAGGCGAGGCGCAAAATCTTGAAAATGTGATGAGAGTAGCCGAACGTTTGAAAAACAATAAACATATACAGTGGATTTTTATCGGTGACGGGCGAAAGAAAAAATGGGTTATGTCGTTCGTTCAAAGTCGGGAGATGGGTGATACCGTACATTTTTATGACCGTTATCCCATTGAATATATGCCGGCATTTTTCAGAAAAGCCGATATTATGCTGCTTCCTCTTTGTGACAATAGCGCATTCAATGTGACGTTACCAGCGAAGATACAGGCTTATATGCTCAGTTCCAAACCTATTTTAGTCATGGCGAATGGTGAAGTACAAACGGTTGTAAAGAATGCTCGTTGCGGATATTATACAGGTGCAGATTCTATTGACAAGATGGTTCGTTTAGTCCTTTCCATCTCGAATTATTCAAATCAAGAATTGGAAGAAAAGGGTAGAAACGGATATAATTATTACCAGCGGCATTTTAAGAAAGAAAAATGTATGAACAATTTATTCGAAATTATTGAGAAGGGAGAACGAAGTAATGTCTGAGATATTGATTGATCATGTTTTACTCGATAGGGTGACAAAGGATGCAAAGGAAAGTCCTAGATTGCGTATGAATTATAACTTTCACGAATCGTTGTCGTCTCCTTCGCAACGTCTGCTTAATGCCCTTGAACCGGGAACCGTTTTACCGATACATCGTCATAGGCATACGGCCGAAACTTATGTATTGTTGCGAGGGCGTATGAGAGTTCTCTTTTACGATGACGACAAGAAGGAAATTAATCGCTATGAACTCGACCCGGCGGAGGGTACTTATGGGGTAAACATACCCCGGGGACAATGGCATACAATTGAGGTGTTATGTGCTGGTACTGTTATTTTTGAGGTGAAAGATGGTCCGTATATACCTATTGCTCCTAATGATATGTTAGAATAGACCTCTTTCGTATAGTATTATAATGCGCCAAAATTTATTCATAGTTTGATTATTAGATTTTTTTGATTTGTATCACTATCGTATCACAACTATGCAAAAATAGGAAAGAATTGGATATATTTTGCAGCATAAAATGTGTTATGTGGCAATAATTTATGAGGGGTGACAAGTCTGTTGTATAACATAAGTAGTTGATTAATAGATATAAAAATAGGGATTAGCATTTTGCTAACCCCTTACTTTTTGTTGTCCGGGAAGGATTCGAACCCTCACAGGCGGAACCAGAATCCGAAGTGCTACCATTACACCACCGGACAAATTTGTTTTGCGAGTGCAAAATTGCGAATTTATTTTGGGACAGCCATTGTGAACCTTGAACTTTTTTATTCGGTTTAATCTTTTTTTACATATCTATCCTTTCAATGGCAATGCTGATTCTATGACGGCGTATGATTTTTTCATGAGGTCTTCTATATCATGCCCTTTATTTTCTTGGGGATAGATGGGGGGGTGTATCGTTAAAATGATTTTTCCGGGTTTAAAATTGTAGGTTGTACGGGGCATAACGGCAAATGCTCCATCAATAGTGAGCGGTGCGACCGGTAAGGAAAATTCAACGGCGAGTTGATATGCTCCTCGTTTGAATGGTCTCATGGCTCCTGTCCAAGTGCGTGCTCCTTCGGGGAATACGACAAGCGACATACCATTTTGTAATGTCGTTTCGGCTTTTTGCAGGGTTTCTTTTAGTCGGCCCGGAGTCCTATTATCTACGAATATGTGGCCGGCAGCAGCACAAGCGCTGCCTACAAAGGGTATATTGCGCAGGCTTTTTTTCATCATCCATTTGAAATTGTGGTTTAAGTATCCGTAGATGAGAAATATGTCATAGGCTCCTTGATGGTTTGATACGAATACATAAGATGTGTTTTTATCGATGTTTTCTCGGCCTCTAACTTCTATTCTGACAAGAGAGAGAATGCAGAATAGTCGGGACCAAATGTGTGCCGGATAATATCCCCAAAAGTTTCCATTGCCCAACCGGCATCCGATAAGGGTCGTCAATGCTGTGAGAATGGTGAGTATCAGCAGTATGGGCATGGCTATGAGCCATTGATATAGGAATGTGATAATGCGTATCATTGTTCGATGCTATTTTCGTCGTTTACGGGACAAAGGTAATGAATTTGCAGTAAATCGCATTATTTGCAGGCGATTTTGATGTGGGAATATAGAAAAGGCGACTCAATAAGCCGCCTTTTCTATATTCCTAAACGTTGTAGTTTATTTGGTTTTTGCTTCGACATCTGGGGCAATGAGCTTGTACCCTTTTCCGTGAATATTGATAATTTCAATTGATGGATCGTCTTTGAGATGTTTACGAAGTTTGGTAATGTAAACGTCCATGCTACGAGCGTTAAAGTAATTATCGTCTATCCAAATAGTTTTGAGGGCGAAGTTTCGCTCCAAAATTTCATTGACGTGAGCACAGAGCAGACTGAGCAATTCGGACTCTTTGGTGGTGAGTTTAGTACTCTTATCGTCGATTGCCAATACTTGTTTCTGGGTATCGAATGTAAACCGTCCGATCTTGTACATCGTAACTTCTTTTCCTTTTTTACCTTTTACACGACGTAAAATGGCTTCGATACGGAATACCAATTCTTCCATACTGAATGGTTTGGTAATGTAGTCGTCTGCTCCGATTTTGAATCCTTCGAGAATATCTTCTTTCAAAGATTTCGCTGTCAAGAATATGATGGGAACTTCTCCGTTTACCGTACGGATTTCTTGTGCAAGCGTGAATCCGTCTTTTTTAGGCATCATCACGTCGAGTACGCACAAATCGTATTTACCTTTCAGGAATGCTTTGTATCCGCTTTCTCCATCGGAGAAGAGATCGGCCGCATAACCTTTGGCTTGCAAATACTCTCTTAATAACATGCCAAGATTTTCATCATCTTCGCATAATAGAATACGCAATCTTTCTTCCATAATCATTTGTTTTTTATTAGTGGTAGTGTTATTATAAATGTCGACCCTTGATTTATTTCGCTTTCTACTCGAATATCGCCTTTGAGGTCGGTAATGATTTTATGGACGTAGGCGAGGCCCAGTCCAAATCCTTTGACGTCATGGCGATTTCCCGTAGATACGCGATAAAATTTGTCGAATATTTTTTTCAAATCTTCCCGTTTGATACCGATTCCGTTATCTCGAATCGATATTTCTACCTTATCTCCAACGGTTCTTGTACGTATGAAAAGAGATAAAGGTTCTTCTTCCCGTCGATATTTTACGGCATTGTCAAGGAGGTTGAAGATAACATTCGTGAAATGCATTTCATCGACCGAGACAATAGCATCTTCTGCTTCGAGGTCGGCAGCGATTACACCGCCGTATTTTTCGACTTTGAGTTTGAATGTGCTCATGACTCCTGCAACGAGGTCGTTGACATCGACGTTGTGTAGTTTCATCAACGTCTTTTGTCTGTCGAACATCGACATTTGCAGGACTTTTTCTACCTGAAATCTCAATCGCTTGGTTTCGTCATTAATGACACCCGATATGTGCTGGAACATGGCCGGACTTTTGGCAACGGAGGGGTCATTAAGCATTTGGGCCGCTAATGATATGGTAGATATGGGTGTTTTGAATTCGTGTGTCATGTTGTTGATAAAATCGTTTTTCATCTCGGTGAGTTTCTTTTGCCGAAATGCCGTGATGATGGTAAACAAGAAGGTTACCAACAGAATGAACGTGAAGGCAAACGAGGGTATCATGAATTTTACCGAACTCGATATATAATCTCTTTTGGTCGGGAAATAGACTTTCAAGTAGTTTATTTTTGCCGGTGGATCATTGGGAAATATTGCTTGTGTGAATAAATTCCCTTCGATTTTGGGATCATATTGATTGGAGCTATATATGATTTTTTCGTTTTTATTGTAAATGGCAAATTGGAACGGAAGGTTCAATCCGTTATTTTCAAATTCTGATTTCAGATAGCTTTCCAATTTTTTGATGTCGATACGTTCCATGACAGGACGGTTACTTGCCTTACTCAGCATATTGAGTATGACTTCGTTCAACAAGCCTTTTTGGTAAAGGTATTGTCCTTTACGGGCTTCCTGCATATTTCGATATGTGCTGATGAGCGTATTATGTTCCTTTTGTCGTGGAGCAGCAGGGGTGATAATCGTACTGGTTTGTTCGCGAAAGGAAAAACTTGCAACCGTTCCATCGGGAGATACGATAGAAAATTGGTGGTGAGTGGAAGCTATGTCTTGTTTGTCTTGCTTTTGCTCATAAGAGGAGAGCATTTTCTTTTCTTCCTCTTCCAGATATTCGTCTAAATAGCGTTGAGTCTCGTCTAGTTCGAGGCTTGTCGATACAGCGTATAGGCTCCTTTTCACGGCTTCGGTAAATTGCTCGTTTCTCATTTTTATCATATTCTCCATGTACATGATTTGTACATAAAGCAATCCGATAAACGTGAGTGCCATAATTACAGCCAGTAGCCAAATTGTCGACTTTTTCATTTTGTTTGCCTCTTTATTTTTTTCTGTTTAACTTGTCGTGGTGTTTAAATGATTTGTTTTTACATCATTTGTACAAATTTATTATATAAACACCGATTCCACTATTTTTGTTTTATTTTATGAAAACCTATTTAGAAGGTTGGGTTTAACACTTACCGGCAAATTTAACAAATAAATGTTTATTTGCAAAAAAAGCCATTGGAAAAACCAATGGCTTTTTAATTATTTAACAAAATCGCGGTCACTCGTCTGTCTGTTCGGCCTCGTAAGCTTTAAGTAGTTTTTCTTGAACGTCAGATGGAACGAGCTCATAAGATGCAAATTTCATAGAGAAAGATGAGCGCCCTCCGGTAATCGAACTGAGAGCTGTTGAATAGGAAGACATTTCCTTTAAAGGTACTTTTGCCGTGATTTTTTCAAATCCTTTTTCACTGGACATGCCCATAATAATGGCGCGTCGTCCTTGCAGATCGCTCATGACATCGCCCATGACATCGGCTGGGGTAAGAACTTCGACATCATATATAGGTTCGAGAATTTTCGGTCCTGCGTTTTTAAATGCCTCGCTGAATGCATTACGTCCAGCTAATCGGAAAGATATTTCATTAGAGTCTACCGGGTGCATTTTCCCGTCATAGATACAAACTCTGACATCGCGGGCGTAAGAACCAGTGAGCGGCCCTTGTTCCATACGATCCATCAATCCTTTGACAATAGCAGGAATAAACCGAGCGTCGATAGCACCTCCAACAATACAGTTACAAACCACCAATTTTCCTCCCCATTCAAGATCTATCGTTTGGGTATCGCGTACATTCATACGGAATTCTTGGTTGTTGAATTTGTAAGTGTCGGGTGCTGGCATTCCGTCATAATAGGGCTCTACGATGAGATGTACTTCTCCAAATTGTCCGGCTCCACCCGATTGTTTTTTGTGACGATAATCCGCCCGAGACGCTTTAGTAATTGTTTCCCGATAGGGTATGCGAGGCTCTATGAATTCAACGGCAAGTTTATCGTTATTCTCAATACGCCATTTTAAAGTGCGTAAGTGAAATTCTCCTTGTCCCGAAACAATCGTTTGTTTCAATTCTTTGGATTGTTCTATTTGCCACGTCGGGTCTTCTTCATGCATACGAGTGAGAATCTCACTTAATTTTTCGGCGTCGGATTCATTGACCGGTTTTATTGCTCGTTGATATTTGGGAGCTGGGTATTTGATAAAATCGAAATGATAATCGCACCCTTTTGCGTTGAGTGTATTACCAGTGCGCACATCTTTTAGTTTTACCGATGCTCCTATGTCTCCTGCTACAAGTTCTTCTACCGGAGTACGAATTTGTCCGCAAACACAGAATAATTGAGCCAAACGTTCGCGTCCGTCGCCTCGATCCACATTAATCAAATCGTCTCCTTGATGTACGGTTCCAGACATTACTTTGAAATAGGATACTTCTCCGATATGAGGCTCGACCGTGGTTTTAAAGCAGTATATACTTGTAGGCCCATTGGCATCGGGAGCGATTTTTTCTCCGGCTGTATTTTCGGGTTTGGGCATTTCGGAGACAAAGGGGACTACGTTGCCGAGGAATTCCATCATACGTCGTACTCCCATATCGCGTAATGCGCTTACACAGAATACAGGGTATATGCTGCGTGTGATGAGACCTTTGCGGATGCCTTCCCGCATTTCATCTTCGGTGAGAGAACCTTGCTCGAAGAATTTTTCCATAAGGGTCTCATCGTTTTCAGCAGCGGCTTCAACTAATTTTTGATTTAATTCCCGGGCTTTTTCCATTTCGCTTTCGGGAATTTCGGATATGGTGGGTGTACCGCCTTCGGGCGACCAGCTATACATTTTCATGAGTAGGACGTCGATCATGGCATTGAACGACGGACCGCAACTAAGCGGATATTGCACTTGTACAATTCGGTTACCGAATGTTTCGTGCATTTGGTTGATTACATTGTCGTAATCTGCCTTTTCACCATCAAGTTGGTTCATGGCAAAAAGAATAGGCTTGTTCAGATTTTCGGCAGTACGGAAGATGTTTTGAGTTCCTACTTCGACTCCATATTGAGAGTCGATGACAATTACTCCCGTGTCTGTTACGTTAAGGGCTGTTATAGCGCTTCCTACAAAGTCGTCTGCTCCCGGACAGTCTATAACATTGAGCTTTTTACCTAAAAATTCGGCATAAAAAACTGTGGAAAAGACGGAATATCCATACTCTTTTTCCACAGGAAAATAGTCCGAGACGGTGTTTTTCCCTTCGACGGTTCCGCGACGTTTTATTACACCACACTCGTAGAGCATAGCTTCTGCGAGGGTGGTCTTGCCTGAACCTTTGCTGCCCAATAGAGCAATGTTTTTGATTTCGTGAGATTGATAGACTTTCATGATATTAAAGTTTTAATAAAACAAAAACGCTTGGTTACGTTTTAACAAAGCGTTCGCAAATTATGAATTATATTTTTAAAAAGCAATGGTAAGAACTATGTTACAAAACATTGTTTATGAATCGAAGTTTTGTATTTTTGTCGAGTAATGGCTGGGCTTTATATTCATATACCGTTTTGTGCAAGCCGCTGTGTTTATTGCGACTTCTTTTCCTCGACCGATTTTTCGTTCAAGCGTGGCTATATAGATGCCGTTTGTCGGGAACTTGAATTGAGAATACATGAGCTAAGGGACGAACCTGTTTTTACGGTGTATCTTGGAGGGGGGACTCCGTCCAGTTTATCGCCGTCGGAACGAGCTCGTTTGTTTCGAACTCTTTCCACAGTTGTCGATTGGTCGGTTTGTAAGGAGGTTACTCTTGAAGTGAATCCCGATGATGTGACACCTCTTTTTATAAGTCAATTAAAGGATACTCCGGTTAACCGGCTAAGTATGGGAATACAGAGTTTCGACGATTCGGATCTTGTTTTTCTACGTCGGCGTCATACGGCTCATGCGGCGATGGAGGCAGTCGATAATTGCCTTTGTGCCGGATATGAAAATATCAGTATAGACCTCATATATGGTTTGCCGGGACAGACCGTAGAACGTTGGACGAACAATTTGAGACAAGCCGTAACCTTGAATGTTCCGCATATTTCAGCATATAATTTAATTTATGAGGAAGGTACGGCGTTGTGGAGAATGAGGGAAAAAGGACTGGTGAAAGAGTGTGAGGAAGAAGAATCCTTACAGATGTTCGAGACACTTATCGATGTGTTGGGTTTTTCTGGATATGAGCATTACGAGATTTCCAATTTCGCCCGCTCTGGGCGTTATGCACTTCATAATACATCTTATTGGAAAGGTGTACCGTATCTGGGTTTAGGTGCGGCGGCTCATAGCTACGATGGGAAGAGCAGGCGTATCAATCCTTCCTCATTGTCGGAATATATGGAGGCTTTGCAAACGGGACATGTTGCGTATATGGAAGAGAAAGAGACGGTCGATAGTTTATATAATGAATGTATACTCACATCGCTTCGCACCTGTTGGGGATTGAATCTGAAAAAACTCGAAGACGACTTTGGGGCTGAGCGCATGCGATATTGCTTGGAACAAGCTCTGCCTCATATCCGTGCAGGGCGACTCGTAGTGACCGACAATATTATGCGCATAACTCGTAAGGGCCTTTTTACTTCCGATGATGTTATGAGCGATTTATTTTGGGTGGATTGAATCTCGAAGATTTTTTAATCTTTCCATTTATCCTTGAATTTGTGGACTCGTTTTTCTGTCCCCCCAAAGTGTATCGCAAGATGGAATAGGGGGATTATAGTTTCAATTTATAACCTAAGGAGATAAACGTATTGAGCTGTTGGGGTGTCTTACTCATGAGATGTTCTTCTCGAACTTTGCATTCGATGGAATTTTTTTTGTCTATTCGATATTCTACCCCTGCATCATACCATATTCTATCCAATTCTCCTGACTGTTTACCATTCAGAAAAAGAAATATATCGGTATGGATAAACGGAGTCCATCGGGTGTCGGGTATGGTGTAACTGAGAAGTATTTTGTTTCGCCATTTGTTCGATGGTTTGGCCGTCCCTATGGTATAGGTGGACTCAAATCGGGAATTCAGCGATAGGGAGAATCGGTGTACAGGATAGGAAAAAGTGGCTCCCAGTTGATAACGATGACGATTCTTATAAATATTCGGAGCTGTCTGTTGATTCATATAGTAGTACAGCGCATTTAATTTGAGGTATTTCGGGACGGCAGTATAGGAGACGACCGCAATGGGCATGTATCGTTCGTAATATTTACCAAGTGTCCATACGTTTTGCTGTATTTGCAGATTTATCCGATTTATTTGTTTGGATACCGTAAAATTCCACAACGTGCCTATTTCACTGCTGTATTCTTTTGCGTTTGTCGGGAAAGTAAAGAGAGAAAGTGAGATAATGAAGACGGATAGAATTTTGTAATGAAAACGATTCATATTTATTCGTGGTGATAGGGTTCGTTATTGAGAATAGTCATAGCCCGATAGAGTTGTTCGGTGAAGATGAGGCGAATCATCTGGTGGGAAAAGGTCATCTTTGAAAGAGAAATTTTTTCTTGTGCCGCATTGTATATGCGTTGGGAAAAACCATAAGGGCCGCCAATGACAAATATCAAGCGTTTGGCAACGTTTGACATTTTCTTTTCCAAATAGGAGGCGAACTGCGTGGAGGTAAATTCTTTTCCATGTTCATCGAGCAGGACAATGTAGTCGCCGGGCAGGAAACTTTTCAAGATGAAATCGGCTTCTCGCTCTTTTTGTTGGTCGGTACTCAGGCTTTTGGTGTTGCGGAGTTCGGGAATGACAGCGATTTCGAACGGCACATAGTGGGCCAATCGTTTGCTGTATTCTTCGATTCCTTGTATAAAATAAGATTCGACTGTTTTCCCGACAACCAATAGCACTATCTTCATGAAGAATTTAAATTTGTTGCAAAATTAATATAAACAAAGAGTAAAATCAAACTTGTTCGAACGTTTGCATCGTGTTGTTTTTATAATGTGGAAATTGGTTATCCTCGGTATAGTCAAATTTATTTGTACCTTCTCCCGGATTGTGCTATTTTTGCATAAGAATAAAAAACTATTGGTGTATGAAAACGAAAGAGCAGTTGATAGATGAATTGATAGATTTGGCTTTTGCCGAAGATATAGGAGATGGTGACCACACTACTTTGTGTTGTATCCCGGATACGGCGATGGGGAAGTCGAGGTTGTTGATCAAGGAGCCGGGTATCTTGGCCGGAGTAGAGATTGCCCGAAAAATATTCCACCGTTTCGATCCCGATTTGAAAATGACGGTTTATATCGAGGACGGGACTGCGGTAAAACCCGGCGATGTGGCTTTTGTGGTCGAAGGACGCGTACAATCATTATTGCAAACCGAGCGTCTTATGCTCAATGTGATGCAGCGCATGAGCGGTATCGCTACGATGACTCACCGGTATGTGAAAAAACTCGAAGGTTTGCATACTCGCATTCTCGATACCCGCAAGACAACTCCGGGCATGCGTATGCTCGAAAAAGAGGCTGTGAAGATAGGTGGTGGCGTGAATCATCGTATCGGATTGTTCGACATGATTTTGCTGAAAGATAATCATGTGGATTTTGCCGGTGGTATAGAGAACGCTATCTCTCGTTGTCATGATTATTTAAAGGCCAAAGGCAAGGATTTGAAAATTGAGATAGAGGTGCGTAATTTGGACGAATTGAAAGAGGTTATGCGAGTGGGCGGTGTGGACCGTATTATGCTCGATAATTTCTCGCCTGAATTGACAAAAGAGGCTGTGAAAATTGTGGGTGGGAAATATGAAATAGAGTCTTCGGGAGGTATTACTTTCGATACGATTCGAGATTACGCCGAGAGTGGTGTCGATTTTGTCTCGGTGGGAGCTCTCACTCATTCGGTAAAAGGTCTCGATATGAGCTTTAAGGCTTGTTGAATCATTAGTTTGCTACATAAAATAAACGAGACCATTTCCTTATTAAAGATGGCCTCGTTTATTTTTATTTCGAAGAATCGAAAAGACGGTTATTAATTATTAAGGACTAAACGAAATACCATATCTCCGGGCTGTTGCTCGATAAAATCGCTGTATTGCACATAAAAAGCTACGCTTCCCGGCATGTAATCGTAGGTGTAAGTTTCGGTCCAAAGCATCGCATTATCCCCGTCTGCCTCGCCTTTATGTATCGTATAAGGTAGAGGGGTGATGACTTCGTTGTCTGCCCCCGGAGATTGTACCAAGTACCCCAAGACATATCCGTCGATATACAAATCGTCTGTAATATCTTTATTTTGGAACTCATACATGTAATACGTATTTAATCCGTCGGGCGATGTCACAAGTTGCCAGTCTTGCGATTTTACCGTGTAGGTGTAGTACTTCCAAAACATTCCTTCGCCCGGAACTCCCTGAGGACCTTGTGGTCCCATAGGACCCTCGCAGGAAAATAAAGTCAAACTCAATATAACCAAGAATAAAAACTTTTTCATAATTCTATTTAATTAATGGTTTCATGACAAATATAGCGAAAGGTGAGTGCAGGGGCAAACGGAAATCATATTTCCGAATTGGCTCTGCCGAACCGTATCCTATATTCTACAAATATAGATAAAGTATTTCAAATATAACAAGAAGTCTCAAAAAACGGTTCTGATTTCAGATATTTTTATTTTTTATGATAGTTAAATGGACTAATGATATTTTATGTGAAAAATATGGGGCGTAGCTATTTGAAGTATCTTTATGTTATAAAATGCTTATGCTCCTGTTTTAGCTCCTGAATAATTCGTACCTTTGTATCGTAATTGTGAAATTAGAGATTATGGCAGAGCGTAATTCGCCGTTGATACTTGGAACCGAGCCGATTGGCAAGTTATTGATTCAGTATTCTGTACCGGCTATTATAGCGATGACTGTTACATCGCTATATAATATTATAGATAGTATATTTATTGGTCATGGGGTGGGTGCATTGGCTATCGCAGGTTTGGCAATTACTTTCCCGTTGATGAATTTGGTGGTCGCTTTTTGTACATTGGTCGGTATAGGTGGTGCTACTATCAGTTCTATTTTTTTAGGTCAGAAAGATAAAGTGAGAGCAACGGAGGTCGTACATAATGTTTTGATTATGTGTATAATCAATGCTGTTTGCTTTGGCGGTTTGACTTTTTTATTTCTTGATTCCATATTATTGTTTTTCGGGGCAAGTCACGATACATTGCCTTATGCTCGTGATTTCATGCAAGTGATTTTACTAGGGACTCCTATAACTTATGTGTTTATAGGGCTGAATAATGTAATGAGGGCTACGGGGTATCCTCGTAAGGCAATGTTTTCATCATTGTTGACTGTGGGGTGTAATATTATTTTGGCTCCGATATTTATATTTTCATTCGATTGGGGAATACGGGGTGCAGCGTTGGCAACAGTCGTGTCTCAGACTGTCGCTATGGTGTGGGTACTCGTTCATTTTGCGAACAAAAAAAACTTTATTCATTTTGACAGTCGGTACTCCCGGTTGAAGGTGCGGGTAGTCGCTAAAATATTTTCCATAGGCATGTCTCCTTTTTTGATGAATGTTTGTGCCTGTGTGGTGGTGATTTTTATTAATAATGCGTTGCAACATACTGGTGGAGATTTGGCTATCGGTGCTTATGGTATTGTGAACCGTACTTTGATGTTGTTCGTTATGATCGTTATGGGAATCACACAGGGAATGCAGCCTATCGTGGGGTATAACTATGGAGCCAAGCAATATGACCGTGTTCGCAAAACATTGCGATATGGGATTACGGCGGGTGTGGTCGTTACTACGGTGGGCTTTGTATTGAGCGAATTATTTCCCCATGCTATCGTGGCGATGTTTACAACCAGCGAGAAGTTGGTCGATTTGTCTGTGACCGGTCTTCGTATCAGTTGCGCCATGTTCCCGTTTGTCGGTTGCCAGATTGTAATTTCCAATTTCTTTCAGTCGATAGGTAGGGCTCCGGTATCTATATTTTTATCCTTATCGAGACAACTGTTGTTTTTATTGCCGTTGTTGTTGATTTTACCGACTTACTGGTCTACGAACGGAGTTTGGTTGAGTATGCCTATCTCTGATTTTATCGCATTCGTGATAGCGGTTATGGCCTTGTGGATACATCAACGGAAAATCAGACAAAAATTTCAAACTGTTCAATCTTAAAAAAATAAAGCTATGAAAAAAAGATTAACTATCGCGCTAGTGGCGCATGATAATCGTAAAGCCGATATGGTAGAGTGGGTGAAACATAATGCCGAGTTGTTGTCTCATCACCATTTGGTTTGTACAGGTACTACTGGCCGATTGATTAAGGAGGCATTCGACGAATTGAATATTCCGGCCGATGTGACTTGTATGAATTCGGGTCCGTTGGGGGGAGATGCCGAAATTGCCGCATTGGTGGTTCGTCATCAAGTCGATTTGGCTATCTTTTTGATCGATGATTTGAATCCTCAACCACACGAGGCCGATATACAGATGTTGCTTCGTCAGTGTAGAGTACACAATGTACCTATCGCTTGCAACCGATACAGTGCCGATTTGATGATTACCAGTACTTTGTGGGACGATGATTCTTATAAACCCACAGAACCGAAATACGCTTATTTTCAAAGGTGAGGTTTGAGCATGTGATATAACAAAAGGCGATAGACCGTATCTCTATCGCCTTTTGTATATAACTACCCTTCGATTTCACTTAGTTCGAGCCATCGTAATGTCTTTTCATCGAGGCTTTCGTTGATTTCCGGCAATCTTTTGGATTGCAGCGTGAGGTCCTCTATGCTTAGGGTTCCGCTGCAAAGGTTCGTTTCGATTGTTTTTTTCTCTTCTTCCAGCGCTGCGATTTCCATTTCTAATTGTTCCAGCTCTTTTTTCTCTTTAAAAGAAAGGCGTCGTCGGGTATTGTCAGATGTATTTCTTTTTTCGGCAGTAGTCTTTTTATTGTCTTGCTTTGCTTTTTCTGCCTGTTCGCTTTTAGCCTTTTGTTCCTGTGTTTCTTTCCATTCACGATAATCGGTATAGTTACCGGGAAAGTCTTTTAGTTCTCCGTTTCCTTTGAACACAAGTAGGTGATCTACTACTTTATCCATGAAATATCGGTCGTGGGAGATGACAATGAGACACCCTTTGAAGTTACGGAGATAATCTTCAAGGACGTTAAGGGTAACGATATCCAAGTCGTTGGTCGGTTCGTCCAGTACCAAAAAATTGGGATTGCTGATGAGTATCGTACATAAATATAGGCGTCGGCGTTCTCCTCCACTTAATTTATATATATAGCTGTGTTGTGTCTCGGGGGTAAAGAGAAAATGCTGCAAGAATTGAGATGCGGACAACTTACGTCCGTCGCCAAGTGAAATTTCTTCTGCTATATCTCTTACGGCATCGATGACCTTCATCTGTTCATTAAAATGTAACCCATCTTGGCTATAATAGCCGAACTTTATCGTTTCTCCTATATCGAATCGTCCTCGATCGGGTTGAATTTCACCGACGAGCATTTTGATGAAGGTCGATTTTCCGGTTCCGTTGTTACCTACGATACCCATTTTTTCATAGCGGGCAAAAGTATAATCGAAGTTCTCGATTATTTTCAGGTCTCCGAATGTTTTACAGATACCTTTTGCCTCGAATATCTTTGAACCGATGTATGACGATTTTACTTCGAGCCGTACTTGCCCGTCTGATTTTTCTTGACGGGCTTTCGCTTGTAATTCATAAAAAGCATCCACACGGTATTTTGCTTTTGTGCCCCGGGCTTGCGGCTGTCGCCTTATCCAGTCCAACTCGGTCCGCATTAAATTGCGGGCCCGGTCGATTTCGGCATTATGTATTTCTATGCGCTCTTCCCGTTTTTCAAGATAGTAGCTGTAATTACCGTTATAGTTGTATAGTGTATGATTGTCTATTTCGACAATTTGATTGCATACTCGATCAAGAAAATAGCGATCGTGCGTGACCATCAATAGGGTTATGTTGGTGCGGCGTAAAAATTCTTCCAACCATTCGGTCATATCGATGTCCAGATGATTCGTCGGTTCATCGAGAATGAGCAAGTCGGGTTCGGTAATTAAGACATTGGCTAACGCCAGTCGTTTCAGTTGTCCGCCGGACAATTCTTTTACAGGCTGATCGAAGTTATTGATTTTGAGCTGCGAAAGAATTTGTTTGGCTCTTTGCTCGTAATCCCATGCCTTGTAGTGGTCCATGCGGTCGAGCAGTTCTTGCAGGCCGATAGGATCATCGGTTTGTAGGGCCTGTTCGTATTCGGCTATTAAACGAACAGTGTCATTGTCGGACTGGAAACAGGCTTGTATAACCGTGAGTTCTGGCGGATAGGAGGGGGATTGTTCCAAGTATCCTACCCGTAAATTATTCCGGAATACAATGTTTCCACTGTCATAATTTTCTTTCCCCGCCAGAATATTCAGTAAAGTCGTTTTCCCCGCTCCATTTTTGGCAATTAATCCTATTCGGTCTCCTTCACCGATACCTAACGATATATTTTCAAAGAGAATTCGGTCTCCGAACGACTTTGTGAGATTTTCTATTTGTAAGTAGCTGATCATTACTTTGTATTAAATACCAGTCAAATTTACGATAAATGTTGTGATTGGACAAATGGGAAAGAGTTGTCTTCATGAAAGTTTTAACGATTTAGGGTGTAATAGAAAAATTACGCGAGTGTTTTGCATTGTTAATTTATTCTTTTTTCGAATTCTATGGCTTGTATCGGGTTAAAAATCTTTTTTGTCAAAAAAATAACCCTAAAAAGTTTGAGTTTAAGAATAAAGTTTTACCTTTGCAAAGTTTGATTGTGCTCAATGATACAAAAGTCTTGAGTTTTACCAATCTTGTTATCCTATCTATCTACCTGAAACACAACACACAAACGCCGACATTATCTGTTATTGCAAGACTGTTAAGCATTTGGTCGGAAGTGCAGAGTCTTGCGGGAAAAATCCATTTTTTTAGATAATAGGTTTGAATGAAGATTCCCACGCCATGTTGGAAGTGTTCAGAGGCTTCATAGCTTTTCTGTAAGATTTTTTGTAAAAAAAAGTCGCTTATATTTGTCTATATGTAAAATATACTTTACATTTGTGCCATAGCTATTTCTTTTATCGATTACTTAAAATAATTGTTATTATGGAAAAAATCTTTTTGTTGCCTAATGGCTTTAAGAAAGTCGGCTGGATTATTTTGGTTCCAACATTTGTGCTGGGAGTACTGATGACGATAGACGGTTATAATGGTTTTCCATCTTTCTTGCTACCCGAATGGATTCCTTTGGCTATGAAAAGAGTACTGACTTCGGATTGGGTTGGAAAAATATTGAATAATGTCGCCATTATAGGCATTTGCTTGGGTTGTTTATTTGTGGCATGTTCACGTGAGAGAGTCGAAGATGAATTAATCGGGCGGATAAGATTGAACTCGTTGTTGATAGCCTTGTATATCAATTCGTCTGTTTTGATTATTTTATCTCTTTTTTGTTACGAGCTTCTGTTTTTGAATGTCTTGGTCTTTAATATGTTTACGGATATTATTATTTTCTTGATTGTCTTTGAAATGAAATTGTGGAAACTTAAAAAGTCGTTGAGAGATGAAGAATAGAATACGAGTGGAACGTGCCGAACTTCGTATAACCCAGCAGCATTTGGCCGATGTAGTAGGGGTGAGCCGACAAACCATCAATGCAATCGAGACTGGTAAATTTGTGCCTTCTACGGTGTTAGCGTTGAAAATGGCCCAAGTATTCAATAAATCGGTAGAGCAAGTTTTTCAACTGGAACCAAGTGACTGAAATGGAATGTTCTGTGAAGAACAGGGATTTGGATAAACGAGAAAAGCCTGTCGCATGCGACAGGCTTTTTATTATATTATAGAGGATCGTATCCCGCTTCTCGGGCTAATGATTTGTCTTCGTTTACTCCCGATCCCAGCGTTGTGAGCATGTCGCCCATCAATAGTCCGTTTACTCCGGCCGATAGTGCTTGCTTTTGTGTTTCTCTGGATAATCTCGCCCGCCCTCCGGCAAACCGAATGAACGTCCGTGGCAGTATGAATCTGAAAATTGCGATTGTAACTAAAATCTCCTCGTCGCTGATGGGGGGCATATGTTCCAGAGGTGTTCCCGGTATGGGATTCAATATATTCATGGGAACCGAACAGACCTCTAATTCTTTTAGTTCAAAAGCCAATTCGATGCGTTGTTTCATAGTTTCTCCCATACCGATGATTCCACCGGAACAGATTTCCATTCCTAACTCTTGGGCTGTCCGAATCGTTTCTTTTTTTTGCTCAATGGTATGTGTGGTACATAGCTCGGAAAAATAGGACGAGGCTGTTTCTAAGTTGCAGTGGTAGCGTTTTACTCCGGCGGCTTTCAGCTTTTCTAATTCTTCTCGTTTCAATAGTCCCATAGAGGCGCAAAGGTGTAAGTGGGTTTCTTCTCCCATTTTTCGATAAATATCGCAGAAATAGTCTATTTCCGAGGCTTTTATCCTTCTCCCACTGGTGACCAAAGACAATCTTTTTATTCCTTGTTGTTCGTTTAAACGGGCAATGGATATAGCTTCATGTATGGGTATAGCGTCGTATGTTTCTATTTGGGTGTGATGATGGGCCGATTGGGCGCACCATTTGCAGTTTTCGGGACAATGACCAGAACGGGCATTGATGATCGAGCAAGTATCGAGCGTTTTATTACAGAATTTTTTACGGATTTCGTCGGCAGCAGCATATAGGTCCGAACGAATGGCTTTTTGTGCTAATTCTAATGCTTCGTCGGGGGTAATTTCTCCTCCGGCAAGTATACGCTCTTTAATTTTTTGCAACATGATTCCTTTTTTGTGAATGGGCTATTATTTATAGGATACAAATGTAAATTTTTTTAGGAACAATACAGGCCGAGACTTCTATAAAATTATGGAGAAAAAATTTATTGTGAAATATGTTTTTTTTAATTCTTTCGTTTTTAAGTAGATAGAAAATTTTGTGCATTTTTTTGTGGAATGCTATTGTTATCTAAGAAAAAATATCTACTTTTGTGCCCGGGTAAGTCCTATACGGCCAGCTCCCTGTGAATCCCCCAGGGTTTGACCGCAGCAAGGGTAGCCGGTTGTAGCGGCGCGATGTAGATAGCTTACCCACCTGCCGATATAGCTCAGTTGGCCAGAGCACGTGATTTGTAATCTCGGGGTCGTGGGTTCGAATCCCTCTATCGGCTCAAAGGACACTCTTTTTAGAGTGTCCTTTTATTTTTAGATTTCAGGCATTCTTCTTTTGGAATATCCAAGAACTTTAATTATTTATATGTGTTTAAATTACAACTATTGTTGTTAAATGTCTTGGTTATGAAAAGATTCGCATTTTATCTCCTTCCTATACTATTGTGTTTTGCAGTAGGATTGTCGGCCAGTTATTTTCAGTCTGATTCTATTTCTGAGTGGTATCCATTGCTGAATAAACCGGTTTTTACTCCGCCTAATGGAGCTTTTCCTATTGCATGGAGTATCATTTATATTTGTATGGGACTTTCATTGGGGCGCTTGATAGAAAGGGGTGCGAATAAAACCTTGTCGGTGTTATGGGGGATACAGTTAGTCGTTAATTTCTTATGGAGCTTATTATTTTTCGCATTTAGAAATCCGTTTTTGGGATTGATAGATATTTTATTACTCGATATTTTAGTGTGGATTTATATATCAAGGGCATATCGAAAAGAGAAAGCGGCGGCACTGTTATTTGTGCCATATTTCTTGTGGCTTCTTTTGGCTACATATCTTAACGGATATGTATATTTGTACAATTAAAAAATTCTTCTTATGGAAATAATACATGATTTGTCGAGAAAACAGTTTCAGACTGTCGCTGACGGGAAAACAGCATACGTGTCGTATGATCTTGTCGATGGTTGCTTGAATATAGAACATACGATTGTCCCCCGGGAAATCGAAGGGCGGGGTATCGCTGCCGCTTTGGTGAAGGCGGCTTATGACTATGCGCTTGATCATGACTTACTTCCGGCTGCGACATGCCGGTATGCGACAGTCTGGTTGGATCGGAATCCTCAATACAAAAATAAGGTTTCGTCTATGAAATAGTTTAGAGGTCTTTTCAGTAAAAGCCGATTCTATTTCTAAGAGTCTGTCTCTCATCTATTTCAAAGCAAGCTACATCGGCATGTGTGATTCTGTTTCGTGAAAATTTTATGCCCGCCTCACCGAGTTGGAGATAGGCGTTTTGCATAATGGTTCGCGATATGATTTTCATGGTTCGGGCGTTTGCATAACAAGAATATTGGTCGGAGCAAAGGTATTCAATATAATGCTGCATGATACTTTCTGCTTTTTGTTCAAAAGAGAAATCTTTGTCCGATAGCATTTGTTTCAGGATTTCGAATAACTCTTCCGAGGTATAGTCGTCGAAAATTAACGTGTGGTCGACTTCGTGAGCGCCGTTGCCAATTAACTGTTCTACCAAATCTTGCCGGGGAGCCCGGTTCTCGGCAATGATGAGAGCATGAGCTCCGGGCAGGGCAGAGGTGTATCCTGCCAACTTGATTCGTAGTTGTTCGCTATCGAATGTGTTGTATGCATTTTTGAATTTCGGAGAGTCGCCATCGATGAATAAAAGTCCCTGTCGTGACTTTTTCATGGCATCTTGTAGAACTTCGTCCACTTTATAGTCGGGGACATTGTAGAGCTGTTCTCCTTTTATTTCTATAAATTGTCCGTTGCCGAGTATGTTCATGGCTTTCAGTAAGTCGGACATAATTTCAGCGACTGTGCTTTTCCCGGTTCCTGTATTTCCTGCGAAGCTCCATTTCAAAGGGATTTCCCCAAAGAAATTTTTTTCGTTCTCGTGTAATAACCGGGCGATCTTTACAAAGTTATGGATTGCGGCTTTTACATTGGATAATCCGATCATTCTGTCGAGTCGGGCTAAGCATTCATCTATGGTTCGTTCATCGAATTCCTCCGAAGATATGATTATTTTTTCATCGGTGTTATCGGGTATATCTTCTTGTTCGATGGTGACGAGCGACCGTTTGTCGGGATTCCCCGAATCGTATATTCCGCTTTGAGCCAAACGAGTGGCCATGGCCGGAAGTATTTTCGAAGAGATAAGTCTGTTGACATAGCGGGCGTTCCCGAAATGGCGGTCTCTGTTTCGATGGTCTTTTTTTATCAGTTCTAATAGCGTTTGACGAGCAGAGTCGGTTATTTCGTACCCTTCGCGTTGTATGGTGAGGTCGGCTATCTCCAATAATTCTTCGGGTGAATAATCTTCGAAGTGAAATGTAAAAGGAAATCGGGATTGCAAGCCGGGGTTCGATTCCAAAAGCAGTTTCATTTCTGCTGGATATCCGGCGAGAATAACGATTGTCCCGAAGTTGTCGTCCGACAGTTTCGGTAATAATGTTTCTATGACTCTGTTTCCGAAGTCGCGTTTGTCTCCATCTTTGTCATTGGTAAACAGACTGTAAGCCTCGTCTATGAAAAGGACCCCTCCTTTGGCGGCTTCGATGGCAGCTTCGGTTTTTTGTTCGGTCTCTCCCAACCATTTGCCAACCAATTTGCTACGGTCGGTACGTATGACGTGACCTTTTTCGAGTAACCCCATTTTGTGGAAAATCTCACCGATAAAATCGGCAACGGTTGTTTTCCCTGTTCCTGGGTTTCCGGTAAAGACCATGTGAAGAGGTGGTATCGAGGCTTTTAACCCGGCTCTTTTGCGTGCGGCCAATAGTTTTACATAGTTGAGATGTTCGGCAATGCTCCGTTTCAGATTGTTTAGCCCGATCATCTCTTGTAAAGAGTCCATGGCGTCTTTTTCTTTTGTCTGGTCTATTTCTTTTTTTTCTCCGATCGGGGGACGTGTCTGTATGTTGAATAGATTATATTCTCCTTCTTCTTCGTTTCCAATGCGAAACGGGGCATTCAATACTTTTTCTCCTAAGAAATAGATCTCGACGGCATATTCTCCGTTTTCATAATCCGAGAAGTCGACGAGTTCTTGGAATGTCCATAGCCGGTTTCTTTCTTCGTCGTCTTGTGAAATGAAAGTTCCGACTGTTTCGTATTTGGTTAATCCGGTTTGTGTACGGATTTTTATTTCATATTCATACGATTTGTCCGTGTCTTTTAGTTTGCTTATCCCGCAGAATCCGATATAATAGTTGCTATGTATACTCGGGTTTATACTTGTGTAGGAGATGATAGGACGATCTGGGTCGGGAGCGATGCTTTCGTTTTTGAACAATAGATAATTGTTTACCTCGAAACATTCGTCGTATTTTTTTGGCAAAGATATAAAAGTCGCGCTTTTGGTTGTATATTCTTCTTTGTCGGAGAGTCGGGATAGGCAGTAAATCCATGAGCCTTCTCTGTTTTCTCTTTCAGGAAGAGCGAAATATGCCGATGGACTGGCGTAGTTTTCGGTGTCGATCGGCATGGAAATTTGAGTTTCTATGTAGGAGCTTCCATCGGGGGCAATTAGTTCTGCTAAAAAAGTTTCGTCCCAAGCATCTATTGTAGCAGATTCGTTTTGTCCTATGCATTCTGTCGAAATGAATAGATATTCTCCTTCGTCAACACCGAATTGTGTGCGTAGTGAATCTTTGGGTATTTGTTCTTTTGTGTCGCATATGGAGAAAAAAGTATTTTTAAAGATGATATGATGGCTGGTATTAGACGGGGAATTATCGCTTTCTTCTTCATCTTCCGTCTCCTCTTCTGATAATTGACTTTGAATAAACTCGTCGAGTAAACGATCAAATTCGTCGTCCGGTAAATCATTGTCGTTTTCGGCTTGCAATTCACTATTGGATAATGAATCCAATACAGATTCGGTTTCGTCGATATTATCTTTGATAGATTGTAGCAGCTCTTCGAGTCGTGCTATTTTTTTGTCCTTTTCGTCCATAGATCGGGTGTTTTCCGGTATGAGTTTGTGGGGCGAAGATAGTTATTTGTCATTAAAGAGGCAAATCGGTAGTTATCGAATGAATTCTATCAGTTTGTGTTTTGCATCCCATGTAATTAAAAACGGGATAAATTTTCAAATTTTATCCCGTTTTTAATGTGCGTGCTTGGCTATGAAAATTTTTAGAAAATTTCTGTAACGATACGAATGTCGCTTCGGTCGGTAAATTGTAAGGTGAACCAGATCTTCCCGGCATCGTTTACTTTTTCTATGGAAACCGTGCAAGCCTCGTATTGTATGGGTGTATTGTCATTGTCACGGGTAGCCATGATTCCGTTGTTCAAAATCCCTTTTTGGGAAAAATCGCCTTGTGCAGAAAATCGTAAAAGTTTCCCTGTTTCGACATAAGTAAATCCATAGGAGCGTGTCGATTTGTCTGTCGGAGAGCCAGTTATATTCATGCCGGGCTCGCAGCTCACTTGGAGTCCTGCCGTTTCTTCCGTTTTGACGGTCGAGCCGGATATCCATGATTCTATTCGGGGCGTGGAGTCGATAGTAAAACCCATTTGATAAGAGTTTGCCGAAATGGTAAACGAGTAGTTGTGGCTTTCTCCTGAGTCGAGGATAACGGTTAGAGTCGCTTTCCCTTCTTTAATAGCTGTCACTGTGAGTATTTTTCCCGACAATTCATAAGAAATCGCGGAGTTATTGGTCGTTATGGTATAACTTGTCGAGTTGGGTAGCTTGATAGATACCGACTCGTCTACCCGTAAAATAAAGTCGGTTGGTTGACTCTCGTTCTTATCGTCTTTACAGGCCGAAAAGAAAAGGAGGGCTGTTGCGATTGTTAGGATATAACGGATATATTTAGCTGCATTCATGATTGATAGTAATTTTTATTCTATGATTTGTACACGCATTTTTCCTGTTCCGTAAGTAGTCGTGAATTGTATTGTGTGAAGCCCTGCGGACAATTCGGAAGGAGTGAGGTGTGTGGCCGGTTTTCCGTCCACAGTCCATTGTGTATCCAAGTTCATGTTTAGCATCAGGCGCACTGGTTCGTCGCTTTTCTTGTAGGTCGATTTTATGTCGATGATTCTCAAATAGGAGGCATCGGACAAGAGTACAGTTCCAGAAATGGTTATGTCTACGGGGGCAGATAATTCGTCGCTCGATAATCGGAGTGTCACATTGCGAGTCCCGATCGACCGGGGAGAAAAGGTTATGGCGAGGTTGGTTCCGGTCGTGTTTAATTCATGAGCTGGCAGATTGGACATTCCCAAAGAAAAATCTCCCGAATCGTTATTCAATAGTTTTGCTGTAATATCTGTTGTCAGATTTTTCCCTTTGATGTATATCTCTTTATCTTTCGATGTTTCGGTTCCGATGTATCCGAATTCAATTTTGTCGTTCGATATGCTGATACTTGGGGCGGAGGTGGATTGTCCCGAAAAACTGAATTCATAATTTGTCGAGTCGCCCCAGATATACTCTACCATATTGGGATAGTCTATGAAAGGATTTCTGTTTCCTTGAAAACTATATACGGCGTTGTTGCGGTCTATTTCTTTTTGACTGACAGGGTCTTGTCGATGCCATTTCAGTAATAGGGACTGGCCATAGGCATTCAGTGTGGGGTAACTGTTTTGAGCGAACATGGATAGGGCAGAAGATTTCCATGAATAGTCTTGATAGCAGGTTACGAAGTATAAATACATGCGGGCGAAATCGCCTTTGTATTCGTCTGCGGGTTCAAACAGGTTGGTTGCTCTACCGTTGGCTTGTCCGGTTCCCACTTTGGTGACTCCATTGTCGAACGAAGGAGAATCGACCACACCCAATGGATAATTGCTTTTGGCCATGTTGGCATCGGCATCGGAAGGTGTCAGGTGGTGTAAATCGTAGGAACCGTCGTATTTAAATCGGGTGAGAGCGTTGGTTCCGTTGTAATTGGCGGCATCTCCCCACCAACTTTTGGGTACGCTGTGCTCGATGTTCATGCCTTTCGTTGCTCCGCTCGAAAAACTATAAGAATTGTTGGAATACATATCCCATACTTTTCCGTTGGGGCGGACATCGCTTTTTTTAAAGACCGTCCATGTACATGCTATTCTGTTGTAATCGCGAGACCCATAGGGAAGCCGGGTATGGTTTTTCAGAAGATTATGTAGCTCTGTTTTTAGTTCAGCGCCGTTTTTCCCTTCCAGAGAGTTGGGATAATAGTCTCGGGGCATATCGGCCAGCAAAGAGAAAATAGAACCGCATATAGCGGTGAAAATCATTACATATCGTTTATTCATGCTGCTTTAATAAAAAGGGGTTCAAAGGTAATCAGAAACAATGGAACAGCCAAGTCTTTTATTTGTTTTAGGTTTTCTTATTGTTTGGCACTCTTTCTTTTCGATATATATTGTCGATATTATCTCTATTTTTGGCTTTTTCCCACATAAATATTGCTGCAAAAGTGATACCTTTGTAGCCTATATGTACATTGGAAAACGATATTTTAATGGAGAAGAATAATACACAAAAGGGAATCGTTCAATTCGCTATGGAAGCGGGAGCCTATATGGGGCTCTATTTCGTGGTGAAATTTATATTTGCTGTGTTGAGTTTGAATTATCCTTTTTGTAATGTCGTTTCTACTATAATGTTGCTATTTGTCCCGTTGGTAGTTTTCTTCATGATGCGTAAGTTCAGTAATCAAAATGAAGGAGGCAGCTACTTCTCTCAATTGTGGATGATGGGTATTTTGCTTTTCTTTTTTGCCTCGCTTATCAGTGGTTTGGCACAGTATATTTATTATGTTTATATCAATCCAGAATATATAAAATCTCAGCTTTCGGCTGCTGTAACTTTGTTGGAATCATTAAATATGACAAGTGACCCTTCATTGTTGGAGGCTGTAAAAACCGGTTTGGAACAGGGGAATATTCCGTCTCCTATGGCAGTCGTTATTCAGCAAATGTGGGTGAATGTATTTTTCGGTTCTTTATTGTCGGCAGTAATGGCATGGCTCGTTTCTGTTTGGTTTAAGTCAAGTAAAACAAAGAAATAGGAATATGGATATTTCGGTAATAGTCCCTTTATATAATGAGGCGGAGTCACTTCCTGAATTGACTGCGTGGATCGAGCGGGTAATGGAGGAAAACAAGTTCTCGTATGAAATTTGGTTTATTAACGATGGGAGTACCGATGACTCTTGGCAAGTGATTGAGTCGTTGCGAGAAAAAAATTCTCGTGTTAAGGGTGTGAAATTCCGGCGGAACTATGGCAAATCTCCGGCGCTTTATACCGGATTTCAAAGAGCCGAAGGCGATGTCGTTATTACTATGGATGCCGATTTGCAAGACAGCCCCGATGAAATCTCCGAATTGTATCGTATGATTGCGGTCGAGGGGTATGACCTCGTTTCGGGCTGGAAGAAAAAGCGTTACGATCCGTTATCCAAGACTATCCCCACTAAATTGTTCAATGCGACAGCTCGTAAAGTGTCTGGCATAAAAAATCTGCACGATTTTAATTGCGGGCTGAAAGCGTATAAAAAAGAGGTGATAAAAAATATAGAGGTTTATGGCGATATGCATCGTTATATTCCTTACTTGGCTAAGAATGCCGGATATAATAAGATTGGGGAGAAGGCTGTCCATCATCAGGCTCGCAAATACGGTAAGACAAAATTCGGATTGGATCGTTTTGTAAACGGGTATCTCGATTTAATTACGCTATGGTTTTTTTCGCGTTTCGGGGTAAAACCTATGCATTTTTTCGGGCTGTTGGGTAGTTTGATGTTCTTTTTAGGACTTATTTCTGTCATTGTTGTGGGGGCGAATAAGTTATATTGTTTATATAATGGTTTACCATATCGGCTGGTAACCGATTCTCCTTATTTCTATTTGGCGTTGACAGCTATGATTTTGGGTACTCAATTGTTTCTTGCCGGTTTTTTGGGGGAACTTATTTCTCGAAATTCGAGTGAAAGAAATAATTATCAGATAGAAACCGAAATTAAGTAATTAACGTAAGTCTTGAATTTATGAACGGTTTGAAAGAAAACGAATGTCCCGATTTGCTTACACTGGCGAAGGCTAGGAGTTCGGTGCGCTCTTTTAAGTCTTCGAAGGTCGAACGGGCTAAACTCGAATATATTTTGGAGGTGGCTAGACTGGCTCCGTCGGCTGTGAATTTTCAACCGTGGGCTTTTGTCGTGATTCGTGACCCGGAGAAGCTAAAAGCTTTGTACGATTGTTATCCACGTGAATGGTTCGCATCGGCTCCGATGTGTATAGTTGTTTGCGGAGACCATAGTACGTCGTGGAAGCGTTTGTCCGATAATAAGGATTTTTGTGATGTCGATATAGCGATAGCAACCGAACATTTAGTTTTGGCTGCTGCCGAACAAGGGTTAGGTTCTTGTTGGGTTTGTAATTTTGACGTGCAGCGATGTAAAAAGATTTTGAATTTGCCCGATTTATGGGAACCTATGGTTCTTTTGCCGTTGGGCTATCCTGCCGAGGGTGTGGAGACGGAGAGAAAGAGGAAACCATTTAATGATGTGGTGAGATGGGAAGACTTTTGAGTTTTATCGAAGGAGTTCTATTTTTATGTGCGTGTTGCTTAGTTTTAAGTAACTGTGGCAGTAACGGTTGTGTGGATAATCGTAGTAGTATTCCTTTGGCTCAATTTTATTCTTATGATGCACAAGAGACGGCTTTGTCTGTCGATTCCATTTCAATTTTCGGTATAGGACAGCCAACCGATTCTATGTTACTCGATTCGGCGGTTGCCGTAACACAAGTTTATCTTCCGTTGCGGTTTACACAAGACTCGACGCAATATGTCATTCATTACGAACAGCAAGGTCTTTCGTCTCCTCGTTATAACGATACGCTCACATTTGTTTATCGGTCGTATCCCTATTTCGTGTCGATCGATTGCGGGGCGATGTATAATTTTGTTATCGATACGTGTCGGTATACACGTAATATACTTGACTCTGTTTCTGTGACAGTCCCGGAGATCACGAATAAAAATGTGGAGAGTATACGGATTTTTTATACAGTTCAAACCCAGACCCCAGATGAGGAGTAAAATTTTCATATTGTTTTTAGGGGTAATCTTTGCGTCGGTTGCGCAACGACGGGTCACACCTGTCGATCCAACAGCGAAAAGAGAAATTGTACCGGTGCAAACGGATAGTGTCGTTGCGGAGCCGGAAGAGCCAGAAATAAAGGGGTATCTTTATCCCTTGCTTAATGGTCTCTCCGTAAATGTCAACATTCTTGACGGGATCGCAAATCTATTCGGACAAAGTTATGGCAATTATGAAATAGCGGCAGAATTGGATTTGCATAATCGTTTTTTCCCAGTATGGGAAATCGGGATCGGACATGCCGATAATACTCCCGAGGGATTGAACTTTACATACAGGAATAAAGCTTCTCTTTATAACCGTGTAGGAATGAACTACAATTTCGGATATAATAAAACGGCAATGAGTTTTTTCTATATCGGTATTCGGTATGGCTTTTCTTTTTTTACGTATGATATAGATAATATTTTAGTAGAGTCACCTTATTGGGGCGAGTCTGAAAAACTACAAATTACCGGACAGAAATCATGGGCTCACTGGGGTGAGTTGTTGGGAGGGCTTCGGGTGCAAGTGTATAAAAATTTTTATATGGGGTGGACTGTTCGTTATCGATTGATGTTCAGCCATAAAAAGAATACTTATTCTCAACCGTGGTATATACCGGGATTTGGAACGGATAGTTCCCCGTTTGGATTTACTTATACGGTAGGTTATCGATTTTCTTTCGGGAAAAAAGAAAAGAAAATAGAGTCTCAACCAGTTGCAGAATGACGATATGGGTATGTTGGAATCAATAGAGAAGATATTGCACGATGTTGCCAATCTATTTTCTGCCAATACGGAAGCATGGCATAATGTGGTTTATGTAATCTTGATCGTTTTGATAGCCATTTTGTGCGATGCGCTTTGTAAGTTGCTAATAAATAGATTGCTTCTTCCAATCATTCGCCGTACAAAATTTGAATGGGACGATCATTTATATGACAAGAAGGTGGTGTCGAGGCTGGCTGCGTTGGCTCCAGCTTTTATTCTATATGCATTTTTGCCTTCGGCGTTTGATATAGAGAGTAGTTGGTATATACTTACCGCTCGTATATGCAAGGTTTATATCATAGCTCTTATTCTTCGATTCTTGAATGGTGTGCTGAATGCATTTCTCGATATTTTTAATGAAAAGGAAAGTTTACGCCATTATCCCATAAAGGGCGGTGTGCAGACCATACAGGTTATCTTATTTTCAATTAGTTTTATCAGTATAATAGGAACAATTATAGATCAATCTCCTGCTCGTTTGTTTGCCGGATTGGGTGCATCTGCAGCTATTCTCATGTTGATTTTTAGGGATACGATATTGGGGTTTGTAGCCGGAATACAGCTTTCGGCAAATAATATGTTACATAAAGGAGATTGGATAACGGCTCCGGCATATAATGCTAACGGTATCGTACAAGATGTGACTCTCAATACAGTAAAAGTTTTGAATTTTGATAATACGACGACCACTATTCCGCCATACGCTTTGGTGACAGGCTCTTTTACCAATTGGCGAAGTATGTTTGAAGGAGGGGGGCGTCGTATCTCCCGGCAGATACTTTTGGATATAAATAGTATTTCTTTTCTCCGTGAAGAGGATTTACTTCGATTTAAGGATCATTTTTTGATCGGTGAGTTCGTTGTTCAGCGGTTACACTCTATTCAACAGGCTTGTAACTCTGGAAATTCTTTTTTTGCAGAGGAACTTAGGGTTACGAATAGTATGTTGTTCAGAGTTTATTTGGAAAACTATATACGTCAAATGGGAAAATCCAATCCCGATATGCTTTATATGGTACGTTATCTGCCTATGGCGGAGCGAGGACTTCCGGTAGAACTTTACTTGTTCTCTGCGGAGAAAACATGGAAGATGTATGAGGCCGTTGTAGCAGATTTGATCGACCATACCATAGCCGTGACAGCCGAGTTTGGGTTGCGTTTGTATCAATCACCGGGAAGTTATGATATACAATGCCTTCGGGAAAGAGTAAATCAAATATAGGAAAAATGAGAAATTCTAGACGATATGTTTTTATAATTACTTGTAATGTAGAAAGTTATTTTTATTTACAGTTTATAGGTTAATATTTATGAACGATTGTTTGTGCATATTAATTCATAGAAAAAAATTAAATGATAATTAGGGTGTATTCTTATTCCTGCTTATATTTATTCCGTAGATTAAAAGAGCTTTGGTAGATATTTTTATAGTGCTATGATTTCTAAATATATAATAAGGGCTTTGTATAAGAAATATTCAAAACCTCCGCGAAATTTTTCCGAGTTGAATATCGATGAATTTGTATCTATTTGCGGCGATTCATACGGTATTACCGTCGACGATGTGTCTATGACATTCGGCCAGATGAGTGAAGATAATCCGTTTCGTACCATTTTGTTGCGTAATATATACGGTATGGAGAAATTCGAATATCACATGGCGTTGGTTTCTTCATCATACATTCTGTTTTTTAGTCGAGAAAGTTGTGATGTGACTGTTCATTTTAAGCCGGAATCAACCTCCTGGCTGAAACGTTTTTGCTGGTGGGTTAAATTCCGGCTTTTACATCTAAATTAATTAGTAAATAACGGGCTCTTTTTTGGCCGTTTCATTTTTCCATTTCTGGGCATATTCTTCCAGTGTATGTCCGATAATTGTCCCGATTTTTCGATAATTCATTTCATCGAGATTTGCTAACGATACTCGTATAGACCATCGAGGTCCATCGAATCCATCACCGTTCAGAACGACTACACCGGCTTCTTTGGCTAATCTAATGACAAAGTCGAGAGGTTCGTAATTTTTTTCGAGATACTTGGCAAAGTCTTTTCCATATAATTGGGTTGCCCATACCATAATATCGATTTCGGAATAGTACCCGGCCCGCAAGCTATCGGGAAGTAATTTGAACCCGGTCTTTTCCCACATGGCCGTCAGTCTATTGGTTATCATCTTCTGCAATTTGTTTTTGTATCTGTCTTGCATATCGCAAAGAGAGAAGAGAGCGAAGAGTGACATTTGTATTTGTTGAGGTGTGGATAACCCTGCCGTGTGGTTAAGTGCTACCAACCTACTGTCGGCGACCAATCGATCGATAAATAAAATCTTGTCGGGATTGAGGTTGATACTATCGTATCTGTCGTGTAGTTCTTTTCGTTGTTTTTCGGGAAGAAGCGCTATTTGAGCGTCGAATACGTTGTGGCGGGCAATAGCGATAGTCGCTAATCTCCAACCGGTGGCCCCGAAATATTTTGAGAAAGAATATACACAAGCCGTGTTATAGGGTAGTTCATACATAAGAGAACGGAAATGGGGCACGAATGTACCATATACATCGTCGGTTATAATCATGAGGTTGGGATTGTTTTCCCGTACGATTTTTATTATTCTCTTGTGGGTCGCTTCATCTAAACTGTATGAGGGAGGATTGCTCGGGTTGACCAAACAGAGCAGTTTTATAGAAGGGTCTTTTAGCTTATCTAATTCATTTTCGGGATATTGCCAAGTATGATAGCCTTCTTTTGTCAGTTGTGAGGCTTGTATATTGACTACGTCGAAATTAAATTCTTTTAGTTGGGGAATTTCGATATAAGGCGTAAAGATAGGAGTCATGAGAGCTATGCGGTCACCTTGTGATAACAGTTTATTTGCTTTCAGCGAATTGAAAAGATAGCACATAGCAGCGGTTCCACCTTCTGTCGCGAAAAGATCGTAGTGGTCGGGAGGTGTTTGTCGGTCGCACATTTCTTGTATTAAATACTTTTCAACGATCAATTCTGTGTATTTGAGTATACGGTCCGGGTCGGGATATTGGTCGCCTATGATGCCATCGACCCATTCATGAATCAAATCATCGGCATTTATGCCTTCTTTCGTGAGAAACTGAACACTTTCGTTCAACAAATGTGCAGCCGGTGTTTTTTCGTGTTGTTTGAGAAAATTTTCAAACCGTTTGGCTATTTCTTCTTTTTGAGGCATTCCGGCGATACCTTCTTCGGGAAGTTCAAATGTGAGTTTTGCTTCTTCGACAGCAAAAGTACCTAAGAGGAAAAAGGCCTCCCTAGCGACTGTGTTTATCCAATTAGGATTTCCACGACCTGCATTTAAGAATTGGCAGACGGCTTTCTGGTCGCACTCTTTGGCATAGGAAATTAGATCGTTTTTTATTTCGAAGGGACTCATCTGTTCCAGTCCTTGTTCGAATCTTTTGCCGTAATCGGCCATGGCACGAGGCAGTTTTTCTTGACTTTTCATAATTGTTACGAGTATTTGTTTATATATATGTCTTTTGTTTATGCAGAGAGAAGGACTAAGACGACGCCCCCTAAAATGAGCAGAGTATTACCGATAGCATAAGTTACCGTGTATCCCATAGCCGGTAACGTGCTTCCAAGACTTTCTTGGATAGCTCCCAACGCCGCAGTTGTGGTACGGGCTCCCGCGCAGCAGCCTAAATTTATAGCTGGTCGGAATTTGAATACTTTTGCACCGATAAGCAATCCTAATAATAACGGTATTGTAGTGGCTAAAACTCCGGCAATGAATAGCATGAAACCAGCTTCACGGATTCCGGACAGGAACGTGGGACCTGCGGTTATTCCTATAACAGCGATGAACATATTCAAACCTAAGTTATTGAATATCCAAACTGCTGGTTCGGGAACTCGTCCGAAGGTCGGGTGTTTGGTTCGTAACCAACCGAAGAATAGTCCAGAGAGTAGAGCTCCGCCACTTGTACTCAAACTGATAGGAACACCACCTAAATGAATGGTTAGAGCTCCGATGATACCGCCGATGAGGATACCGAGACCTACGAATATCATATCGGTTTTATTGGTAGGCCGGTCGACATATCCTAAGGTGGGGGCTGTTTCGCTTATTTCTCGTTTTAGTCCTACGATTTCCAGTGTGTCGCCTTTATACAATACAGTTTTCGGATAGACCGGTATTTCTATGCCCGAACGCTTTATCTGTTTGATAATGATTCCGTGCATACAGGGTAACGAACGGAGATGACGAACTGTTTTTTTATGAAGTTCTTTGTTGGTAAGTAGTACGAAAATATCTTCCACGGGGAAGTCCAATAGTTCTGGATCGAAAATTTCTGGCCCTATCCAGCTTTCGTCTTCTATGATGGTTTCCCGTCTTCCGCTTAAAACCACTTCATCACCTTGTTTAAGAACTGTTTTTGGGGTTATGTCGAGGACTTCTCCATCGATTCGGACACGTTCGACGAAGACTCTTCTTCCCATCTCCTTAATATGTTTTTCTATTTCTTTTACCGTTTGTGGAGTTTTGAACCAGTCCGATTCTATTTTGTAGGCCCTGAATACAACCGGTCGGTTGGCATTCATGAGTGCCGGATCGTTTTCTTCGTTGTCTTGTTTCAGTTCTTTTTCAAGTGCCCGGGTATCGTTTTTTACTTTTTCGAGTCCACCGAGTAACCGAGGACCGAGTGTACCTAAGATGTAAGCCGAGCCTATGGTTCCGAAAATGTAAGTGACGGCATAGCAAACCGGTATGATATTCAACCATTCTTGTTGTTTTTCTGCTGAAATTCCAAGAGTACCGATGGTGTCTGTTCCAACTCCGATGGCTGCCGATATGGTTTGTGCTCCGGCAAACAGACCTATGGTCATACCTGCATTATAACCCATGATTTTGGCAATTAAGTAGGTAGAACCTATGCAGACAATGCCGAATATACAAGCGAATATAACTTGATGGATTCCGTCGCTGCGTAAGGATTGGAAAAATTGAGGACCTACGCTATATCCGATAGCAAATAGGAATAGCAGGAAAAATACCGATTTGAGTGGACCGGGAATATCGATGTTCATTTGTCCTACCAATACACCTACTAATAAAACCGAAGTGACGGTTCCCAAAGAGAAGTTTTTGTATTTGAGACTTCCTACCCAAAAACCGATACCCAGAGTGAGAAAAATCGCCATCTCGGGATAGCTGCGGAAAAAATGAATGATTATATCCATATAGTTTTAAAATTAAATTAGGCTTTGTTATGTGGGGTATTTTTATTTATATGGATATAACAAGTTTCGGTGTGGATTGTTTTATTGTCGGAATATGATTATAATGGTTCAGTAGAAAATCTGTGAGGGAGTCCTAAATTTCAACGATGAATTTTGGGGCAATAACCACGTTTCAGTCACTTCGATGAGAAGTCGGGAATGCTGTCATAGGATTTTGTAGAGTTTAATCTATTCGTCATAAGTGTTTAAGCCCTCCGTCCTACGGATACTTCCCCTTATTTTGTTTGACAACAAAACACAGAGGCGGAGATTTAAAATATATCTTCGATAGTGGCTTATAAATTCCCTGCTGATTTTCCACTGAGTCGATTATATTTGTAGAATAATTAAATTATGAAGCGATGGTTAAGATAATGGAGATAAGATTACCGCATTACGGGAGAGGGTATCATTTGATAACCCAAGAGCTTTTGTCTCGTCTCCCTCAGTTGCCGGAAAACGGCTTGCTGAACCTTTTTATCAAGCATACTTCGGCTGCATTGACAATCAATGAGAATGCCGATCCAGACGTTCGTTTGGACTTTGCAGCCTTCTTCGACCGAATCGTGCCTGATGGGGCTTCTTATTTTAAACATATATACGAAGGAGACGACGATATGTCGGCACATATCAAAGCATCTTTATTGGGAGCTTCTGTGACTATTCCGATAAGAGGCCGAGCCCTTGATTTGGGTACGTGGCAGGGTATTTATTTGTGTGAGTTCCGTAACGGCGGAGGTGCTCGTCGTGTCACCGTTACGATTGTAGAATAAAAAACGAGGAGAATACGGTATTCGTATTCTCCTCGTTTTTATTGAATTGTCGTTTTTTGTTACATATTGTTGTATTCGTCGTCCATATTCAGATCGGCAAATCCTTCTTCGTCGAGTTCCGAGGGATCGAAGGTTTCATCTCCGTAAAAGGTTTCATCGAAGTCGGAAGAATTATTCGCGACATTCTTTTTTTCTAGTTCTTCGAAATCCATCGTTTGTTGGGGAGGATTGCCTTCCTTACGTGTGCAGACCGGGGTCTCTAAATCTTTTCCCGGTTCGATCTCTTTCAATTCCATAAAAAACATGCGGTCGGTCATGTAATCGAATACAAAAACTAATCGTTGGCCTTCGTCTTCGATGAGGTCGCTTAGTTTTGTAGACGCCATGATCCACGTATCTTCGTCAGAATCTTTCCCCATGTCCATCAGGGTAATTTCTGTTTTTTTCTCCCAATCGTCGTCACAAATGAAGAATGAGGTCATTTGATCCTTAGAAAAGCCGACAGAATCGAGTATGGCATCGTGCAGTTCGAGAAAAGAAGCATCGGAATCGATGCATATTTCCCGTTTGAAATTGTCGACTTCGTCTGAAACAATTCTGAATTTATATATCATAATTTTTTTGTAATTAGGTTCTTTTTTTCGGTATGTAAAAGTACTAAAAATCTTTCTCCTGCCAAATAAAGGCTATAAAATTTCATGATTATAATCGATATTCAGGGAATAACTTGCGGATAAGCATAAAAGGTCGTTGTTATTTGAGGTTTGCATTTAGTACTCAAAAAAAGGACGAGGCATATCTTTCTGATATGCCTCGTGTATGATGGGAAATTAGAGGGGTGTCTTTTTATATTTCTAACCCCTCTCCTCAGAAACTATCGTTTCTTCGGTGTCTCCCCTATACCATTTCGCAGCACCCCGTAATGCTACGGGACACGGCAGAGGAGAAGGGGGGATACATCTCACCCATCTCCTCTGTGTTTTGTTGTCAAACAAAATATAGAGGAGGTGGCACGTAGTAACGGAGGGGTTAATTCATTTCGTATATTAGAAATTCCAGCCGACGCGTAACGACGGAGTCGCATGGAATCCGAATCTGCTTTGTAAATTAGAAGTAGTACCGTCTGTTTCGGTGGTCGTCGACCCTGAGACAGTTGTGGTAGTTCCTCTTTTGTAGTTCATAGAGTCGTAACCCAATCCGAGTTCGAATCCTAAATACAGGCCTTTGCACAGATAAACATCTACACCGGTAAATACATTTACGCCAAATCCCAGACCGGGACGTTTGGTCTCTGTTTTATCGTCGTTTTCGGTGTTGTCGGTTTTTGTTTTAGCGGTAGAAGTCAATAGGCCAATTTCACCGCCAACATATGGAGAGATTCTTTCGTATTTGGTGAAGTGATACTCAAAACCGGGCATAATCGAAAATGTAGTGATAGATTCTTTGCTGTTTCTTTCGTACTCTTTTTGGTCTGTCGGGCTTTCGTAATAGGTGACATCTTTATCGGTAGATGTGTTTAATCCCAGTTTCAAGCGAACAGCCATTTTTTCGTTTAAATGCAAACGAACTTTGGCGCCGTAGTCGGGTAATGAAAATTGTCCGTCAGTAGTAGCTCCGCCGGGCGAGTAGTTCAATTCTGTCGAGAAACTCATGTTTTCGGGTTTGTACTTGTTTTGTGCGTTTACACTAGTCAGTACTACGGCTGCCATAGCTGCCACTAAGAAAATTTTTTTCATAACATTGCTTGTTTTGTTTTTCCTACTCTTTTGATGGTTTTCGGAAATTCCATTAATAATATAATTGCAAATATATTTAATAGATTCTAATTCTAAAATATTTTATTTAAAATAATGCAATAAAATTATATATTATAGTATGTATGAGTTTGGGGACTTTTTTAACAAATCGCAAATATAACTTACATTATAATATAAGTAACGGGCTTATACAACAGACTACATCGTATGAATTGAGTATGGTTGTTCCCGAAACCGGAGGATTGGGATTGAGGTTGAGCTTTTAACATGGAGAAAATAAGAAAGAGCCGGTACATCACGTATCGGCCCTTTCACCTCTGATATAAATTGGTAGATATTATTATAGATATCCTTTAATGATACCCCGTTTTGAATTGCGGACGAACAATACGATTTCGTCCCGTTCTTTGGTTGCGGGCAGTTCTGCCTCGATACGTTCTATCGCGTCGCTATTATTCATGTCGGATAGATATAAGTAACGATAGATTTCTTGGATATTGCAAATGGTTTCGTTGCTGAAATTGCGCCGACGGAGCCCGATGGAGTTTATTCCGGCGTAGGATATGGGATTGCGGCCGGCTTTGATGTAGGGCGGTATATCTTTATTGATGAGAGAACCTCCTTGTACCATCACATGTGCGCCGATGTGGCTGAACTGATGAATGAGGCTCCCGCCGCCAATCACAGCGTAGTTGTCGATAATTACTTCTCCGGCCACTTGCGTAGCGTTGGATATAATGACGTTATCTCCGACAACGCAGTCGTGGGCGATGTGTGAGTAAGCCATAATCAAACAGTTGCTTCCCACTATGGTTTTTCCTTTGGCTGCGGTTCCCCGGTTTACGGTGACACATTCGCGCAGTGTCGTATTGTCGCCTATTTCCACGGTCGTGTCTTCTCCTTGAAATTTCAAGTCCTGAGGAATCGCCGAGATAACCGCTCCCGGGAATATTTTGCAGTTTTTGCCAATACGCGCACCTTCCAGAATAGTAACGTTGGAACCTATTTGTGTCCCTTCGCCGATGATTACATTTTTGTCTATGGTTACGAATGGTTCTATTACTACGTTATTCGCAATCTTTGCGTCGGGATGAACGTATGCTAACGGTTGTTTCATTTATTTGCTTTTTAGATTTATTTATTCTTGATAATCTGTGCCATGAATTCGGCCTCGGTGACAATGCGCTCGCCTACAAAAGCATATCCTTTCATATAGGCGCATCCCCGACGCACTTCGGTCATCAGTGATAAGTGGAATATGACGGTATCTCCCGGTACGACTTTCTGGCGGAATTTGACATTGTCTATTTTCATGAAATAGGTCGAATAGCGTTCCGGTTCGTCGACGGTGCTTAATACCAGCAAACCTCCGGTTTGAGCCATAGCTTCGACCAGAAGAACACCCGGCATAACGGGTTCGGCAGGGAAATGCCCTTGAAAGAAAGGTTCGTTACCCGAAACGTTCTTTACACCCACAATGTGGCGTGTCCCCATTTCGATAATTTTATCGACCAATAGGAAGGGATAGCGGTGGGGGAGCAACTGACGGATACGATTGACGTCCATAAGCGGCTCTTTATTGGGATTGTAGGCGGGACATTGAATGTCTTGGCGACGGACTTCTTTGCGAATGAGCCGGGCGAATTGATTGTTGATTTTATGCCCGGGTCGAGTGGCGATGATACGACCTTTTATGGGTTTACCAACCAGTGCTATATCCCCTAAAATGTCGAGGAGTTTATGACGGGCCGGTTCGTTCTCGAATTCGAGCGGTTTGTTGTTGATGTACCCCAATTCATCGACGTGTTTGTGAGGAACGTTTAAAAGGTCGGCAAGCCTGTCGAGTTCGGTTTGTGAGGTTTTTTGATCGTAGATAACGATTGCATTGTCTAAATCTCCTCCTTTGATGAGATTATTTTTTACCAGCGGTTCTACTTCTCGTACGAAAACGAATGTGCGAGCCCCGGCAATTTCTTTTTTGAAATCGTGCAGATCGTCGAGACTGGCGAATTGATTGTTCAAGATAGGAGAGTCGAATGAGATGAGCGTGTTGATACTAAACTCATCGTCTGGTAATACTACGATTGAAGAACCGGTTTCTTCGTCGTGGATTTCGATTTTTGATTTGATAAGATAATATTCCCGTTCGGCATTTTGTTCTTCGAGTCCACAGCGCTCTATTTCTTCGGCGTAAACAGCGGCACTGCCATCGAGAATGGGCATTTCGGGTGCATTTACCTGAATGAGACAGTTGTCTATTTCTGCTGCATACAAAGCAGCCATCGCATGCTCGATCGTGCTTATTCTTACATCTCCGTCGGCTATGACCGTTCCTCTGCTTGTTTCTACTACGTTTTCGGCTAATGCCTCGATGACCGGTTGTCCTTCAAGGTCGACGCGTTGTATTTTGTATCCGTGATTTTCGGGGGCCGGTAGGAACGTGGCCGTAATATTCAATCCGGTATGTAATCCTTTACCGCTGACCGAAAAGCTGTTTTTTAGAGTCTTTTGTTTCATCGATATTATAGTTTATTTATTTTTCAATTGTTCTTTTAATGCTTCTATCTCCCTTTCGAGAGCTTTCACCGTACGGGTAAGTTCGGGAAGCCGTTTTACATAAACGACTTGTCTGGCAAATTCTTTGGAAGGAACAGCAGGGTATCCCATGATTACAGCGTCGTTCTCGACATGATTGGGTATACCCGATTGGGCTCCGACTTGAATTCGGTCTCCCAGTTTGATATGCCCGGCGACTCCTACTTGACCGCCTATCATAGCGTGGCTGCCGACTTTTGCCGAACCGGCAATTCCCGCTTGGGCCGCAATAACCGTGTGTTCTCCTACTTCGACGTTATGTGCGATTTGTATCAGGTTGTCGAGTTTCACACCTTTTTTGATAATCGTAGAACCCATTGTAGCTCGGTCTATTGTTGTATTGGCTCCGATCTCGACGTTGTCTTCGAGTACGACGTTTCCTATTTGAGCGATTTTCGCATATTCCCCGTTGGCTTGGGGTGCGAATCCGAATCCGTCGGCTCCGATAACGGTTCCTGCATGTAGAATACAATTGTTGCCGATGACACAGCTGTGATAGATTTTTACTCCTGCAAAAATGGTAACGTTATCGCCGATAACTACATCATTCCCGATATAGGTTTGAGGATAGATTTTTACGTTTTTACCTATTTTTACTCGCTCTCCGATATAGGCGAACGCTCCTAAATAGATATCGTCGGGGAGTGTGACCGACGAGGAGACATAGTTGGGTTGTTCAATACCACGTTTGGCGATAGTCGCTTCATTTACCAAATTGAGAAGCATCGCTAAACAGGCATATGGGTCATCGACTTTGATAAGAGTGGCTTCGATAGGATGCTCCGGCTCAAAGTCTTTATGTACCAGAACTATGCTGGCGTGAGTTTGGTATATATAGTGCGTGTATTTGGGATTGGCAAGGAAAGAGAGAGTACCGGGTGTTCCTTCTTCAATTTTAGACAGGTTATTGACTTCTACCGAGGGATTTCCAACCAACTCTCCATGCAGGAATTCTGCTATTTGTCGTGCTGAGAATTTCATATTGTTCTCTGTCTTTTGAGTTTACAATCGGCAAATTTCGCAATTTTTTTCAAATTCTTGGTAATAAGAAGTAGATTTTATTACAAAAGGATTGCTCCTTGCGATTTCATCTCATTTTATAAATCTGATTTTTAATGGTATAAAAATTTTCTGTTTGTGAAGCTAAGATTTATTCTTAAAAAAGAAGGTGATAAAAAGTTTGCATCTGTAAGAAAAATTCGTTTCGATAGATACTTTTTTAAGTGAAAAATGATTTCCTTTCGGATATTTATGTTATCTTTGCAACCTGCATTTTCAAGGTATATCGTGACTAGAAATAGTGCAGATAGTTTATAACAAATACACATTCAGCATAAACTATGAAATTGATGCAAGAAAAACTGTCGAAGTATGATGCTCCGCAGAAGGCCAAAGCCCTTGGTGTTTATCCTTATTTTCGTAAAATAGAAAGCGATCAGGACACCGAGGTCTTAATCAACGGCAAAAAAGTTTTAATGTTCGGTTCGAACAGTTATTTAGGTCTTACCAATCACCCCAAAATTAAAGAGGCTGCTATTGCCGCTATCCGTAAATATGGTACGGGTTGTGCCGGTTCCCGATTCTTGAATGGAACATTGGACATTCATGAGGAGTTGGAACATCGGTTGGCTAAGTTCGTAGGGAAAGAAGAAGCCATTATTTATTCAACTGGATTTCAAGTCAATTTGGGGGTAGTCTCTTGTGTCACTGGACGCGGAGACTATATTTTATGGGACGAACTCGATCATGCTTCGATAATCGAAGGTCGCCGTTTGTCTTTCTCTACTCCGGTGAAATATCGCCATAACGATATGCAATCGTTGGAGGACCAGTTGCGTAATTGCAATCCCGATAAGGTGAAATTGATAGTGACCGATGGCGTGTTTTCTATGGAAGGCGATGTGGCCAATCTTTCTGAGATCGTACGTCTGGCTAAGCAGTATAATGCAGCGGTGATGGTCGATGAAGCACATGGTATAGGTGTTTTCGGACGAGACGGACGTGGAACATGCGACCATTTTGGTGTGACCGATGATGTGGATCTCATTATGGGTACATTCAGTAAATCATTCGCTTCGTTGGGCGGTTTTATCGCTACGGATAAGGTAACGGCAAATTATTTACGTCATAACTCTCGTTCTTATATTTTCAGTGCAAGTATTACACCGGCTTCGACTGCGGCGGTGGGTGCTGCTTTGGATATTATGGAGAGTGAACCGGAACGTATAGCCAACTTGTGGGACGTGACGAATTATGCTTTGGAAGGATTCAGACGTATAGGTTGTGAGATAGGGAATACATGTACGCCTATTATTCCGTTGTTTATTCGTGATAATGAGAAAACATTCCGGGTAACTCGCGATTTGTTTGATGAGGGTATTTTTGTCAATCCGGTTGTTTCTCCGGCTGTTGCGCCTAAGGATACGTTGATAAGATTTTCTCTGATGGCTACGCATACACGAGCACAAGTAGATGTGGCTCTTGAAAAAATCGAAAAGTGTTTCAAGCACTTGGATATTATCAAATAAGTATATAAGTATAGTTTGTTTTTAATACCGTTGGAGAGGAACTCTCCAACGGTATTTTTTTAGGCAGTAGAGTTTTATTTGAGGTATTTAAGAAACTTACCCACCTTATTTCAATAAGGTGGGTAAGTTAAAATCGGTTGAGACTAACGTATTAGTCATCTATGTCGATTAGGTTGAAATTTAAATCGAATGTAAGCTCTAATCGATTCGTAAGTTTCACTTCATAATCTCTTTTGCCCCTATCGATTTGTACAATTTGTGTATCTGGATAGTTTTGGGATACATAGCTTGCAATTTGTGCTGGAATGATAGCTGTTGGCACTGTCGAATATTTACATTCAACTTCTTTCCATTCACCGTCTTTTAAAAATTCGACTTTGGAACCATTGGTGAAAACAACTTCATAACGGGTTTCCAGAAAATCCCGTTCGAGTTTTGCCAAAGCGACTTTCTCTTTCGGGAAATGTGTCTTGATGAATAGCTGTGCTTTTTGAGGTAATTGGGTAACAGCAATGGGTTTGTCGTTATCGGCGCAAGCCGTAGAAATACCAAGAGCCATTAGAATTGTTGTAAGAATCATTAGCTTTTTCATAACATTCAAAAATTATTAGTTAGACATTGTTTTAATTTGATGATACAAAGATTAGGAGCAATTTTGAAATGAATTTGAAATTCTGGGATATTTATTTGAAAAAATCGTTTTTTTAGTTTATGGCCAAGTAATGGAGAAATAGTGCTTCGACTCTTTAAACTGATATTCTATATGCAGATTGTAATATCGACAAACCGCTTTTACCAGAGCCAAGCCTAATCCGGTAGAACCTTCTTTTTTGCTTCCCTGATAAAATCTTTCGAATATGTGTTCGGTGTCCAGAGGCGTTGTTCCATCATTGGCAATTGTCAGGGTGCGATTGATAAGAGTGATTTCGATATTGCTGTCTTGTGTTGTATGTACATATGCATTTTTAAGTAAATTGGTAATTAATGTAGAGGTCAAAGACTCATTCATTAAAACAATGAATGTTTCAGGAATGTTTATTGTATAGGAGATATTTCGTGATGAGTATATTTCGTTGTATAGAGAGATTTGTTCTTTAATTATAAAAGCTAAATCTATATTTGTGCTCTCGGGGAATTGCCCGTTTTCAATTTTTGTAAGTAGTAGTAACGTTTTATTGAGTCGAACTATATGCCCCAATGTCCTTTGCATCTTAAATAGTTCTTCTATTTGTGTTTCATTGAGCTCTGTATTATCGAGCAGCCATTCGAGACGATTTCCTAAAATGGCTAAGGGAGTTTGTAGTTCATGAGAGGCATTCCCTATAAATTGTTTTTGTTGCTCGAAAAGTTCTTCCGAACGATTTGCCGCTTCTTGTGCTGCTACATTGAGCTTGTGAAATTCTGAAATATTCGTGTCGTTGGGTACTGGTGTATTGCGTCTGCCCGGTGTGTAATTGTCGAGCCAGTGTAACAGTGCATACAGCGGGCGCATGCTGCGGTGGAAAATCCATATTGTCGATCCTATTATCGTTATGAGAAGTACGAAGTAGAGGAGTATGATCCAAAATAAGATAGTCCTGACCAAATCGTCTTTTTCGAAAGTCGGTATGGCGACTTTCAGTTCATAGTAATTATCATCATTATCTAAGAAAATGGTGGAGAGGATGCGTGCTGGTTCTGTCTCTTCTTTTTCTGGAATGTAGACTTCGGCATCGTAGTATTCGATATGGGGTTTTGATGAAGCATAGGCTTCGTCAATGGGAGTTATGGAATAACTATTATTAGATCCACTATTTAAGGAAGGCAATTCTCTGCCAGCAAGCATGCGTATAATTATCAATTCGGAATAATCTTCCAGTGTATCATCGGCCTCGTCGTTGATTTCTTCTACCATCATAAAATAGAAGAGAGTCGCCCAAAGTGCCATGAGCGGAATCAAAATTAAAGATAAACGTAAAGCTATACGGTATATGAGTTTCATGAGACGGTGATTTTATTCGATTGGCGGAACGAGTTTGTATCCGAATCCATATATGGCTTTTATTTCTATGTTGGCTCCTGCATCAATAAGTTTGCGACGTAAATTTTTCATTTGAGCATATACAAAATGAAAATTATCTGCTTGGTCGGCATGGTCTCCCCATACGGCTTCGGCAAGGACCGATTTATCTACTAAGTGATTGGGACGTTGCATGAAATAGAATAGAATGTCGAATTCTTTTTTTAATAAGGATAACTCTTTGTTATTGACCAACACCCGGGAGCTCTCGGGTTCAAGGGATACATTCCCTAAGATCAATGCCATTTCTCCACCGCTTTTTCCTCGCCGTAACACACTTTTTATACGGGCTAAGAGTTCGGCTGTATGAAATGGTTTAGGGAGGTAGTCATCGGCTCCCATATCCAATCCGAGAATTTTGTCATCAAGGGAATCGCGAGCGGATATGATAATGATGTTTTCTCTTTTTCGTAACTCTTTCAGGTGTTTTAGTAGTTGTAGACCATTCCCGTCGGGCAACATGATATCGAGTAAAATACAGTCGTAACTGTAAGCTGCGATTTTAGCATCTGCTTCGGAGTAAGTGCTGGCAGTTTCGACTACATAGCGCTCCTGTACTAGCGCTCGTTGCATAATTTCCCGTAAGGAGGGTTCGTCTTCTATGATAAGTATTTTCATGTATCAAATTTATATATTCAATTTTGTAGAGAATTTAAAATGATAAAAAATTGTATTGGGAAAAGGGAAATAAAGTAAATAGACTTGATTATTTTATTTCCTTTTTGGAATAAATAAAAAGGAATCTACATTTTATGTAGATTCCCCATATGAGAGCAAGAAGTAAATTATTCTGTTACTTCTTCGAATGCGTCTTTCCCAAGTCCGCAAACTGGACATACCCAATCATCTGGAATATCTTCAAATGGAGTACCCGGAGCTATACCTCCATCAGGATCACCTACTGCTGGGTCATAAACCCATTCACAAGCTGTGCAAATGTACTTTTTCATACAAAATTTTTTTAATAAAACATATTTGGGGTATAAATCAGAAATATACTAATTCTACCGAAAGTAAAAATAGGTATAATTCGTTTAGAAACCAAATTATCCAGAGTTTCTTTTTATAACCATTTCAATTTTCTAACAAAAGAAGAATACTTTTGTTTTGTATCGAGGGGAGGATATTGTTCAAACCAATCCGTGCAAGGTCTATTTTTTATAGATTCGCGATACCTGTCAAATCTCGAAATAGCTATCTTTTGTTGAAAAAGAAAAACCTCAAAAGATTAATACATAATCTTTTGAGGTTTTATTCCTTGTTGTAGCGATTCCGGGAATCGAACCCGAGTCTCAACCGTGAGAGGGTTGCGTGCTAGGCCACTACACTAAACCGCCGTTCGCTTTTTGAAAAGCGATGCAAATATAACCGATTTGTTTTTATTAAACAAACTTTCGGTATGAAATTTTTTCAGTGTCTCGAATAAGATTGTTATTGTTTTGAAGATGAATGACTAAATTATTTTTTCTAACTCCTTGATGTTTTTAGCTATTTCTTCTTCTGGTAAATTGTAGTTCAGAAGGTCTCCTGCTAAATATTGGTCATAGGCAGCCATATCGATGAGCCCGTGGCCGGATAGATTGAAGAGGATGCATTTTTCTTTTCCCTCTTCTTTTGCTCTTAATGCTTCTTGTATAGTGGCGGCTATTGCATGAGAAGATTCCGGGGCAGGGATAATTCCTTCGCATTGAGCGAATAATGTAGCTGCTTTGAATGTATCGAGTTGTTCTATGTCCACGGCTTCCAAGAGGCCATCTTTTTTCAGTTGGCTGACGATTGTTCCTGCTCCGTGGTAACGTAGTCCACCTGCATGTATATTGGCCGGGGAGAAGTTATGTCCCAAAGTGTACATGGGCAGTAGAGGTGTATAGCCCGCTTCATCTCCAAAATCGTATTGAAAAATTCCTTTGGTCAATTTGGGACAGGACGCAGGTTCGGCTGCGATTAACCGAATGTCTTTTCCCTCTTTTAATTTATGGCGTAAAAATGGGAATGAAATTCCCGAGAAGTTGGACCCGCCTCCGAAGCAAGCGATGACAATATCGGGGTATTCGCCGGCCATTTCCATTTGTTTTTCAGCTTCTAGCCCGATTACTGTTTGATGTAAAGATACGTGATTGAGTACACTACCTAAAGTATATTTACAGTTGGGGGTACTCATTGCCAATTCTATCGCTTCAGATATTGCCGTACCTAAACTTCCTTGATAATTGGGGTGATCGGTTAATATTTTACGTCCTGCTTTGGTCGACATACTGGGTGAAGCAATAACTTGTGCGCCGAATGTTTGCATAATAGAACGTCGATAGGGCTTTTGATGGAAGCTCACTTTAACCATGTAGACTGCAAGTTCCAATCCGAATGCTTTTGCGGCTAAAGAGAGTGCAGCCCCCCATTGTCCTGCTCCGGTTTCGGTTGTGATGTTGGTTATACCTTGTTTTTTACAATAGTAGGCTTGTGGTATGGCCGAATTTAGTTTGTGAGAACCAACAGGGCTTACACTTTCGTTCTTGAAATAGATGTGTGCAGGAGTGTCCAATGCTTTTTCGAGCCCCAAAGCTCTGACAAGAGGAGTAGGACGCCATATTTTGTACATATCGCGTACTTCTTCGGGGATTTCTATCCATGCGTCGGAAGTGTTTAATTCTTGTTTACAGAGTTCTTCTGCAAAAATCGGATAGAGGTCTTCTACGGCTAGGGGAGATTTGGTTGCCGGATTTAATGGACTCATTGGCTTGTTGGGCATGTCTGCAATGACATTATACCATGCTTGTGGTATGTCTTTTTCTGCAAGGATAAATTTTTTTGTAGCCATTTTACTCCTTTGGTTTTTGTGATTTATAAAGTAAAAATAAAGTTTTTACATCTAATTGAAAAGCAAATATATGAATTTTTTATTAAATGTATAGAAAAACTATGATTTTTTTGTCTATATGAATTTATCTTTGAATTTTTAAATGCAAAAAGAGACGCTGCTCACGCAGCATCTCTTTTTTAGAATTCATCACATTATGCTTATTTTAAAGTGCTAGATAGAGTTACGCTCACGCGCGACTATGCGAATTATAGATATCTTGATTCAACAACCGACCAATCGACGATTTTCCAGAGGTTGTGCAATTGCTCTGCTCGTCTGTTGCGATAGTCGATATAGTAGGCGTGTTCCCATACGTCGAACGTTAACAAAGGAGTAAGTCCTTTGGTTAAAGGAGTGCCTGCATTATTTTCTTTACTGATAACCAGATTTCCGTCTTTATCTTTGGATAACCAGATCCAACCAGATCCAAATAGAGTAGTCCCTGCTTGTTCAAATTCTTTTTGGAAGTTTTCGAAATTTCCCCACTTCTTATTTATAGCTTCTGCCAACTTCCCTTGTGGACTTTTTTTTCCATTCGGGGAGAATGTGAAGAAATAAAATATGTGGTTCCATGCTTGGGAGGCATTATTAAATAGAGCTCCGTCGGCTTCTTTGATGATTTCTTCGAGAGGCTTGTCTGCGAAGGGTGTTCCTTCGATAAGTTTATTTAGGTTATCGATATAAGTTTGTTCATGTTTACCGTAATGGTATTCTATCGTTTCCTGACTGATTACAGGGGCTAAATCATTAATACCATAAGGTAATGGAGGCAATTCGTAAATCATAATTATTTATTTTTCTTTGTTACTTATATAACAATCGCCGGACTAAAAAAGTTTCGTATATCTAAGTATTTTTTTTCTGTTACTTGGAGTATACACATTTTTATAATGTCCGATTCATTCTCTAATTACTTGATTTCATTATTTCTCGGGTTTACTCGATGGCTTGGCTATCGATTCACGCATGGCAGTGTCTGCCTCGACATTTTTCATTTTATAATAATCCATGATTCCGAGATTTCCCGAACGGAAGGCTTCCGCCATAGCTCTGGGAACTTCGGCTTCGGCTTCGATTACTTTTGCTCTTGCCTCTTGTGCTTTGGCTTTCATTTCTTGTTCGAGAGCGATAGCCATGGCCCGACGTTCTTCTGCTTTTGCTTGTGCGATGTTTTTATCGGCTTGTGCCTGATCCATTTGCAAGGTGGCTCCAATGTTTTTACCGATGTCGATATCGGCTATATCAATGGAGAGGATTTCAAATGCAGTTCCTGAATCAAGCCCCTTTTTCAATACTAGTTTGGATATGGAATCCGGGTTTTCAAGGACTTGTTTGTGAGATTCGGACGAGCCGATGGACGACACGATACCTTCTCCTACACGAGCCAATATGGTATCTTCACCTGCACCGCCGACCAGTTGACGTATATTTGCCCGTACTGTTACACGAGCTTTGGCTATTAACTGTATACCGTCTTTGGCCACGGCTGTAACCGGCGGTGTATCGATAACTTTCGGGTTGACAGACATTTGCACGGCTTCGAATACATCGCGTCCGGCTAAGTCAATAGCGGTAGCCATTTGGAAGCCTAAATCTATATTAGCTTTCGAAGCAGATACGAGTGCGTGTACGACGCGTTCTACATGACCTCCGGCCAGATAGTGAGCTTCTAATTCATCACGCGTGATTGTTTTAAGTCCGGCTTTGTGGGCTTCAATCATAGCTCGAACAATGACTTGTGGCGGTACTTTTCTGATTCTCATCAAGAATAATTGGATAAGAGAGATTCTTACCCCCGATACTCGTGCCGAAATCCATAAAAGGAAAGGTACGAAGTAAAAGAATACAGCGAGTATGGCAATAATGCCAATTAGAAGAAATACGCTTAATCCTACCATAATTTTATTTTTGTTTAGAAGTGTTTATATTATTCCCTGTTTTTTCATTTTCTGTTTCTTTGCAAACAATAACTACCGTGGGTTCTATGCGGATTATTTTTACAGGTGTATCTTCATCAATCAGCTCATTATCAGCGCGGGCTTCGATGGTGTGGATTCCCACGATGATTTTTCCCATAGGGTTTAGTCTACTTAGTGTTACTCCCATGTCACCGACTTTAATATCAGGGGTTATCGGAGAGGGTACTACCGAGCTTATTTCGGTATGCAGTGACATTTTGTCTAAACTTCGGGATCGCATAAATCCTATGATGACAGCAATAGTAGTGACGGCTGCAATGAATAATGTTATTACAGCCCCATTTGTTCCGAAGGCCGAATAGGCATAGTAAATTCCACCTCCATAAAATAAGACCGAACATATACCTGCGATGGTAATTCCGGGAAGAAAGAATATTTCCAGTACCGCCAGAACTAGCGCTAATATTATTAGTAGTGTAACAGCTAATATATCAAACATATTTCTTAGATTTAGGTTCTATCTATGTTCCTTTTGCAAATTATCGAGTTCTATCTTTCGAGCCTGATTTTCGTAATTTTCCGGTTGAGGATAGAGTGTGAGTAGTTGTGATTCCAAATTTTGAATTTCGGACGATAGTCTTTTTAAAGTTGTGCCTTTCGATTTAGTATATTGAGATCGCAGTTCCGAGAGCTTAGTTTCTATTTGAATGATATTCTTACGTAATTCTTTGGACTTTACATATAGATTGCGAGCTTCAAGACTGACGAATTGGTCAAGTTTAGTATAATGGATTCCGTTACAAATTGCAAAGATGAAATCGGGGCGAGTCTCTTTTTGGGGTTCCTTGATATTGTCCAATTGTTGCAATGAATCGGTATAATCTGCATTTTCCGGCCAAGACTCTCGAATAGATCGAATCAGAGCTAGCGATTTGATATCGGTTTTGATTTCACCGATGTTATATGTTTGTTTGCTCTCATTCGGGATAAATAGATAGATTGTCACTTTTCCGGGAATTTGTTCTCTATCCGATACAAACCAACCGATGTTTAACATCTCGTCTATTGCCATCATGTAATCGTTGTATATCGAATTGAAGGGCATACCTACGTTTTCGGGTTTCAAGTAGGTGTTATTTTCGAGATTTAAACGGGTGATGAATATGTCGTATCCTCCGATCGAACCTTCTCCATTTGAGGCAAAGTAGAGTGTAACTCCGTCGTTGAGAAAAAATGGATAGGCTTCATCTTGTTCTGTATTGACACCATTGGGTAACGGTATGATGTCACTCCATTTCCCTTCTATCAGCTTATTTTTTGTACATAATTCATATCCTTTACCTTCAAGGGGATATCCGAAAAATACATTGTCTCCGCGCTGGGGAATATAGCCGATCGTGTTTTCGGGAATATCTATGCCTAGTGTTTCATTCGTTCCTATCCGTCCAGATTCGGGGGACATTTTGAAATACTTGAAGAACGAGTCAGCATCAACTATCAAACTATCTATGATTTGTACCCGTTCGACATATTGCAACATTAATTTCGCTCTACGTGCACGAGCTATGGCTTTGTCGATAGAATCGGGTATTTGTTTTTTCGCTTTGGACAATGCAGCTGTATATTCTTCATAACTGCTTATGGCATCTTCAAAGCGGTATTGAGCCATATACATGTCTGCTAAATAGTGAGGCGATTCGAGAACTTTACGTTTAGCTCCTATTTTCAGATATTTTTCAGCTTCGTTATATTTTTTCTCGTGAAAAAGGCATACTCCATACCAATGGTTCAACGATCCATCATTGGGGCGGCGTTTCAGTTGTGCCTTGAATACAGGAGCGGCTTCTTTGTATTTACCGGCCTTGTACAACTCTCGTGCTTCGTCAAGCGTCAGTGCACTCGATGAGAAGATTGTCGAGAAGGCAATTAGGACTGCAAATGAATATTTTAGAATTTGTCTGAACATTTTCATGTTTGAAAAATTGTACTCAAATATACAATTATTTTTTATTCTGAATGTTGAGAGCGAGAAAATTTTTTAAGAAGTATTCTAAATCGTCATTCGATTTGAACGAATTGTATGGTAAAATGAAAAAAATATAGTTTGACAAGTGGAAGATAATGTCTGTTGAGGTATAACGTATATGGGTAATTCGTTTCCATGCTATGGATTCTGTTCGTCCATCGTCGAAAGTACAAGAAAGGCCGTTTTTGTTTATTTCGACTGTTTTTGAAAGTATGGACATACGGCAATCGGGGTGTAGGGCATAAGCGAACCACAGGTAAGAGATGATCATAGGAAATACCAAAAATAAAATGATAAGTCCTACATAAATAAATAGAGGGTTTTGAATGGATAGCCCCACGAGAAGGAGGAAAAAAGATAGAAGCCACCCCCAATTATTATGTAACCAGATTTTCAGCAGTCTGTTAAAATAGTATTGAGGGGATAACTGGTATGAAAAAGTTTCAATATGGGTTCTATTCATACAATGTTTTACTATATACTTCTACAAAGATAATATAATTGATGACAAAATCAAATTTTTGATTTTACCGAAGTATAGTCTATTTTTTTATATTGTGTGAATATAGAGATAATATATCGAGGGAGAGAAATTTTAAAGGGGACTTTTTATTGTACAGCTTTTAATAAATTTGACCTATGAAATTTATTCTATTTACTGCTATTTCGTGTAACTTTGCACTCCAAAATAAGACGCAATGCAAGGATTATATTCGATAGGATTACTTATTGTTTCTAATGTGTTTATGACACTGGCTTGGTATGGGCATTTGAAATTGCAAGAAATGAAGGTTATCAATAATTGGCCGCTTTATGGTGTGATATTGCTTAGTTGGGGTATAGCATTGTTCGAATATTGTTGCCAAGTACCAGCTAATCGATTGGGATTTAGAGAGAATGGAGGACCGTTTAGTCTTATGCAATTAAAGGTAATACAAGAAGTAATAACCTTAATCATATTCACTTTATTTTCGGTCGTAGTTTTTAAAGGAGAGTCGTTGCATTGGAACCATATTGCGGCGTTCGGCTGCCTTGTTCTTGCCGTTTATTTCGTATTTATGAAATAAGCGATAATCGTATCGATTTAATGACTAGGTGTAATATAGGGTAGAGCTTTTCCGAAAGGTCGGTTTTGTCCCGACCGATTATTTTGGAACAGATAAGTGCAGTAGAATCGAATGACTTTTATATTGTGTTCGTATCTATCCGATGGATATTCTTATTCTACAACTTGTTGTCCTAATTCTCGGCCTTATGACGGGGAATATTTCGATTCCGTCATTACTTAGTCTCATAAATGCGGTTATTTCATTCTTCTCGTTTAACAATGTACAATTCTACTTGTGGAAAGTAGGAAGGAATGAGCCCTTTATAGTAAAGTGCATCTTTTTCACTTAAAAAGTAAAGGGAACTTCTTGCAGAGTTTTTCCATACATTAAGTATTTCTGTGTAATCTCGGGAAGAAGATAGGGCAATTTTATATGACATATGGGTTTATCGAACATGATACTTATTAGTTGGTGGTTTGTGTTTGTGGCAATTGTCGTCGCATAACTTTCTTGAAATCCCGAACAATTTGTTCTCCCATATTTACAATAGTACTGTCGACTTTGTGTATTTCTACCGGTGTGACAGCGTTTTTGTATTTGGCTTTGCCCATACCGAACTTCATTTTATCTAAATTTCCCGAAATATTCAGTCCCAGTTTGAAGGGTATGGGCGATTTGAGTATGGATATGTGATAATTGAAATTCATATCCAAGTCTTGGTTCCCACCTACGGCAGCCCGGTAGCGATCCATTTCTATTACAAACGGGTAGACGGTTACATTACCGTCTTCGACACTGATGTTGACAGAGATACTGTCGATCAAATTTCTCTCTTTGTTCTTGAAGAAAAATTTTTTCGATATTTCGGCAAAAGTTTCACCGTCGAGAAGGACGAGGCTATCGCCTTCAACATGGATAGCCGATCGTAACGAGGGTATTTTTATATTGAGGCATGAATCTAATCCCGACTCGGCCGATACATTGAAATCGACAGTTCCTTGAAATGACCGTAGCATGGGGACAATGGTATCTAACGAAGGAATAAAATCGACAAGTTTCCCTATATTGATATTATGAAGTTTGAAATCGAATCCGGCATATCCTTGCTCTGGTTGTCGGGCTTGATAGATCAGCGTCGTGCGCATAGTCGCATCCATTCCTTCCATGCTGAGCTCTTTGAGGTGAATGGCTTGATTGCGTATATCTATTGCACCGTGTACGTTTTTGAAAACCATTTTCCCGTAACGAACCCGATTCAAATTGGTTTGTAATTCAAAATCGATATTTCGAGGAATAACGAATAGTTTTAGGGCTGTCGACGTAGTGTCGGATTCAGTTTCGATTTGAGCAGTGTCTTTTGGAAAAGAGATAGACCGAATTAACTGGTTACAATTTAGATTCTTAGAGGAAAGTGTTAATGTGGCCCGTAGTTTTTTATTGTGACGCATAGCGCCGTATAAATCGTGAATCGCACCGGTCGCTGTTAAATCGGATCTTCCTATTTTCATGGTTGCGTTATGTAAAGTAATAGCTCGATTACCGACTGAAATCGCAGTCTTTTGCATTCGAATAGGTAAAGCCGATTGTGGGGTACGTACAAAAAGCCGATTAAAACCTACTATGCCTTTTGGAATCCACAAAGAGTCTTTTAATTGTTGTGCCGTTATTGTAATCCCGGCTTTGTCCATGCCCAATTTAGTATCTCCGAGACGGCAGAACAAGGTGTCGGCTTCTAATGCGAATCCTATTTCGGGTCGGGTAGGATTGTTTTCTGTCGGTTGTAATTTTACAGTTGCAACGGTTTTCCCACAAAATAAATTTGATGTATCCGGTAGGGAGGCTTTTAATTTGTTTGCATTTAGTTTACACTCTACAAGAGCGATTCGTGTAGTATCTTGTGGGTTGGTCGTTTTTATTAAAGCCGATAGATTGTTTATCGATGAGTTTAATCGCGTTGAGTGAAAAGCCATATTTCCTATTTCGATATGGGCTCCTAATACATCGTTTCCCACGAAAGACAGTGAAGCATCGCTCGTGAATTCGAATTTCTTATTTTTGTCTCGTAAAGCCAATTCGCTCATATTTATTTTTCCTTTGGCCCGAATTCGTCCTATGTCTTTCTTTTTGATAGATGACAAACGGCAACGCACGTTCATGTCGGCATCTAATTTCCCTTCGATACTCACACCATCTTGTAAAGGGAACGTTTGTGCCAATGCCGTTAGGTCTATCGTAGATTGGGTATGAAACGAGATATCGGGATCGCCTAATAGATCATTTACTTTGGCGTCGGCCAAGATATCGGTATGAGCTCCTTTGAAGTGAAATATTTTAAGATCGAGATAAGATGGCGATTGCCGCATTAAGTCTATCTGTCCGAAAAAGTTGGCTTTAAGTTCATCTATTCCATAAGGTAATTGGGCATATTGGGCGGATGCATCGTTTATTTCTATTTTTAATGTAGCTAATGGAATTTTCCCTTTTCCATATAGACCTTTTAGATTGCCATTAACTGTAACGTCGCCTTTGGCCGAAACTTTTTCTTTTTTGAGAATACTTTCGGGAATCATGTGAAGGACTGTTTCCAACGAAGGAGCATGTAGCCCGTATTGCAGATCGATATCTAACGCTTGTGCGGTCGTGTCTTTACAGATAGAACCGTGTATGTCTAATTTTATGCCGTTAATCTCCATCATAGCATCGTGCAAGGAAAGAGCCCGTTTCGAACGATTTAGCTCGATGTCGGTTTGTAGGTGAGTGGCGATACGATGAGCCAGTAATTCACCATTTTGCCAGAACAGAATGTTTTTGTTGTTGAAATCCAACGTTAACGTAGACTGTTCTTTCTTTAAATTTGCTTTTAATTTAAGATTTGCATCCCATAGATTGGCGAAGACATTCGTTTCCCGATCGTCGAAAGTGACCGTGGTATGATGTAGCGAAACGTGCTTGATGTCTATTTCGTTAATAACTGGCGAAGTAGCGGTTGTTGTATCGGGTGTATTTGTCGTGTCGGCGATCAATATATTCCAGTTGGCGATTCCATCTTTTCCTTTAAAGGCGTATATGTTTGTACTATCCAATGATAATCGGTTGATACTGATCTTTTTTTGTTGCAAATAATCGACGAGATTGATTACGGCAATGGCTTTTCGAAAAGAGGCTAATGTGTCGGTACGTTGCCATAAAGAATCACGGATAGCCTTTGATACCAATGTGCCATTTTCCAATTTTATTCCAAAACGGGGAAAAGTTGAAAAAAAGGTCAGCTCTACGCTATTCATATCGAGCTTGGCATTTATGTTTTGATTGGCTACGTTTAATACGATGGGGGTCAATTTTTCAGGCGTAAATATAAAATTTATGGAGAAAGCGATTACTGCCGAGAGAAAGACTATCAACGCTCCCAGTGTAATACCCGTAATCTTAAACAATTTTTTTGTTCGGTTTTTCATATTAACACTCTTTTAGTCATACAAAAATAACAAGAAAGTTGTGAAAGCTGTTTGTATTTGTATGAAGTAAATATTTTTTAATTGATGTCATACTCTTTTTACATAGCTGATAGTTGCCATAGAGTACACCGGTAGATTACTATTTGATTCGTAGTGACACTGTTTAACAAAGAATACTTGCTTCTGAAATCCGTTTCGCCTATCTTTGTAAGAGAAGTTTTGAAAAATGATAAGGATAATATTATGTTGGCATATACATACGTTGAACCCGGCAAGTTTGAATTACAAGAAAAGTCGAAACCCGGGTTGAAAGATTCGCGTGATGCGATTGTGAGGGTGACTCTTGGAAGTATTTGTACTAGCGATCTCCATATCAAACATGGTAGCGTGCCGCGTGCCGTACCGGGAGTAACGGTCGGGCACGAGATGGTGGGTGTCGTAGAAGATGTGGGAGAAGATGTTATAGGTATTAAGCCGGGAGATAGGGTTACTGTAAATGTCGAAACTTTTTGTGGCGAATGTTTTTTCTGTCGTCGTGGGTATGTCAATAATTGTATGGATCCCAATGGCGGTTGGGCTTTGGGGTGTCGTATCGATGGCGGTCAAGCCGAATATGTTCGAGTGCCCTATGCCGATCAAGGTTTGAATCGTATTCCAGATACGGTAAGCGACGAACAAGCTTTGTTTGTAGGCGATATTTTGGCAACCGGTTTTTGGTCCGTGCGTATTTCGGAAATTACATCGGAGGATACGATTCTGATTATTGGAGCCGGTCCTACCGGTATTTGTACCTTATTGTGCGCTTTGTTAAAGAATCCCCGGCGTATTATTGTTTGTGAGCAGTCCCCGGAAAGAATACAGTTTTTGCAAGAACATTATCCCGACATATTGGTAACTACTCCTGAACATTGCGAGGAGTTTGTTCGTAAAAATAGCGATCATGGCGGTGCTGATGTGGTTTTGGAAGTGGCAGGAAGCGAGGATACTTTCCGTTTGGCTTGGAAATGTGCTCGTCCCAATGCTATTGTAACGATCGTGGCACTTTACGATAAACCTCAAATTTTGCCCTTACCCGATATGTATGGAAAAAATCTTATCTTTAAAACCGGAGGAGTGGACGGTTGTGATTGTGCAGAGATACTTCGCTTGATAGAATCGGGCCGTATAGATACCACGCCGCTCATTACTCACCGTTTTGCATTGAATGAAATTGAGAAAGCTTACCGTATCTTTGAAAATAGAGAGGACGGAGTTATCAAGGTTGCGATAAGAAGTGTTTGAAAATAAGATGAGTCTTTGTATAAGTTTTTAAAAAAGATATTATATTCTAAAAAATTATAGATTTGAATACAAATACTTTATTCCCGACCGTGTTACGGGATTTTGCGTTCCTGTACCAACCGACAGGGAATCGATTTTATCTTTCGCCGAAATTAGTACTATTTTATTTATCATGCTTGTTATGGATTGCTATTTGTTAATCTAACAACCTTTCGCAATAAGTTTTATTTACAACTCTATCTCTCATCAGTTTCATATCTGTAAAATTTCGACTCATAATATAGACTTGATAAGGAGTTGAATTAATAAAAGTTAACATTTTACGATAATTATCGGCTTCGAGATATTTTGTGGATTTGATATTGCGTAAATGCTCATTGTTGTAAAGCTTTACAAGTTCACCATATCTATCATCTAGTTCATCACCGTAGCCAAAGATAATGTCGTCAGGCTTCTCTAAATCACCATGAATATGATTGATGGGAAACCAATACTCTTTTGTTTTGCCTTGAGGAATATATAAATCGGCAGTATGGGTATAATTAAAATTTAGTAGCAATAATCTATTGGGATATAGTAATGAGTCAGGAATGATATTTTTGTCGATCACACTTTCGATACCAAAGAACTTAATTTGTGTTCCATATTCTTTAGCAAAGTTTTCAAGAACTTGACTGTTTTTTTTCATGTCCATTTCTATCTTCCAATTGGTGATATATAGTTGCATACGATAGACCTTGTACCCCTGCATATTGTTCTGTTGCAAATTTTAATAAATATTCTCGGGCGCTGATTGCAATTTCATTCGTTTTTATTGGAGCAAAAATCTTATTTCTTAAACTTTGGTTGATTATCGCTCCATTAATTTTGGTACTAACGTACATATCGACACTGGAAAATCTTAGAAGGGGGCTGGTTCGGGGATTTCCCGACTCCAGCCCCCTTTCTATTTTTATCAACATAGGATATGGGTACAACATTTATAACGTATAAATACACTTTTCATTCAGTTATGAAGCAAAAATCATTAATGCTTTCGTCCGTAACTTTTTTCAAATCAGTCCAATTTATCCCGTCTTTGGAGATAGCTACAAATTGATTGACAAACCAATATCTATTCAATGTCCCCATGATGATATAATTTCCATTTCCATATTTGATTTTTGACGGGAGGAAGTTTGAGGGTAACGCACGGTGTTCCGTCCAATTCTCCCCGTCTGTAGAAGTCCAAATACGACCTCCACCACCTCCTGCTACAAATTGTTTCCCGTCAAATGTGATACACTGACAGGATATTTCTGTAAAAAGCCTTTTCCAGTTCAAACCGTCCGTTGATGTGAATACGTCTCCGTCAATTGCACAACTTGAGACCAACACGAATCGACCATTACCAAATGCTACATCGTAATAATCCACACGGGCATTGTCATAAGAAGGTTCAACCTGTTCTTTGTGCGTAAAATCCCTGTTCTATACATATATACAATAACTGTCACAAATTATCCATAAATTATTTCCAAATACCATACGCCCATTTCCAGAGTCCGTAACGGGTTCAGACCAATTTGCTCCGTCTTTTGAACATGAGATGTAATGCCCTGTTTGATTTTCACCTGAGATTAAAAACATTTCATTGGCATATTCAATGTTCAGCCAGTCAATTCTGTCATTCTTGTGAGTCTGTACAGGCTCGCTCCATGTCTCCCCGTCCAATGAGCTGGTAAAATATCCACCATTACCGACTGCTATATATTGGGATTTTCCGATGCAGCATCAAATTCCTATTGATTATCAATAGTTTACGGATTAAAAGATAGAAACCTCAAAAATTTACTTGTTTTTTCGCAAAAAATCGTCGATTTAACGATTTTTTTCATCGCCTCCCTCCGAACAGAGGGAAAAGAGGCAAAAACAGCCCTTTCAGGCCCCGACAGACCCCGTTTGCAAAGATAGGGCATGTCGGGGTTTATTTCGCCAAAACGGGCTGTAGTAGGACTATTTGTGATGCAATGAGAAAGCAATCATCTCATGAAGCATTTCCTTAAATTCGTCAGTATTATACTGAGGTTTAAGTTTGTTGTTGTTATCTAATAGCCCTAATTTTTTCTCTCTATGTATTTCAGGTTTGTCTCTGATGTCATCAGCTGGAATAATCCATGCTTTGTACCCGAACTTTGCGAAATCAAGGTTAAACTTATCAAATTCTTCCTTCTTATCGCCATCGAAGAGAGCTCCAATATAGGAAAAGCCAAGACAATGTAGAATATGTGCTATTTGCGAAATGTTGCTTGCTCCGCCAGCTCCAAATCCAAAAAGAGCTATACTATTTGGAAGTCCTAGCTGATCCATTATTTTTGGTATGAGCAATACATCTTCTTGTCCTTCAGTTATAATAAATCCATCTTCAGCAAAGAAGCATGAACGCGCGTCATTCCCTAGAATATGAGGATTGTAAATATTGTTTGTGTAAGACTTAAAATATTCTCGGCAGGTATCATCAATTGAAGCAATTACTGACTCTTTATCATTTTCGAAGACTCTTGCAATTTCGCCTCCATTGATGGCTGCTTCAATAGAAACTATATTGGCAGAATGGGTTGATATGACAACTTGAACGTCTTTTGTTTTTTCTAATATTTCATTTAATAGTCGTATCTGCAATTGAGGGTGTAAACTTAATTCTGGTTCATCAATCACAATTAATTCATCTGGTTCTGCTTCAAAAAGAGCATCTACAATGAAGAGTAGACTGACAATACCTTCGCCTAATCCATCAGAATTATGATATATTGTATCGGATTTTTTTACTTTTACATAATATTGCCCCGTGTCATCTTGGTCAATTGTCCATGGTAATTCTTTTCCAAGTATCTTCCAAAATAATTTATTAAAGTTGGGGTTCTTGTTCGCGTCAAATAATCTATATGTGAAAGAATTTAACTGACTGCCTCTGAACTGAATGTTCTCAGGATTCTTAATGAACTGCTCTCTTTTCCACGATGATTTCCCGAAATATGGATTAAAAACTCGTCTTGAAGGCAAATGATATATTTTAGGTCTCTCTATATCACATTCCCATGTAGTTTCGCTTCCGCCTTCATGGACCGATTCTAATAATCCTGTTTTACCATCATAGGTAATGTTTATGGACACTTTATCTCCTGCTAATTTATTTCTTTTGCCTTCGGTAAAAGAAACATTTTTTGTAGCAATTTTAGAAAAGCATTCAACTAAAGTTGATTTTCCGCCTCCATTGGGGCCTACCAGTACCGTTAAACCACTTCCTCTTTTTCCATTAGGAATGGCAAGTTTTAAACTTTGCTTTGTGGCAAATCCTCGATAGCCACAGCAACTAAGCTCATAAATCATAAATGACAAGTTTTTATAAATAATACTAAATTATATGATTTAATTTTCGCAGCCAAAAGAAAAATGACCGAAGCCATTTGCAGTGGCGCAGCCATCTCTTTTCTTCCCTCATTTTGACTTTACTTTAATGAACGTATATATGAATACGGGGATAAAGTAAAGTCACCAATACAAGTCTACTTTTTCAGGTCGGTACAAATGAAGGTACAGAATAACGGACGATTCTATATCCCGGCAAGTGCCGATACTCCAATTCTATCTCACCAAAATGCCCCAAGAAGATGGCATCAGTTATATTTATGAGCTGTCCGATAAGGATGCTCATCATGACAGGGAAGTTGATGAGCCAGATGTTTCTGTATGTAGTGCAACAGTAGTAAAAAATAGAGATGTATTAATATTGTTCAGTATTTTAGTAATCTTCCATTATCATTCCATTCCCCATAGAGTAATCCTTTCCGCGTATTCTCTATGAATTTGACCAACCGACTCTCGTAAAGGCCTGGATCATTCCGTTTTATTTGAATCGTATCAATTCTGATTCTCTTATATAAATCGGGAAATTGACAGAAATTGTTCCACACTACCGGATCGGACTGCAGTCTTTGCAGTATATCCTTATCAATGTTGAAACCATCAGGCGACATATCCGGCAGAACGGCTCTTCCGGCATCGGTCATCAGTCCCATGCGTTCCATTCTGCGGCATCTTTCCTTGTTCAGTTCCGACCAGTTGCTTCGTGGTTTTCTTGGACAAAGTTTCTGGGCAGTCACTCCGTCTGCTGTTTTCTTTGTGGTACTGTCTATCCAGCCGAAGCATAGTGCTTCTTCTACGGCATCAATATACCAGAAAGTGGTGTCATCTGTTGGCTTTCCACGCTTGACGATCACCCAGCATTCTTTTTCCGTTCTATGGTTCTTTATCAGCCATTCGCGTAGCTCAACTCTTGATTTGACATCCAGCAGATTATGTATTTCCATCGCTCTTGAATCTTTATTCCAGTTTTTCATGCGCAAATTCTCCATTGAACCAGGACGTGGCTTCTTTTCCTACATGAACTTCAAGAAGTTACCTATTCTTCCATTATCACTCTCCTAATAGAGAGATGCAAAAACAACTCTTTTGAGCCCGACAGACTCCGTCTGCAAAGATAGGGCATGTCGGGGTTTATTTCGCCAAAATGGGCTGTAAAATCGAGGCTGGATTCACGAATATTTTCAAGTTCCAAGTGAAGTATTTTGTGCTTGATCGGAGTGGCCGTTTGGGACTGACCTTTACAACCGGATTGCTTATAAGATTTGCAGCCAAAAGAAAAAATGGCTTCAGCCATTTTCTATGGCGCAGCCATCTCTTTTCTTCCCTCATTTTGACTTTACTTTAATGAACGTATATATGAATACGGGGATAAAGTAAAGTTGCTTTTTCTTTTGGCTGTAAATTATTCAGTGATTCCTTTGGCAGTTTTGCATTTTATTGCGATATTTGCGTTACGTCAATTGCGTAATTATAAAGTCGGGCAATATGAAACCTAATAATCCATTCCTGATAGCGGGCTACCACAGCCCTGAATTCTTTTGCGACCGTGAGACGGAAACATCAGCAATTCTCGATGCGCTCCACAATGGGCGCAATGTAACGCTGATTGCTCCCCGTCGTATGGGCAAGACCGGTCTGATCCGTCATGCCTTTTATCGCCTGAAAGAGCAGGAGCCCGATATTGTCACGCTCTATATGGATATCTACTCTACGCAGTCAATGGGTGATTTCGTGCGGTTGTTTGCCAATACGGTGTTGGGGAAACTGGATACTGCGCCTCAGAAAGCATTAAGTCGCATCGGACAATTCATTCGCAGTTGTCGTCCGGTATTCACTATTGATGAGCTGACCGGAGCCTCCAAAGTAACGATTGACGTGGCATCCCAAGAGGAGGAGCGTACACTGAAAGAGATATTTGATTATCTGGGATCCTCGGAGAAACGGTGCTATATTGCCATCGACGAGTTTCAGCAGATTGCCGAATATCCGGAAAAGGGTATCGAGGCTCTGTTGCGCTCCTATATCCAATTCTTGCCTAATGTAAACTTTATCTTTGCGGGCAGCAAGCAACATTTGATGCAGGAGATGTTCACGTCGTCGAAAAGACCGTTCTATCAGAGTACGCAACTGCTGACCATCGGCCCCATTGATCGTGAGTCGTATGCCTGTTTTGCTGCCGGATACTTCGCTGAACATGGCGTGCAGTTTCCCCGTGAGGTTTTCGATGCGATTTACGATAAATTTGATGGACATACCTGGTATATCCAGTGCCTTCTCAATCGCGTGTACGGCTATAATCGGGATGTGGATACGGAGTTGGTTGCGTATGCTACGGAACAGATCGTTTCAGAACAGAGCTATTCGTATGCTGATTTGTTGAAGGCCTATTCGGCCGGCCATGTGCGCCTATTGAAAGCTATCGCCCGCGAAGGGTGCGTCAAGGAGGTGCTGGCGGGAGACTTTATCAGCCGACATCGGCTTCGTGCAGCAAGTAGCGTAAGTGCTTCATTGAAGAAGCTGCTCGACAACGAACTGGTTTATCAGACCCCTTGCGGGTATATTATTTACGACCGTTTTATGGGCGAGTGGTTGCGGCAGCAACCGTTCTAATGACGAGATATTATGAAAGACGAAATAATCCGATTTTTAGCGCAGAACATCATCGGCAGAATCTTATTCACCGACGATGTGGTATATAAACTTGAGGATGGACACATGGAAGGTGTGTATAACGATAAAATGATGTTCTCCGATCTGGTGCAGACCGAAGGAGGTTTTAAGTTTAACATGACTACCGTTACTCATGAGTTGGTATACCATCTGGATGAGAGAGGGGAAAGAACCTCCATTGCCAAAGACTATACAGGAACGAGTGTGTTTTGCTATGAACTGGCCTTGAGGAAAAGTACCGGACGACTGACCGGTTACATGCACTGCATTTCAACAACAGTTCAGCATCAGACTATGGAAGCTGTTGTTTGCGGACTATTTGATGTCTCCTTTGATGAAAAGGGGTTGAAATGGCAGGAAAATCAGTTGTTGTATAGAGATAATCCCACAGGAGCAGATAAATACAAGCCTGTTGCATTCGATGCCAAGGTCCGAATTTATCTTGACAATGATAAGGCCGTATTCGAATACCTGCCGACGCATTGGGATGTGGATCCAGATACCTTGGAAAAAAGATTATCCAAGGACAATTATCCTGCTTATATATCAAAGGAGAGGTAAGAGGTAAGTCGCTTTGCTAAACCATGTTTGAGAACGCTCTATTTTTACGCAATAGTTCAATTTTGATTCGTTGGACTATAGTATAGCGGTTAAAGGTTCATATATGAGACATTGTTTGGAGTTTTATAATCAGAGTAAAAAGTCTGTTTGGAGAGAATTCTCGATAAGAATGAAGGTGTTGCTTTGTTTCAAGAAATTTGTTGGTTCTCAAGAAAATCCGTAATTTTGCACCGTCAATTGAACAAAAACATAAAGCTTACAATGCTGCAAAGAAGAATGAACAACCGGACAATCGTATCAGATCGAGGCGTAAAATGCCTTGAGAGAATGTCGTGTGTCCATACTTCGGGCATTGGAGCATTCTATACTTTTGGAGCCATTTTCCGACGAACGTCTGATAAACCATCTAGGATACGATGATGCTGGTATCCTGCTGAAACGATAAATGAAAACCGTCGGAGAGTCCTTACCAAACTTTTCGACGGTTTTTATTATGTGCCTGTTGGTGACGTTCGCACGATGTGCTCTTCCCCGTCAATTCCGTCCACGGGCTGAATTGTAATGTATTATTAACCGCGCAGTGATGCGCATGAATGAAAAGATTATGAATTATAAATTTGACGGAAGCAGAGTGTTCTTTACATCTGACACCCACTTCAACCACACCAATATCATCAGGTTCTGCAACAGGCCCTTCAAGGATGTGTCGCACATGAATGAAACGATTATTGCCAATTGGAACCGAGTGGTCGCCCCGGAGGATATCGTGTTTCACCTGGGTGATTTCTGCCTGGGCGGTTCTGCCGAATGGGTAAACGTACTGGACAGGCTGAACGGGAAAATATACCTTATTACCGGCAACCACGACATCAAGAACCTGAGGCAGAATTACTCGAAATACTTCGAGCAGATAGCGATGCAGATGTACATCGAGGTGGATAAACAGAAGATTTATCTGAATCACAGTCCGTTCCTCTGCTATGGCGGCTCATACGATGATACATGGCAGCTTTTCGGACACGTGCATACCAGCAGGTACAATACCGGAAAGGATGCACCTCGGCTGAATATGCTTTTCCCGACACAATATGATGTCGGGGTTGACAACAACGATTTCACTCCGGTCTCGTTTGCACAGGTGAAGGCAATCATCGAGAAGCAGATTGAACAATCGAAGAATGGAGAGCAATAAGATGGAGATACAATACATGAGTGATCTGCACTTGAATAAGGTGTGGTATGTCTTCGAGAACGAACACCTTGCGAATGGGTTTGATCCTGAAAAGCTAATTGAGATTTAATGAGCATAAAGAGATGAACAAAAGAATGAGCATAGATGGAAAGTTCTTTGCCGACTTGGCGAAGGAGGTTGGCCTGAATACCTCTCACTTGGATGTGTTGGGCGAAAGGCAGCATTGGGAGATTGTCGTTGGCGGCGGTTTGTTGGAACGGCTGGTTGGTATTCAGCGCCAATTCGAGCGACTGGCCGTGATGGGCGACGATGAGTACCGGGGATTCTATATCGAGGTGCCGCGGCCTGCGCCGGAAGAGTGGGACGATGCCGAGGAGTTGATTGCTTCGGGGGAATATGACAGCCGAGAGGCGTTCTTGGCGGATTGGCTTGCATTCAACCCGATGGAGACACGGTGGTTCCATGTCGCCTCGACCCGATACGGGGATTCCCGGTCGCTTCGTGTTACGGACCGGAAACGTACCATGTTCATCATCACGAACTGTCCTGCTTGTGCTGATGGGGCCCCCGATGATGCGTGGTGCAGGGAGATTCTCACATGTCTCTTCGACTATCTGGAACGGATGATTGATGTCGTTGTCGCGAATCCCGACGGGTTCAACGATTACGTGGCGCACAACCTGCCGTATCAGCAGCGTACGGGACGGATCGCACAAAGGGAACTTAACCGCATAGTACCCAATTGCAAAATTGAGGTGGAAGATAAGGAGACGGCCATCAAGGCTTTGGAAGATTCGGTGCACGGGCGTTCTGTGCCTCCTTTGGAGACCATGACCATCCGGCGATATTGCTCCTATTACCGCATTGCCAACGAGGCGTATGAGGCTTATTATCGGAATCGGGGCGCCAGCGGACGTGTTTATGAAGATCCGCAGGATGTTCCGGAAGAGCTGCGGGATGTAGCCTACTACAAACGGATGAAGTTTGTGGATGTGGAGGCCCTGTACGACATTGACAGTCCGGAGGATTTCATACGGTTTGCAACAGACCACTACGGTGAATTGGGGCTTTCGCGTCTGAATATCTTTGCCTCAAACAAACGTCAGCAGGGCTGGATGATCGTTGTCTCCAACAGTTATACGGCTAATGTTGGACTGGCTATCGAGGTGGCTACCGCCTTGTATAAGGCCGGAGCGCCGCTACTGATTTACGACGCAGAGAAGCTCCTGCGAATCCTGCGGGAGGAGGATTGGGTACGGCTGGTTCCCAGCTCATTTCACAACTATATGAGCTATCAGGAAGAGGGCGCCGTCTACGAACTGCCGTGGGAATACGAATGCTCGGACGATGGCGATTCGCCCCTGACTCTGGAGCAGTACCATGAGATTGTCTCCATCGCTGAATGGCAGCCGGAGGAGCGGGTGAAACCCATTGCTTGACGGATTTGTAGTGATTAGAAACTTGGCTTATCTCTATGCGGGTGCGTATAGGGATAGGCCATGTTTTTATGATTTTATAGTTAAGTTGGTTATATATCTAAACTGTTTATTAGAACTTCACGAAGTTTTGTCCTGTTGGCATTATCTTGTAACAGTTGAAACAGAGATTGATCAATAACTGCGAATTTGATGTGTTCTCTGATCGTTTTCGATGAATATGGATTTCCTTTCTGGAGTTTGACGATTTTTTCGTATCCTCCTTCGTAAGGAATTATTTGCCAAAATGGTTCCGAATTAAGATGCCAATACGGGGTTCCAGCTTTGGGCTTAAATATTACAGATTCTCCTACATATCGTTTCCAATTTTGATGGAAACAATTCTCCAATTCTTCTGTGAAGACTATTTCGTTCGTTTGGATACGATGTGATGCTATTAGGTCAATTATGCTAATAAGCAAAATCGCTTTATGAGGTGCATTTTTTCCTCGTTGTTTATTTGTATGAAGATTCGAGAATAAGTCGATATAATCATTTAAGTTATAATTCATTTCTTGTTTAGCTATTAAGCTGAAAGCATTGGGGTCAGCCTCCATTTGGTAGATTTTTATATTGGGATTTAATGTCCTTGCCAGTTGTATGATTTTTTCTTTATTTGTGGGATCAATCCGAACCCCCAAATATAGAGATTCAAAGCACTCTGCTCCAATCGTCACAAAGGTTCGAATTTCTTTATGGTTAAACTCGGTTTTGTCGTGTTGGAAAGGGAGTAGTTTCATAAACCAAGGAGTGGGTTTGAAGATAAATAGCCTTACCTCTTGTTCATGTTCCCATGCTTTGGCTTTGGTATATACCTGGTAACTAAAGAAGTCTTCTTGATCGCGATAATAATCTGGCTTATTTACTATATCCCGGTATTGGACTTCCCGGCCTCGAGTAGTTACCATCGTGCCATAATTGACATTGATGTATTTGGCCACATGGTCCATATTAAGGCCTATACAAACGCCTTCATGTTTATTATAATAACTCCACATTAATATGGAATCATATAATTTAGACAGACAGCATATCCACAAATCTTCGCGATTGTTTGTGAGCCTGTTTGAGTTTAACTCTTCGATAATGTTAGCAGGCCAACCCTTGCGTTTCTCCTCCGGTACATTCGAACAATCTATCAGACTAGGATGACAATCAAACGGGTCATTAAATGTCGTAGCATTGGCGTACATAAGGTCACTATAATGCAACATCATTATAGCGCCATTAATGTCGAGATATTTATATAATAGTTTGCTCATCCTGCCGAGAGATAATAATGTTATTCCAACTGTTTCCTATATACCGAATCCAGTGTATTCCCGTCCTTATCTTTCCATTCGGTCCATCCGTTGGAAGGTCTACCGGTACAGAAATCAGCGGCTGTACTGGGGCTTGAAAAGGTCTTGTCTGAGTTCATCGTCCATACGCCGTCATGCAAAGTTGCATACTCCTCGACCATCTTTTCCCACTTTGCTTTCCATGTAAAAGAAGGAACGCAATTATTAGCAATGATACTTCCTTTTAATACGGTAAATCCTGCGGAATTATAGAATCCTTTTGCGTTACAGCCGCGGGCTTTTGTATAAAACAAGTGCTCTTCTTTTGGCTGGGATATTTCGAAGATACCACAGCCGATAAATGACGCCAGGAATTTGATATCCTCAAAAAATTCATCCATCGCGTCCCGTTGATGTTCTGGGAGGTTCGGTGCATTGGGATTCTGTTTGTTTTCGTTCAATACGAACGAGTTCGACTGCTTGGCTTCGGTGATTGCGCGATATTCCAGATATTGCACGTCGGCTTTGGTCATATCCTCGTCTTTCGAGACAAAGACCAATGCTTTCTGCCAGAATGCCTTTTTGCTGTCGTGGTCTTTTACCCGCTCTTTAAAATTCTCGGTCTCCCCGATATAGGCTTGCGGTTTCGTCGCCTCGTCTTCTCCGATCAGGATATAAAACGCCGGCTTGTGCAGTTTTTCCTGTTCATTCAGATAGGCCAAATTGGAGCGCGGAATCACAAACATCTGGCAAATCTTGTTGCTGATGAATGCATATTGCGTCCCCTTCGGATCGCCGTCAATCAAATAAGTAGTAACTGTTTTGCCCATGACTATTCCTGTAGATAAAGTGTCCGTATGTCGTTATGTGTTTTTAATATTTCCTCCATGTCATCATGGTGAATGTCAAATTTATTGAGACTACAACAGATTTGCATATCCTTTTCTGAAATATAATGTTTGCGTATGAATTCTTCGGAAACCATTTCTTCGACAGAAGAATAGGGACTATCTTCAACAGAATAATTTTCAATTAAAAATTCTTTATAAGCTTGTTCTATGGAGATTTTCGTTTTTTGATGTATTTCTTCTGCGAATCTCAAAACATCTGATATTCTCACATCAACTGAATCTTGCTCTTTATAATAAATATTCCCGTTTGAGTGAGCTATATTATTCCGTTCTTTGACGAGTTTTTTATATTCTCCTATTCGTTCATTTAATCCCCAAAATTTAAAAATCCGCATTATCCGACTTTCCTGTTCCTCGGAAAAACCGAAAGGAGAGGTTGCCGTATTAAGACAATCTTCAAAGCCGTATGAAATCTTCTCAAAATCTTTTGGGTGGATACTTTTGATCTTCCATATAGTGAAATAGACAAAACACATAAAAAGCATGTGATAACCCATAAAAGCAAACTGATATTGTTCGTTTTGATAGTTATTCTCAAATGCTTTCCAAAGATATTGGACATATTCTGTCTCCTCAGCACTTTTATAATGGAGAGGTAGATATGAGAATATTTTAAAGGCTTCTTCCATTTCTTCTACATTAATGCTACTCTAAGATTTGATAATCCGGGCAGGTATAAAGACATGGGAATCTGGTTTAATTCCCATGATATGCTTGAGAATATTAATTTGTTTCTAATCTGCTCTTTTATTTCGCTGGATTTATAATACTCATTTATAAAACTGGCAATATTCTGGATAAGATTATCATCAAGCATTACCATTGCATTATTTTTACTAGCGATGCTAATCTTTAATGCATTGACAGCATTAGTTGTTGCTAAATAAATCTCATTTGCAATAGCACCTATCTTTGCTTTGCGCTGATTGTTTATATTTTGCTCTTCATATTGCGCAAGTTGTAATTTTAAATTTAATTCATTCTTTAATTTCAGCATAAAGATTTCCGCTTGGAGAGCCGATAAATTTCTGTCTAGACTCATTAACTCATTTTTATAAGTTCTGGCTAGATTCAAAGAATTTAATGCGCTATTGCTATAATATAATCTATTCATCACCTTCCTTCTTCTTGTTAATTGCATCCAACTTACTCTGATATTCTGTTATAATATTTTCAATAGTTTCCTTGTAGGAATCTATTGTGCTGTTAGTTTGATCTCTTAATCCATTAAAAATGTTTGTCGCATTAGCAATGGTTCCGTCTATATCTTCTTTCCCTTTTTTTCTTAGGTCTTCAATTTCCTTTCTGGACTGTTCAATCTTAAATAGAGAAAAGAAGCTGAACACAAGGAATATAATTGTCAGAACTGAAGCCCACACTGTAATGTTGGTATACTCATGCTCAATCTTGTTTAGATGCAATTCCAGCATTTTCTCCGACATGACAGAAGATATCATATCTCTATATTGTAGAGAAAGTGTGTCAGAAGCGATTCTTGTTATACATTCATTCTGTTCTCGCAGATATTCTATATCAGCATATAACTTTGTAAATATCTTTTCTGCAGATAATGAATCTTTTGAGGAACATGCATTACTCAAACACATCATTTGTTTATCCAGGCAGGACTGTAATTCCTTCCGATGAGCTGCAGATTGTTCGATAAAAGCATGGATATTGTTTGCCGATTGCTTTTGAATCTGGTCATAACTATTTACAATTCTTTCTTGAGATCCCTTTAGGTTTGAATTTGCGATTCCAAGAAAGACTCCATATGTAACAATAATAATAGCCATCACAATACAAAAGCACAAAGAATGATGCCGATTTACAAATTTCTCAAAACCCCCTTCTGCATCATTCTGTTCGGGTGGAAAATTGACAGGTATTGACTGAGGTTGACTTCCCAAATTGGATCTATCTGTTCCCTGAGGGCTTGCTGTACTCTGTTTAGATTTCTTCTTTGCCATAATTGTTATTCGTTCCAGATTTTTGCAATGCGTTTATTCATCTTTTCCATAAATACATTAATTAATTCTTTTGCGTTATCAATGTATTTCTGCTCTTGGTTAAGTTGAGAAACTATTTCCTTTTGTATATTAATGTCGGGTAGGGGGATTTGCTTATCATATACCACAGATTGTGATATAGAAGGTTGCCCTCCTATCTTTGCATACTGATGCAAATTTAAATCTTTAAGCATTATAGCCAAATACTCTAATAGCACAGGACGCTTAATATTAACCACATACAAACCATTATCCGTAATCCAAGATTTAGGATGTGTTATATGTATTGAACCACAATATGCGCCGACTCGTCCAATAACAATTGTAGGATTTTCTACAAAGTACTGATTGTGCAAACCTATTAGGCCATTACCTCCATATACAGGGTAGTCTCCTTGGACTATTTGTCTAGATGTTAATCCATTACCACTCGACAACTTTATTATTTCACCCAAGGCTACCATCGGCCAATTCGGATCAATGTCTATCTGCGGTTTATAATTGTCTACAATGGTTTTTGCTGCATCTATTATTTTTTGATAACTATCTAATTCTGCCTCAATTGCTTGTTGCTCGGTGATAGTCGAGGGAAGAGGTATTTTGAAATTACCTAAAATTTTCTTATTTATATTTTTAATATTGGCACCAGCTATAGCTGCGTTAAGATACTCTTTAAATCGTGTATCAGCTAATAGATAATATAAATATTTAGGAAGAACTTGATTCTCATCGCATCGAATTGCAGCCATGAACCCTCCAAAATAATATTGAGTATCATTTATGATATAGGCAACTTTGCCAATATGAACTGCACTTCCTGAAGCAACGCATAATAAGATATCGTCTTTATGCAATTGCTGCGTCGGAGATATATGAACCTTCTTGGATATCATTTTAATATCCGACAAATCAAGTTGATTGTTTAAACTTATATTATTTGCTCTAAGAATTTCATACCCATTGTCTTCGACTTCATCCTCTTTATTATACACCACACCTCTTTGCATTTCACAAATTGTACTCAACTCTACAACATCATATTGAGTTTTATTCGATAATTGAGAGAGGTATTGTTCATTGTTTAAAATATATTCTGGATGCTCTGCTATTTTCGCTTTTTCTATCAACGAAACTATTGTATCACTTGCACATTCTTCGTTTCGGTGTATTTTAGTTCTGAAGTCTTTGATGGCAGACGCAATACTTTCGAGCTGACTTCCTTCAATAGGGCGCCGTTGTGCACCTAACGAGAAGCCGTCATTCTCTACCTTTGCAAAAAGAATTTTATCGGTAAGTCTGGCTATTACTTTGTCGAACAGCAGAATAGATGTCTTTACGCCGCTGTAAGGATTGAAAACCCCTTGCGGTAAAGAGATGACACCATAAAGATAATTGTCATTGATAAGCATCTTGCGCAATTTGACAAAAGCAGAGTCGCTTTTGAATATCACACCCTCGGGTACAACAATCGCCCCTCGGCCTGTTTTGGTAAGATGCTCAATAATATAATCTACAAACAACGCCTCACTCCGTTTGCTTTGGATTGAAAAACGAGCATGAGGTTTTATACCACCTTTAGGAGACATAAAGGGTGGATTTGCAAGAATGACATCGAAATACTCATTCCATTTTGCATCGCTGGTCAGGGTATCATACTCGGCAATGCGGGGTTCCGTAATACGATGTAAATACATATTGACCAATGACAGACGCACCATATCAGGAGAGATGTCATAACCACATATATTTTGAGCCAATTGCTTACGTTGGTCGGGAGTAAGCAAATCTCCGTTACTTTTCCCTTCGCTCGAATTATGTCGCAAAATATATTTATAAGCCGAAATTAAGAACCCTGCAGTACCACAGGCTGGGTCAAGGATGGTCTCGCCGATTTTAGGCTCAACAATATCGACCATAAAGTCTATGATATGCCGCGGAGTACGGAATTGTCCGGCGTCACCTTGACTGCCAAGAACACTTAGCAAATACTCGAAGGCGTCGCCCAATCTTTCACTATGATCGTATTCAAATTGATCAATGATTTTCAGAAAACTTTTCAGTGTCTCCGGATCATTATAAGGTAAATAGGCTTGGCGGAAAATAGTGTGAAAAATCTGAGGAAGAGTAGGATTCTCGCTCAATTTTTGCAATGCTTCCCGGTAGTCGAGCAGAATTTCTTGACCGCCTCGGGTTTTATTGAAAACCCTCCGCCAGCTATATTTTTGATATTCACCCGAAAAAAACTTGGCCTCACCTCCCAGTTCCTCGCTTTCGGCATCCATATCGTCCATGAATTTATAAATCAGGGCGATTGTGATTTGCTCGACTTGGCTTTTAGGATCGGGAATCTTTCCAACCAATATATCTCTGGCGTCGTCAATACGACGTTTTGTTACTGCATCCAACATATGATATTTCTCAATTTTAATTATTCATTACATAAATCGGTTCATCGAAACATAATTCTTGATGTATTCCGGAATCCACTGTTTCCAGCCGTTGGGTACAGCTTTAAAATCGGCCATCGTAAATGAAGAAAGCACATTTAGTTCTCCATATTGTTTTTTATCAATGACTTCTCGCACCTTGGAATCGCAGATATAAGCCTTAAAATAGTAGCGCATGGCAGCAATATCAACATCTTCGGCAAAACGGCTCTTGTTGTCATCGATAAATCTCTCGAACTCATCCTCCAATATCTCATCTTTCATCTTGATTTTAGGAATCAAGCCAAAAATATATTCGAGAACCTCACGGACCGAAATCCGACGATCGATACTCAAACTCCGTTTTATCTTCTCCAAATTAATATAGTCATCTGGTTTATCGAACTTCTCTTTGCGCACATAATTTTCTGCAGCATCCCAGTTCCGGGCATCTACAGCAGATTTAACAAACTCATCATCCTTGATGTTCTCCTCAAATTTTTTGAAAAACATTCGATCAATTCGCATTCCCTCCAATCCGATTTTTGTCTCGGTTAGGAGTGAAACAGAATCTGTCCCTGTATGTTCATATTTATCTAACCCAGGATTTGGAGTGGAGTCTGACGAACTTGCGATATGAGAGATATGAGGAAGTTTTAGGACTTCGTCGTAGTTAAATTTCTCCTCAAAATACTCGCAATTGGCAAAAAAATCGAAAAGTCTAAAATGCGTTTTTTCACATTTGGCATATTGGGCTTTCAACTCCTTGTCTCCAACGATACATTGGGAAAAATTGAATTTACGCGTACCTCGACCCTTAATCTGCACAAAATCAGTTGGAGAGAAAATAGGTCGCATAAGACATAAGTTCAAAACGTCGGAACAATCATAGCCCGTGGTCATCATTCCTACAGTAACACAAACTCGTGTTTTGCTAGTACGATATATGTCACTTGCGCGGCTGTACCCATTAAGCTTATTATTCCTGAAATCAATAGTCATGCTTTTAGCATCAGGAATCAAGGATGTAACTTGCACGGCAAAGTCCGAATTATATAACCCAGGATACATCCGGTGGGCAATTTCATTCAGAATCTGAGTAAGTTTGGCTGCATGATTCTGACTAACTGCAAACACAATTGTTTTTCCAATCTCATTTGTAACAGGATCGTGCATCGCATTATTCATGAATGTTTCGCAGAATACACGATTGGTACTGTCTGAGAAAAAGCGTTTTTCGAAATCTCGGCCTCTGAATATTTCTTCTGCATCTTCTCCGTCATCAGTTATATCCACGGCAGAATAGCCTTCATCCGACAGCAGTTGTGTGGTTATTTCCGTACGAGCATCAATTACAGTGGGATTTACGAGGAAATTATCGCGAACTCCATCAAGCAGCGAATAACGAAACGTCGGTTCTCCACTTTCACACCCAAAGGTGCGATAAGTATCAAGCAACAAACGTCTTTCGTACTCTCGTTGTTCCCCCTCATTCGCTTTTTTCAGATAGTCTTTAGGTGTTGCTGTAAGTCCTAATTTATAACCTACAAAGTATTCGAATACTGATCTGGCATTCCCGCCGATGGAACGATGGGCTTCATCAGAAATTACTAAATCAAAATCCGTCGGAGAGAAAAATTTCTTATACTTATTGTTGAATAATAAGGACTGAACCGTTGTTATGACAATCTCGGCTTTGCGCCAATCCTCTTTATTTTCTTTATATATAATCGATTTATAATCTTTTGACAAGTAAGCAACCATATCCTTTTGGGCTTGATCCTCCAATTCAAGACGATCAACCAAAAAGAGAACGCGTCGTGCATTTCCGGTCCTTAAGAACAGTTTGATAACGGCCGCAGAGGTTAAAGTTTTTCCCGTTCCTGTCGCCATTTCAAATAAAAATCGAATGGCTCCATCCTTTACAGCTCTTTGAATAGACTGTAACGCTTTTACTTGGTACGGTCGCATGATCCTTACCCCTGTCCGCTCAAAATACTCACCCCTAGTCAACGGATTGATATATTCCGGATTAAGACTATAGGATGGATCTTGAGTTAAGGCAATATAATCGTTACTACAAATTTCGTCTATTAGTCTCTGCTTGTTGGGGACAAAACTCTTATACTGTTTAAACGATTCGGGAGTTGGCAATGTGGTTATAATGGTTGGATTTCCATTCTCCATATCCCAAAAATAATGTAAATCGCCATTTGATAAAATGACGAACCGACAATTCATACTTTTGGCATATCGACGAGCTTGTTCTTTCCCTACTAATGGATTTTTATCATCGGATTTAGCTTCAAGAACAACTAATGGAAATCTTTTATCATCAAGTAATAAAAAGTCAATGAATCCATTAACAGTTCTCTCGAAATTTTCACCGAGTTCATCGAATGATTCTTTTGTGATTTTCACATTGTTTTCGAATAGCACATTGGCTTTCTTTTCGGGAGAATCAAGTAATTGCCATCCTGAATCTTCGAGTAATTTATTAATTTTTATTCTTGCTTTTGCTTCTTTTGCCATAGCTATAATTCTTTGCTGTCTATTAATTCTTTGGGATTTACTTGAAGAATCTTGGCTATCTCAAACAGCACTTCTAAACTTGGCTGCTGTCGATTACAGACGTAGGAATTGACGATACAGAAACTTTTTCCAAGCTTCTCTGCCAGCCAGGTCTGTTTGATGCCTTTCTCTTCAAGCACCTCTTTGATTCGATTCATGGGTTTATCCATTATACTGTATCGGTTTTATTCACGAAGATATAAAATATTATGCAATAAAAAGATAAAAGCGGGAGATTTCTTTCCCGCTTGTTGTCTAATACTCAAAGATTAGATATTCGGATATTAAAGAAAGATTTTGAATAGATTCTTTTGATGTGTATTTGGGATGTTGTTTTATAAAAATAGTCGCCAGCAACTATTCTTGAACTCACATAACTTTGGGATTTAATGCTATTATTAAGCCTATGAATTTACCCAAGTAGTTTTTGAGTCTGCCAATTTTTATGGTGTTGAGATAGTTGATATTATATCTCCACAATCCTTATTGACTTGAGGTATTCATAGGTGCCATTATAAAACTCAGGCAGTCGGGTCGCATCTTCCGGAAAACCGCCGATGGTTTTGTTGTGGTTGCCTTCTGGAACGCAAATGACCATGCCGATACGGGCACGTGTCAGGAGGACGCGGTAAGCATTTAGCATGTATCTCCTTCGCTCAATGCTGCTTTCGGTATGGCCTGTCTCTTCGCGCCAGGCCGTCCGGCCGTTGAAGTTATAATATTTCCACTGCCCATTTTCACATCTCAGGTCAGCATCCCACAGGACGCAGGTGTAATCCAGTTCAAGCCCTTGAACCTGAATCTCGGTTGCGGCATCTTCAAGGAAATTGGATGACCGAATATCGTTTTTATCTTCCAAGAACCAGTGTACGGCGTTTTCGTCGCCTTGATCCAGAATATCGACAGCCAATGGTTTGAACCGAGCCGCAGCTTTGCTGACCAGCACGCCTGATCGTTGCGAACCTCGGGTGTTCTTGCGCAGCCATGCCCTCGCTTTGGCCATATCTCTTGTCAGCACGATCGGATAGCGCTCTTTTATTGTGTTGTACCATGTAGAAGCATCCGGATTGAAAGAGAGTAAAGAGTGTACAAAGGCGGAGAGATTCTCAGCTCTGAACGAACGCAGACTAACTCCCAGATGGAGTTCCGGAGAGAACGTGACCTTGTCATTGTCGGCCAATAGCTCATTGACCCGACCTTCGGCATATTCCGCTTCGGTTAGCTTGTCGGAGATATAGATTCGCCAATGTGTGAACTTCTCTTTGAGAGCCTTGATCCACTCTGAAATGCCGGCTTCTCCGGTGTTGATCTCCTGACCGCCACCGACCAGACATACGATCGTTGCCCAATCTTCCCGCTGATCCAATGACCAAATTAGGAACGCCGCCTCAGAGTAGGGGAAGTTTGGCACCTTGAGTTTGTTCCCATACGTGCCGCCTCGTTTGAGGTAGTCTGCAAGCCTTTTATGCGTCCATGAACGCTGGGCTTCGTCAAAGATGGCCACATGCTCCACTTCTCCGTAGCCGGACTTTGCCAGCTTCATTGCTTTCTGCGGGTCAATTTCGAGGACTCCATTCTCGACGGGATTCTTGATCTTGGCCAGCATATTGTCGCGGTAGCGGTGAATCATCTGTATGAACTTGCCGACCTCTCTCCGAGAGTCCGACATATTCTTTTTCTCGCCCCGAGCTTTGCATTTCTTCTGATTGTCAATGGCCAAAGCCTCGGTCAGCACAGCGACCAGTGGCCCGTTGCCGGATAGGTAGACCGCACCCTCGTCCTCGACCAATTTATCACCATTCTGATAGGACTGCTTGACAGCGACGTCCAGCCCGACTAACGTCTTCCCAGCTCCAGGGACACCGGTTACAAAGCAGATACTCTTCTCTCCTTTCTCACGACTGGTCTTGATCACATCGAGGATATATGCAATGGTGCGATCGGTTGATACCTTGTCGGCTTCGTGGCGGGTGATGTCCTCTACCGAGTGATTTTCATAGAGTCTCTTGGCCGCCTCGATGATAGTTGGGGTAGGTGAATAAGGGCTGATAACCCAGTCGGCACCCAGACTGGGATCCGGGGTTGTTGCTCCAGCATGAGCCAGAACATCCGCAATGAGTTTTTGCAATCCATTGGCTCCAGTCACCAAAGGATTGTATATGGAATCATCGTATACCGAGGGAATGAATTCGCTTGAACAGCTCCGGAATCGAGTTGGGATGAGAATCGGGACAATGATCCTGTTTTGGCTCAGCAAATGAAAGTTTTTCAGGTCAAGGGCATAATCTAATACCTGTTCTATATCGGATTGCAGCATCTCCCGCTCTCCGACCTTGAACTCGAGGCAGAAGATTAACCCACGGAGCAGCAGAACGACATCGATCCGCTTCCCGAGCCGCGGAATGTCGTACTCGAAAATCACTTGTCCATCTTCATCCATCCATGGTTGCAGAACCTCCTGCATGATGTGAATCTCGTTGGCCCACGCTTCATTGGTTACGGTAAGTGCAGCTCCGTGGTAATTGTTCACGAAACGTCCTAACAGCGCCTCGGGGGACAACTGCAGGAACTCGCGGATTGTGGAATTATATAGACAACGTGCCATATCTGTGTGTTAATAATCAAAGTGCTGATGATGTCGCAACGCAATAAAATGGACGGCATTCACCATATTGATTTGCTGAAACATACAAAGTTAAGACAATTGCAACAAATAAAGCTTATATTGTTGAATGAATATTAAGGTGCGGAGGATAAAAGTTACTCGTAGGTATTAGAAAACTAAATATAATATAATGGGAAATCGAAAAACAATCTATATCTTTATATTCATATAATTATAGATTACAGACTTATATAAAAGGTCGGTTCAACTATAGTTATTCCCTTTATGGAATATATAGTCATCATCCTGATACTAGGTTGTGTTGTGATTTCATATTTGCATCATCGGCAAAATATGAAATTACTATGCTCCGTTTCTTCGCCCGATAGAGGAACGAGGGCAGAACGCCGACTGGTAATCAGCATGCTGCGGCGGGGAGTGCATCCCAAAGCGATATTCCATGACCTTTACCTGCAAAAGAGGAACGGTGAGTTTTCGCAGATTGACATTGTGGTTGCTACCCCGCATGGATTACTTGCCATTGAGGTAAAAGATTATAGCGGATGGCTGTTCGGCAACGAGAAACAGCGTTATTGGACCCAGGTTCTGAATTATGGCAAGGAAAAGTATCGCTTCTACAATCCAATCATGCAGAATGCCGGGCACATAAAAGCGCTTCGGAAGCAGTCAGCTCAATTTGCACACTTGCCCATTTTCAATGTCGTCCTTTTCGCTGGGAGCTGTACGCTCAAGAATGTGAACTACTGGACCGACAACACATTTGTTGGCTATACCAGCAATATTTCTTATGTGCTGAAAAAGATGAGCGAGTTTCGGTTAGCCCAGTATACCGATAAGAGAGAGGTCGTGCGTGTGCTTCGTAAAGCCGTAGAGAACGGGGATAATCCGGATATCATTGCTCGCCACATGGCTTCTGTCCAGAGAAAAGCGGTCAGACAATCACGACCTACCATAAGTTGGAGCCCCCAGATTTTTCGAATAAACTGGAGGCGATTAATCAGGTATTAGGAATATAATAGAAGATATTATTTGTGCGTTTCCCGGGTGTTCACTTTATAAATTTACCAGATTTATATAGTATAGCTGAAGAAGAAAACAAAAACCAATCAAGTGAAAATAAACAATCTGTATAATAAGTAATTACGCTGTATCTACATCTTCTCTTGTTTTACTTGATTATT
>ENA-USUG01000142-USUG01000142.1-human-gut-metagenome-genome-assembly--contig:-NODE-142-length-103020-cov-12.600070_pt1 | contig 103020 bp, 119 predicted proteins | sample MGYA00250059_ERZ773394 | MGnify/ENA primary metagenome ERZ773394 (study PRJEB29103, sample SAMN06111957) | human gut metagenome | biome: human gut; feature: ankylosing spondylitis patient... | reverse complement strand
ATTATCTTCTACCGTACAGGAACCATTCTTCTCCAATGTGACATGGATCGTATCACATGCCCCTGCCAGATGCTCATCCACAGAGTTGTCTACGATCTCATAGATCAGGTGGTTCAATCCCTTTCTGGAAACACTTCCGATATACATTCCCGGTCTTTTCCGAACAGCCTCTAACCCTTCTAAAACCGATATGCTGTGCTCATCATAACCTGCCATTTCTTACCTCACTTCATTCATTTTCCTGCGCTCTGTCACAAACTTGCAGATTCATTTCATAATATTCTTTCAAATCTGCCCTACTCTTCTACCTTCTGCTGGTTCATATGTGCAATGACCATCATCGCAATCTTAAAGGTCATTGCATCATCAAACTTACGGATATCTAATCCGATTGCCTTCTCTAAACGTTCCAGACGATATACTAATGTATTCCGGTGCACATATAACTGTCTGGCGGTCTCTGAGATATTCAGATTATTTTCAAAAAACTTCTGGATGGTTGTATTGATCTCTTCATTAAATATATCCGGCACTTCATCCCCGAACACTTCATGAATAAACATCTCACATAAGCTCATCGGAAGCTGATAGATCAGACGCCCAATTCCAAGCAGGCTGTATGCAATCGTCTCACGCTCTGCATAAAAAATTCTTCCGACTTCTAACGCCATCTTGGCTTCCTGATAGGATTTGGCAATATCTTGCAGATTATGCACACGGTTTCCATAGCCCACGCGCACTTTCACCATCGCCTCAGTGTGCATATTATCCACGATCATTCTTGCCAATGTCTGCAGTTCTTCATCTTCTTTCATGTCTCTGGTATCTTTGATCAGGACAATGCTCTGCTCGTCCACTTCTGTCACATAGTCTCTGGTCTTGGTCACGAACAGATTCTTGACTGTCTCCATCGCGGTTGCATCTTTCTTGCCGTCAATCTCAATCACGAAAACAACACGTTCTGCCTGTTCAATATGCAGCTTCTGGGCCTTATTGTACATGTCCACCACGAGCATATTTCCAAGCAGGATATTCTGCATAAAATTATTACGGTCAAACTGCTCCATATAAGCGGCTGCAAGATTCCTTATCTGGCAGACTGCCAACCGTCCTACCATATAAGCATCTTCTGCGGATGACTTTGTCAAAAGAATATATTCCACTTCACCCTCTACCATTACTTTAAAGAAATGACAACCGGACAACATCTGGCTCTCTGCCATCGATGCTGCAAATGAAGTTACCGCTTCTTCCATATCTCCTTCCGGTTCAAAAGTAGCCGCAACCTGTTTTCCTTTCTCTGAATATAATGCCAGATCAATCTTGGAAATCTCCTTGATCTCGTCTAAAGCAGTCTGTATCTTATGGTTTGATATCATACGCTCCATTCCTTTCGTTATTTATTATATAGAACACATGTTTGTTTTGCAATTATTTTTTGCAGAAAAAACCGGGTACAAATGATGCACCCGGTTCTACTGAGTTTATTTAATTTTACCGAATTAGTTGGTAATTGTCAATTCAGTTTCTTTATCGAAGCAGTGAATCTTCTCTGGATCGATTGCTAATGTGATATGATCACCCATACGAGCTGTTGTTCTGGAATCAACTTTTGCTGTCATGGCTGTTCCTGCTACATTGAAGTATAACAATACTTCAGAACCTAATAACTCGTATCCTGTTACGTCTGTCTCGAATACTGCATCTTTGTGAGCTTCGATCTCAATCTGGGAATCTCCGATATCTTCTGGTCTGATACCCATAACAACTGTCTTTCCGTTGTATCCGCCATCGATCAATTTCTTAGCTTTTGCCGGAGGAAGGACAACAGATGTCTTCTCGAAGTTAAGAGTTACTCTCTCGCCTTCTACTTTACATACAGCGTCGATGAAGTTCATCTGTGGAGATCCGATGAATCCAGCTACGAATAAGTTGTTAGGCTCATTGTATAATTTCTGTGGAGAATCAACCTGCATGATAACACCATCTTTTAATACAACGATTCTGGTTCCTAATGTCATAGCTTCTGTCTGATCATGTGTTACATAGATGATAGTAGCTTTTAATCTGTTATGTAAGGAAGCGATCTCAGAACGCATCTGAACACGTAATTTTGCATCCAGGTTGGAAAGAGGTTCGTCCATAAGGAATACCTTAGGATTACGAACGATAGCACGTCCCATAGCAACACGCTGTCTCTGTCCACCGGATAAAGCCTTTGGTTTACGGTCTAATAATTTCTCAAGATCAAGGATCTTAGCAGCTTCTTCTACTTTTTTCTTGATCTCATCCTTAGGAACTTTTCTTAATTTTAATCCGAATGCCATATTGTCAAATACGGTCATATGTGGATATAATGCGTAGTTCTGGAATACCATTGCGATATCTCTGTCTTTTGGCTCTACGTCGTTTACAACTCTTCCATCGATTTTTAATTCACCGGAAGAAATCTCTTCAAGACCTGCGATCATACGAAGTGTAGTAGATTTACCACATCCGGATGGTCCTACGAAGATGATGAACTCCTGATCTTCTACTTCAAGGCTGAAATCCTTAACAGCTTCAAAACCGTTAGGATAAACTTTACATACATTTGTTAATGATAAACTTGCCATTGGTGTAAATACCTCCTGATAAATTGTTCGTTTCTTGATATATTTACTATACAAAAAAACAGCCAAAAACGCCATATGTTACCTACACAAAGAATCTGTCGATTTCTTGTAGGAACTCACAGTGATTTTGACTGTTTTTTGATTTCTTCGTCAGATTGCACTGATATTTCATCTTTTTCCGTCAAATTGACGAAGCAACCTGCCTGTATCTTTTATTCCATACATTCATTTCTGATCATAACTTAGAATAACCGAATCCATTGACCACGGCATCCAGCTTGATTCCTTTTTTACAGAATGGACAGTCATCTGCGGAATAAGCCGCATATCCCGGAAGATCCTCTGCATGGAACACCGAGTGTACCGCAAATCCATCCATCTCAGATACCGTGCTGAACACAGAGGCCACTGCCTCGATCACGCCGCCATAGTAACGGATTCCCTCAAGACTTCTGTGGATTGTCTTTCCGGTTGTGGTAGATGCAGATAATAAGATCACATGTTTTCCTGCGATACTTGGTTTGATATTATCACGGAATAAGAGCTGGTTATTGCTGTTCATCTCCGGCGAAACCACATAAATTGTCTCATGGCGGTTCGTAGATGCCATATCCTCTTTTTCAAATTCCTCTGCCAAAAACGCTCCGATCACCTCCGTGCCGTCCATACATACAATCGTATCCACATAGGAAACTCTTCCGATCTTCTGATGCAGCACACGGGCAACCTCTTTCGCCTCCTGAATTCTTGTCTTCAAGCTTGTGATATCAATATAGTAATTGATATGGGAATGACTGGTTGCAAAATGTCCCGGAATTGCATGAATTGCAACCATGTTGCTCTCTTTTGAATAAAATTTTACCATTCTGCTTTCCATAATAAAATACCTCCTTAACCCCACTATTCCGGCATTTTCCGGATATTACTTTCTTCCGGTAGAACCAAATCCGCCTTCCCCGCGCTCCGTCTCATTCAATTCTTCTACTTCCTCAAACTCAACAGAAAGATACGGCATTACGACCATTTGTGCAATGCGCTCTTTTCCGGCGATCACACGCTCCTCATCCGTATCATTATGTAAGGCGATCATAAATTCTCCCCGGTAGTCAGAATCCACTACTCCGACACAATTTGCCGGGCGCAGTCCCTGCTTGGAGGCAAGACCGCTTCTTGCAAAAATCGCACCGAAATATCCTTCCGGTATTTCCATCGCAAGTCCTGTGCCGACCATCACTGTTTTGTGTGGTGGAATCACAGTATCCTCAGAACTTTTTGCATACAGATCATAGCCTGCCGCCTGACTGCTTCCCCTTGTCGGGAGTACTGCATCCGCATCAAGTTTTTTTATATTGATCTTCATTTATATTCTCCATTCTAGCACAATCTGTCAGATATATTTTTTAATTAAATCTTAATTCTTCCGTACGTTTTTCCCTGCAAATTATAAGGAACTCCTGCATTCTTAATCTTCCCAGCCAAGATTGCCATGTTCCATTTTCTTATCGCGGAGCATCAGGTCATTGACCGCCTCTTTTGCCGGTTTGTCCTCAAATAATACTTTGTTGACTTCCTCAATGATCGGCATATCTACACCGTATTTTTTTGCAAGGGCGATCGCTGCTTTCGCAGAGTAGACACCTTCTACGACCATTTTCACTTCGTCCATCGCCTGCTGCATGGTGTAACCCTGTCCGATCAGCATTCCGGCTTTGCGGTTACGGCTGTGTTTACTCTCACAGGTCACGATCAGATCACCGATTCCGGTAAGTCCGTTTAACGTCTCCTGTTTTGCGCCCATCGTCACAGCAAGCTTGTTCATCTCAAACATTCCTCTGGTGATGAGTGCCGCTTTCGTGTTATCCCCATATCCCAGACCGTCTGCCATTCCGGCTGCAAGCGCGATCACGTTCTTTAACGAACCGCCAAGTTCCATGCCAAGCACATCCGGGCTTGTATACACACGGAAAACGTTGTTCATGAAAATGTCCTGGATTTCCTCTGCAACAGCACGTTTTTTCGCTCCTGCTACAACCGTAGTTGGAAGTCCGATTCCAACTTCTTCCGCATGGCTTGGTCCACACATCACTGCAACCTCTGCCTGCGGGATCTCCTGCTCCACAATGTCAGTAAGCGGCATCAGTGTCTCTTCCTCGATTCCCTTAGCCACGCACACGATGATCTGTCCCTCTTTCACAAAAGGCGCCATGCTCTTTGCTGTGCTTCTTGTGAATACAGACGGCACTGCAAGGATCAGGTATGCTTTACCTGAAACCGCAGATTCCAGATCTGTCGTAAATTCCATATCTTCCGGCAGTTTTACCCCCGGAAGTTTCTGCACATGCTCATGTTTTTCTTTCAGCATGGTAATCTCATCTTCCACGATCGACCACACTGTCACTTTATTTCCATTGGTATGCAGTACTTTTGCAAGGGCGATCCCCCAGCTTCCTGCTCCTATGATCGCAACATCTGCCATTTTTTCTCACTCCAAATCAAAAAATTATTTCTGCTCCTTCTTTTTCGCACCGATCTTATTCTCTGTGCCATTTGCAAGACGTCTGATATTTGCACGGTGCTGCCATACCCCTAAAATGGTAAAACAGGCTGTCACTATGTAAAATTCCGCACGGATTCCCATTGGAACTGTGATAATCCCAAGCTGTCCATATACGACCACCTGGACGAAAACACTGATCAGTCCGATGATCGAGCCGAGAGATACATACTTTGTCACTGCGCTGATCACCAGAAAAAGTCCCATACTGACCGGTGCAACGATCGGAAATACTGCAAGCACCATTCCACCGGTACATGCAACTCCTTTTCCGCCTTTGAACTTCAGATAAAACGGAAAATTGTGTCCGAGCACCGCTCCAAAACCTGCATACAGCTCCAGAAGAATGATGTCTTCTGTATATGTTCTTCCAAAGATCAGTTTAACGGCTAACACTGCCGCTACCGTTTTTAAAATATCACCAAGGCAGGTCACAAGTCCTGCCTTCCAGCCAAAGGTCCTTAAGGTGTTTGTCGCACCGGAATTGCCGCTTCCTTTTGTGCGGATATCCACACCTTTCTTTTTTCCATAAAAATAACCTGTTTCAAATAATCCGCAGGCGTAGCCGATCGCTACTGCAATTATCCTGGCGATGATCATTTTTCATTTTCCTTTCTCTCTCTGATGATAAAACGAAGGGCTGTTCCCCGGAATCCGAAGGTATCACGGATACGGTTCTCCAGATATCTCGTGTATGAGAAATGCATCAACTGTTTATCATTTACAAAGATCACAAAGGTTGGCGGTTTTACAGAAACCTGCGTGGTGTAATAGATACGCAGTCTCTTTCCCTTATCCGATGGCGGCTGCTGCATCGCAACTGCCTCGGTAACGATTTCATTCAATACACCGGTTGCCACACGCATGCTGTTGTTCTCGATCACGACATCGATCGTCTCAAAAATCTTATTGAGACGCTGTCCTGATTTTGCAGAGATGAAAATAATCTCCGCATACGGCATAAAGCTTAAGATGTCACGGATTTTCTCGGTATGGCGGTAGATGGTCTTATCATCTTTTTCGATCGCATCCCATTTGTTCACGGCAATGATAATTCCCTTTCCACGGTCATGTGCGATCCCTGCGATCTTGGCATCCTGCTCGGTCACGCCCTCAGTAGCATCGATCACGATAATGCAGACATCTGCACGCTCCACAGCCGTGACTGCACGGATAATACTATAGCGCTCGATCTCTTCCTTGATCTTATTCTTACGTCTCAATCCTGCGGTATCGATAAACACATATTCTTTTCCATTGTACTTAATGTCGGTATCGATCGCATCTCTGGTCGTGCCTGCGATATCCGATACAATGACACGATCCTCCTGCGCCAGTTTGTTGATGAGGGATGATTTTCCAACATTCGGTTTTCCGATAATGGCGATCTTCGGACGGTCGTCCTCCTCGTCATTCTTCTTATATTCCGGAAAATACTTTACCACTTCATCCAACATATCTCCAAGTCCTAACATGGAAGCTGCCGAAACCGGGAATGGATCTCCGATTCCAAGATTATAGAACTCATAGACATCTGCCATATACTTTTCAAAGCTGTCCACTTTATTAACGACCAGCACGACCGGTTTGCCGGAACGGCGCAGCATATCTGCAACTTTGGAATCCGAATCCTGCAATCCCTGTCTGACATCGACAATAAACATGATCACGTCTGCAGTTGCAATCGCAATCTCTGCCTGCTCTCTCATCTGTGATAAAATAATATCGTTACTGTCCGGTTCAATACCTCCGGTATCGATCATGGTAAAATTGTGATCTAACCACGACACCTCCGCATAAATACGGTCTCTTGTAACGCCCGGTGTATCTTGTACAATTGAAATACGCTCACCTGCAAGTGCATTAAATAACGTAGACTTTCCTACATTCGGGCGTCCAACAATCGCTACGACTGGTTTACTCATTGATAAAACTCCTTTTCTCATGTATCACGGAAAGAACTGGGATCTCCACTACTTTCCTGTTATAACCTTAAATGGCTTTCTACCGTTACGCTAAAAATAACAATAACAGTTTACAATAAAAAAGATGGAATAACAATATTTATTCCATCTTTTTTCTGAACTATGCGTTTTGTCTAGGAAATGTGCGGTATTCCTTTTTCCCTTACTGCCGTAACCGGATTCATCAGTGCGTCATACTCATCATAAGTCATAAGTTTTCGCTCACTGTTCAAAATCCCAAGTTTTTTCAATGTCTCAATAATGTTTGTGCATTTGCTTCCGAACTCAACATAGGCGCTGTCACTGTTTGGGAAATAAGCTTCTGCCTCTTCTGCAGTCTTCTCCCCTGTCAGCACCGCTTCTGTCACATCAACCCCATCCACACTGTAAGAACTGTAATTCCAGATGATACCGTCCGGATTATAAAAACTGATATCCAGATTGTTAAAATAACGATCCCTGTACGTGTTATCCTCATCACCGGCACGGAGCGAATAAAGTTGATAGTACGTCATGTTTCCCGCTTCCACATCTTTCTGCACCGCCTCCATGACAGCGTCAAGCTCTTCCTGTGTAAAACGGTAATCCTCTGTTCTGCCGTTCTCATCTACAAATGAAATACTGCCGGCATAATACTCATTCGTCTTATAGTAATTGCCAAACATGTTCTGCATCATCTTATCCGGATCACTCTCTAACGCAGTCACTTTTGCGACGACAGAATCTTTGTCCGCAGCCGCAGCCTGCCCAACCGGAACTGTATAACTTCTCCGCAGCTTCTTACCATCCTTCAGGGTATATGTGATTGAGAGATAATATTGGTTCTCTGCGCTCAGGCACTCTTCTTTCTGTGCCAGGATCTCTTTCTGGAAATCTATAATCTTCTGAATATCATCCGGTTCGGTATAGCAGAGCTTATAGTCCAGATTGAGCGATACCACCTTAACCTCTGAAACATCCGGTATTTTTCCTTCGATCCGGAATAGATCCAGTTTCAGTGCACCCAGAAATGCTGCCAGAACAACCGTTAAGACTGCCCATTCCCCAACTCTCTTTTTGTGGAACACACGGAAATTCTTCTCAATAAGCATCTCCGCCACAAAAAAGCCGATCGCACCAAAGATCAGGGTGCCTGCTGCAAGTATCCAAAAATGTACCTTTGCCGAAGAAAAACTGTTTCCGATCGTGTCAGCAACGGCAGTTCCTCCAAGCAGACCGGCGCAGACAGCCACGCCCCAGCGGAACACCGGCTTGATTCCCCGCATGCTGATAAGGTCACCTGCAGTCTCCAATTTTCTCCATTTATACAACTGATAGGCTGCGATCAGGAATACCACACCTGCCACTGCATAAATCCCGAGCAGATATGCACCCTTAAACTCGATTCCAACCGTCACATACTCACTGTTTTCTACTGACTGTATCCGCAGATTGTTTGTCAGATAGTAAATCGGAGACAAAATACAGGATTTTCCCGGATTCCAATTGTTTGACACCCCAAAGCAGACACTCTCTATCACCATGTTGATCAGATACCAGCATCCTACATACAGATAATTGACTACGACATAATACACCGGAAATGCCAGGAGCTGTCCGGTAAACATCGCCACAAATGCGCCGAGCGCCAGTGCAAAAAACGTCATTGCGGCTTCTGCACCAAACCAGTATAAAATGTACTGGATATTGGTGATATGTGCACCAATGCAGACGAACACCGTGATAATAAAGGTCAGGATCTGCGGAACGACCATAAATGCAAACGCAGATATGATATTCGTCACAAACAACTCCCGTCTGTCCACCGGAAGTGAATGGATCATATTCGTATTCTTTGCAGAATACAGATAGGAAAACACTGCCATGATCATCACTGCTGCAAATGCAAATGTGATCACCGGATTCATGGCTGCCCGCATAGCGCCACTGATCGCATAAACCTGTCTCTGGAGCTGGCTGTAACTGTCATCCTGCAGATAATACCGCATATTAAACCACAGTCCGACCGGAAGCGAAACGATCAGATAACAACTGTACAATGCCCACAAAGGCCAGAAATGTGTCATATTTTTTTTGAAAATTGTTTTGTTAAAGCAGGATGTCTTTGACTTCATAATCCACACCTCCCAATTCATAAATAAAGATTTCCTCCAGTGTCAACGGAAGCACATCAACAATGGTAGGATTTTCTGTCAGAAGAACTTTCTCTGCCTCCTTCGGATCACCTTTTACGATCAGGGTATAGACACGCCCTGTGTTTGCCATATGCAGCACCTCAAAATCATCCGGCAATTTTGGCACACCATTCTGACATGCCACCTGTATCTTGGAAATATTTCCCTGAAGATCGCTCAAAGACCGCTCGATCATAATTTTTCCATGGTGCATGATGCCCACATGGTCACAGGTATCCTCCAGTTCCCTCAGGTTATGGGAAGACACTAAAACTGTCATTTTCCGCTCTGCCACTTCCGCCATTAAGATACTCCAGATCTGTCTGCGCATCACAGGATCAAGTCCGTCCACCGGTTCGTCTAAGATCAGCAGATCCGGTTTACAGCAGATTGCAAGCCAGAACGCTACCTGTTTCTGCATGCCTTTCGACAGCCGTCTGATAGTGCGTTTCACATCGATCGTCGGGAAAAATTCCTGCATTTTATAAAAAAGCTTACTGTCAAACTGTGGATAGATGCCTTCATAAAAGCGTTTCATCTCCATCGTATCTGCCTGCATAAAATAAAACAGTTCATCCGGGATATAAGCCATCCTCTGCTTGATATTCCGGTTTTCAAATACCGGTTCACCGTCGATCAGGATCTCTCCCTCATCTGCCTTATAAACTCCGGTAAGATGGCGGATCAACGTAGACTTTCCTGCTCCGTTTGGTCCGACCAGTCCATAAATATCACCTTTTCCCACATGCATATCCACGCCGTTCAACGCCTGAAAATCATCAAACTTTTTCTTTAAATTATGAACCTGGATCATTGTGCCTCTCCCCCTTTAGCCAATTGTTCAATACGTGTTTTCAAACTGTCCCCATCCGTCGCCAAAAACAACAGTTCCGTCACCACTTCATCAAATTCCTTCATCAGTTCTTCATTTCTGACACCCAGCACTTCTTTCCGCTCGGCGACGAATGTTCCTTTTCCGGCAACGGTATAGACATATCCCTCTGCCTCAAGTTCCCGGTATGCCTTCTGGATGGTATTTGGATTGATGGCAAGCTTCGAAGCCATTTCCCGCACGGAGGGCAGCTTTTCATTTGCAATAAGGGAATTCGTGATAACCAGCTTTCTCAGACCATCTTTGATCTGTTCATAAATTGGTTTTGCATCCCTGTAATTTAACTGAATCAAATAACAAACCTCCCATCTGTATTAGCTGTATGATGTGTACTATCATTCTTCATACAGTTAATATAGCACGGGAGGTCTTCTATTACAATGAAGATAATCCTAGGATATTATTAAGAAATCTTTAATATGCCATTCTTTTCAAAGGCAGCATCGTTTCTGCTATCCGAGATAAGCCTTCAGAAGTTCAAACGTATTCTTTACTCCATCCACATGGCTTCTCTCATAACCGTGTGATGCATATACACCCGAACCGATCAGTCCGTGGCGCACATCATATCCGGCGGTCAGCGCAACATCTGCATCTGAACCATAGTATGGATAGACATCCACTGTAAAATCAATGCCATTCTCTTTCGCTGCCTTCACAAGACCGTTTACCACATCATAATGATATGGACCATGGCTGTCCTTCGCACAGATCGATACCTGTGTCTCATCACAGGCAAGTCCGTCACCAACACATCCCATATCCACAGAGATCACTTCTGTCACGCCTTCCGGGACAGAGGCAGCACCACCGTGTCCTACTTCCTCAAATACAGTGATGTGCTGGTAGATCATACGCTCCGGTGTCACATTTTCCTCTTTCAGATATTTTGCATAGCCCAATAAAATTCCAACACTTAATTTGTCATCTAAGAAACGGCTCTTAATGTAACCGGATGCTGTCACCGTAGTTCTCGGATCAAAGCAGACAAAATCACCTGTCATAATGCCGAGCTTCTCCACATCCTCTTTTGATTTTACTTTTTCATCCAGAACAACTTCCACGGAATCATAGCTTCTCTTCGTATCGTTATATTCTCCGTTTACATGAATGGAAGCGTTGATCAGCTGTAATGTTCCGTCATATTTTCCGTTAAATCTGGTGACAACTTTACAGTTTTCTCCCTCTGCATTGTTTGCATTCATACCGCCGACCGCTGTGACACGGAGTCTTCCGTTGGCTTTAATCTCTGCCACCATAGCACCTAACGTATCAATATGTGCCTCTAAAAGAACGGCGTTCTCTTTGTCCCTGCCGCCGATTGGTACGAGCACACCGCCTTTTACCGTAAGTTTTGGCTCATATCCGAGTTTTTTGTATTCTCCCATGACATAGTCTGCCACCTCTTTTGTAAAGCCGGATGGACTGTCGATCGCAAGAATGTTTTTCGTCTCTTCTACCATATAATCTACATAATTTTTACTCATATCTTTTGCTCCTTTATCTTATTTTAAACATAAAAATGCCCCGAGGTTTCCGCGCTTACCGTGGCTTGCGCGGTGGGAAAAAAGTAAGTCAGGATTGCAGCACGTGCAAATGTCCGTGATTTCTATATGTTCCGGCAGGACACCTGCATCAAGCAGTACAATTTCGTTTGCTTTCCAGAGGTCGAGCTGATATTTTCCATTTTCTTTTGCGATAAGAATCTCATGCTCATGTCCTGCAAATGCCCGCTCAAACTCCACCGCAACATCCCCGCTCACCTCGTAGCAGTCCTGACAGATGGACGGTCCGATCGCACAGCGCAGTTCCTCCGGTCTGCTTCCGTATTCCCTCCGCATCGCCTCGATAGTCGCTTTTCCCATGCGGTTTACTGTTCCACGCCAGCCGGAATGGCTTAACCCGATGGCGCAATGCACCGGATCGACAAAATACAGCGGAACACAGTCCGCATAGAACGTTGATAATACTAAGCCCGGCACATCCGTGATCAGTCCATCTGTATCATGAAATTCCCGTTCTCTCGTAAGTCCATTTCCTGCATCCTCCGCCGTCACTTTTCTTACATTTGTCGTATGTGTCTGATCCGTAAAAACAAATTTATCATAATCCACATCAAGCGCTGATGCAAGTCTTCTGTAATTTTCCCGGACTGCCTCCTCTTCATCTCCTCTTGTAAAACTCAGATTCATGGTGGAAAAAATACCCTCACTCACGCCGCCAAGTCTTGTGGTAAAACCTTCTTTTACAATTCCTGTTTTCTCCAATAAAGGAAAATGTAAAAGCGGCACTTCCACGCCAGCCCCAGGATGATGTATCACCTCTTCCGGCACTCCTGTATTGTTTTTCCGCTTCCAGCTTTTATGTTCCATATCACTTACAATTCTCCTGATTTTGTCCTGCGAAAAAGCAGCCATGAAAATGCATTCTCTCATCCTCTCAGAACCCCTGATAGTCAAATGCATTCTGAATGACTTTTATCTGCTCTCCCAAAACTGCCGCCACATCGAACCTGCAAGGTGTAGATGTTCCATAACCATGTGTCAGGCAGTAGTACGAAGCCACTTTTGAAATCGTTCTCTGCTTTGCAGAAGTCACCGCTTCAAATGGATTTCCCACTGTGCTGTCCGCACGGTATTTCACTTCCACAAACACAAGATATCCGTCCTGCCTTGCCACGATATCTATCTCTCCCATGCGGCATCTGTAATTATATTCTAAAATCTCATACCCCTGCTGTTCCAAATACGCACCTGCCAGTTTTTCATAGGCAGTTCCCACACTTCTCTTATTGATAAAACCCTCTTTTCTACAGCAGCATCCTTCTTTTGTGCCTGCTGTCCCTCATTCTATTCACTTCCTGCAGTACATTATTTGATTATGCCATTCATCTGCTGCAATTTCACTTCATTTATGATAACATATCTGCCTGCTGCAATTTTGCCTTCATCTTATCCATATCATCCACAAACACAAGGATCTCAGCGACTACTTCATAAAGTTCCGGTGGAATCGCATCCCCGATCTCTAATTTCGACAGTGTCTCCGCCAGCTTATTATCTTTATAGAAAGGGACATCATTCTCTTTTGCCTTTGCGATGATCTTTTCTGCCACTTCGCCCCTGCCGCTGGCAAGGATCTTCGGTGCTTTATCTCCCGGCTCATATGCTACTGCTACCGCTGTTTTTACTTTTTTCTTTTCATTATCCCATGCCATATCCGCTCACCACCTCTGTTTTGTATCTGATATACTAGGCTCTCACATCAAACGAATACCGATGCAGTGTTCCCGTCTGTGGCATGTCTTTCCGCAGGAAATCATCCCCAAAGCTGACCTTCTTTTCTTCCTTTGTCATCGTTATGGTACACTGATAACCTTTATCTTTCAGCTTTTGTTCCAGCACAGGCAGATACTTTTCCACAAGATCATAGGACGCATCGTCAGCCATATAAAAATTTGTTTTGACATTCCGATGCTGCATTTTCACTGAGACATCGGTAGAGCCAAGGTGTTCCAGATCCAGATGTAAAAAAGCGCTCAACTCTGCATCCGGGTCTCTCAGATTCTTTTTATTCGTGTATACATAAAGTTCTCCGTTTGCATTCTGACCGGACATCTTCAATGGCACCTGTACATATGTATATGCCTGATTGAGCTGATTCATAAATTCAATATTACCGCGCACCTCTGCCGCAGTTTCCGGAAATCTGGTTTTCGTAACGCCTGCCTCTTTCAGCGCATCTTCCACCTGTCTCATCTGCTGCTCTAATTTTTCGTAAAGCTGGCTGATCTTTTTCTCCTGTTTCAACGCTTCCGGCTGTATCAGCCACTGCTGTTCCATCACATTCCGAAGCAGACTTTTATATGCATCACTTCCGAATAATTTTTGGATACTCTGCGATGCCATTCCATTGTTTTCAGATAAAATCTGTGATACTGTGCGCAGAAAATCAGAGACGGTCAGATTTTTGTCCAATGCCGTTTTGCCGTCCACAGCTTTCCATGCAGCGTCCTCTGTCATCAGATTCTGTGCTACGCTTTCATCCTCCAACGTGTCGATAAAAATATCCTGCTCCATCGCTTCCGGGAAAAGTTTTGTACTTTCTACCAGTGAAGGAATATTCTGCAATAACCTTCCGAGACTTGAAAACTGCTGCTCTGATAAAACCTCACCAAGTGCCTGGCCACCTGTTCCTTCCCGTACGGCTTGTCCTGCTGTTGTGGTCTGCTCTCCGTTTACAATCTGTTCCTCTGCGCCTAGCCGTCCGTCAGTCAAAATCTGTCCTTCCGCCGTTGTCTGTCCGCCGGTCACAATCTGTCCTTCTGCCGTTGTCTGTCCACCGGTCAAAATCTGTCCTTCTGCCGTTATCTGTCCGCCAGTCACAATCTGCCCTTCTGCCGTTGTCTGTCCACCGGTTTCTATCTGCCCCTCTGTATTGACCGGTGCTCCGGTTGCAGTCTGCTCTGGAAGAAGGATTGAGAGAATCTTATGATTCATCTGTACCGCCTGATTCGGTGTCAAATCGCTTGAGCCCGCAAGATCAGCCAGTTCGTTCATCGCCTGATCCATCTCCTGTAAAATGGCATGCTCATCTGTCATGTAATTTTCAAACTGCGCTGCCATCTCCGGCGAAACCGGGATTCCAAGCTTTGTCATATTTACAACCGTAGTAATATCTACACCGGGATTCATATTCGCGATCCTTGCCATATTTAAAAGGCTTTGCTTATCAATTGGCATCTGTTCTTTCATCATAGCATCGACCATTGCAAGATTCCGCTCTGTCACAGGTACGGTTCCTTCCGTCAGCGCATTGGTAAGAATTGGATTTCCTCCACTGCCAGCGCCTGTGTACGGTTTGATTTCAATGGTCGCACCGTCATTGCTTTTTACCTGAAAAAACATCGGCGTTCCCTGCGAAAGCGGCACTTTTCCAGACAATCTTGCTGTGATCGTCTGTCCATCGCTAAGTGCCAGAGTCACTTTTCCGTTCTTCACAGAACTGACGGTTCCCTCAAAAACACTTCCAGAAGACAATTCTTCCAGTGTAGATACTACTTTCTGCATACCGGAAGCTGCCTTCAACTCTTCTGTTCCGCTTGAAATATTTCTGTTGTATTGTCCTAACATATCGGATATGTGCATGGTTTCGCCTCACTTGATACAAACTTCCCCTATAGTAAAATTTTTCCTGCGATCAGAAGCAATTTCTAATACGGTAGTCCATATCCATTAAACAAAATTTTTGATAAAGCTGGCACGATGTATCGGAGATGGTCCAACTTCCTGCAATGCCTTGATATGTTCCGCCGAACCATAGCCTTTATTGGATGCGAATCCATACTGTGGCAGAATCTTGTCATACTCTACCATCAGGCGGTCCCTTGTAACCTTCGCAACAATACTCGCTGCCCCAATGGAAATACTTTTTGCATCTCCTTTGATAATTGGCACCTGTCTGATGGAAACTCCGGGAATCGTGACCGCATCATTTAATAATATATCGGGTTTTACGCTTAATTTGCTTATAGCCTCACGCATTGCCTCATAAGTTGCCTGCAAAATATTGATTTCATCAATCCTCTGTGAGCTTGCCATTCCAATACCTACCGCAACTGCCTTTTCCATGATCACATCATACAATTCTTCCCGCTTTGCAGCAGAAAGCTTCTTAGAATCGTTGATATACAAAATATCGCAGTCTTTTGGCAAAATAACTGCGCCAGCTACCACCGGACCGGCAAGCGGTCCTCTTCCGACTTCGTCAATACCGCAGATATAGCCATAATCTGCATATTCCCGCTCATATTTTTTCAGATTTTCAATGCGCAGCTTCTCTGCCTCTAATTTTTCAAACCGTTTCTTTGCCTGCTCTACGATTTTCACAACACCGGAACGCTCGTCTTTTTCATATGTTTCTATAAAAGAAGGCAGTTTCTCATCGTCCACTGCCTTAAGTTCTTCTTTGATCTCACCGATTTTTTTCTCTGCCATTCTGTCCACTTATCCTTTGTCAACTTTTGACGCTTTCTGTATAAAATAGGTTCATCACCGGCTTTATTCAGCCTGCACCTGTGGCCACTCCAAAGTAATCTTTCCAAGCCTGCCACCCCGGAATTCATCGATCAGAAGTGCCGCCGCCTTGCTGTAATCTAATTCGTTTCCTTTGGAAATGCATTTGCGGTTCTCTGCGATCTGCTCTAAAATCTTCACCGGAGCCTGTGTCTCATCTACACCATAGCGTTCTGTTAAAATTCCGGCATAATCTCTTGTCAGAACTTTGATCAGCTCCAGTGACAATTCATCAATATTCAAAATTTCATCTTTGATTGCCCCGATCAGTGCAAGACGCAGCCCAACCATCTGATCTTCAAATTTCGGCCACAAAATTCCCGGTGTATCCAGTAATTCCAGATTTTTGTTCAGTCTGATCCACTGTTTTCCTTTTGTCACACCCGGTTTATTTCCAGTTTTGACACATGCCTTTCCCGCATAGGAATTGATAAACGTCGATTTTCCAACATTTGGAATTCCGACTACCATCGCACGGACAGGACGATTTAAGATTCCTCTTCTTCTGTCACGCTCAATCTTTTCCTTACAGGCTTCCATTACTACATTTGTAACTGTTTTCATGCCTGTCTTGGTTCTCGCATCCAGACCGACAACATAGTAGCCCATCTTTTTAAAATAGGCTGCCCATTCTTTGTTCTGATTCTCATCTGACAAATCTGATTTGTTCATGATGATCAGTCGCGCTTTATTTTTTCCCAACTCATCAATATCCGGGTTCCGACTGCTTAATGGAATTCTCGCATCCACAAGCTCGATCACCAGATCAATTAATTTTATGTCTTCCTGCATCTGACGTTTTGCTTTCGTCATATGTCCCGGATACCACTGAAACTGCATACTTTTTCCTCACTTTTCTTATATAAATCCAAATTTTTTCCACGGAGATACACGGAACCATGCTTTTCCAATAATGTAATTTTTTTTCACATTTCCAATATTGGCATAGCGGCTGTCCTCACTGTTATTGCGGTTATCTCCAAGGACAAAATATTCATCATCCTCGAGTTTTAGTTCCTCCGATGCAAGCCCTGCCTCCTCGATGGCAGACACATCAACTTTCTCATCAAAAAGTTCCCCATTCACATAAACAGCACCATTTTGGATCAATACCGTGTCTCCCGGCACTGCAATCACGCGCTTTACATAGTAATGTGATTTTTCATTCCCGTTTGGAAGAAACACAATAATGTCATTCGGCTTTGGATCGGACACCTTATAAATGAACCGATTTACCAGAATTTCGTCTCCACTTTCCAATGTTTCTGACATGGACTGCCCCACCACGCTGGTCCGCAATCCGATAAAATATACAAATGTAAAAGCAATGACCAGAGTAATCAAAATCTCAACTGTCCAGCTTAAGATTTCCTTTACAATGGTCATGTTTACTTTTTTCTTTTTTCTTCCGAAATTCAATCCACTCCGTCTTCTTCTCACTTTTGCTTTCCTCTGCTCTATCGTCTGTATACAAATACACGTTATAGATTACCACAAAGCACGTTTGTGTGCAATTCGAGAATCGGATTTTCCAGATTTTATAAATATATTATTCCGCCCCTTTACCGGTAAAGCGCCGTCTCAACAAGTACCCCGATCACCAGATAACGATGATTCCGCTCACCGCTTACACAGGTGGAAAGTGTGATAAGTCTGTCCTCTTCTCCGATTTCCATATCCTCCCGGACGTGTAATTTATTGTCAGAAACTTTTTCTCTGACATCCGCCAAAAACTGATCTCTGTCGTCCTTACTGCTGATCACATACTCTGACGGAATGTACACATCTGTAAACTTCGCCGCCTCGTAGATTTCATAAGTCAGGCGTTCATTTTCCGTATACACATAAATATACGGATGCTCATCAAAAAACGTTTCATCCTCAAAACTGTGAATACTTCCAAACATGGAACCATTTTTCATGTTATGTCCATATAGTACCGTATTATAATCCGAGAAATCTTTCCGGTTACATTGATTGGTGTAAATGCAGCCCGGATATCCCTTGCTGTGGTCTAAGTTATAATCCAAATAATAATTGTCTGTCCCAGACTGTAACAGCGGATAGTCTACCTGCGTTCCCGGCACAACGATCCATGCGTAAATATCTTCATTCTGTTCATGCAACTGTCCGAAATCATAGACCGGATCACAGTAGATCACTGTTTCTTCTGTGCTCTCCTCTGTCTCCGGCTCTGCGATAACCGTCTCTGTTGCAGCACTTAACGTCTCTTCCTGCCGGAGTTTTTCGTACTCCAGTTCCCGCTGTTTCACACTCCAGTGATGATAGATCAGATAGCCTCCACAGCATACGGCAATGGCACAGAGTATCAGCACAACTGTCCAATCGGCTGTTTTTCTCCGCCTTAATGCTCTCCGTTCTTTTTTCCTCTTTTCCCGCAATGTACTCATTTTTTCTGCTCCTCGTAAAATAAATCAATGATCGTCTGCTGTACTGCCTCGTCATCTAAATAATACTCTTCATATTGTTCTCCCATCTGGATATTTCCCTGTAAAATCTGCATATTTTCCTCATCAAAATTACAGTCTGAAAGTTCTGTCGATAAATATAGCACCTCGTCCGTTGAAATATCTGTCAACATATAGTCTGACAACTGGCTCATCAGGTTTACTGCCAACGCTGGGTTCTGTGCTAACGTTTTCTTAGCCTGACTGATAAATGCTTTTAAATATCTTTTCTGTCGTCCAATCCTGCTATATGCACTGCCGCTTACCATAATATCTCTTCCCTGCACAAACTCCTGCGCCTCTTCTCCCTGCAAATGTACCGTCGCACCCTTTTTGAACTTTGCATTATATAAGGTATAATCATCATCCATCTCAACCGTAACACCGCCGACTGCATCATTCACAGTTCCTATACAGCTTAAATTCATTGCGACATATCCATTGATCGGCACTTCATTTTTTAAAATATCTGCAACCTGCCCAATAACCAGTGAACAGCTTTTTTCCTGCCCATCGGCATACGCATACTGCAATGCCAGTTGCCCGGTAAACGCACCCATTTCATTTCCATTTTCATCACACGCCACAATGCTCACCATTGTATCTCTCGGTATTGCCAGAATGCGTATATTGGAATGTTCAAAATCAAGGGAAACCAGAAAGACTGCATCCGCCTGCCCGACACTTCCACCATCATCATCACGTTCCCACATTGCCTCTTCTTTGTCCACGCCAATGCATAAAATATTTACGATATCTTTTCTGTATTGGTATGTTGTTCCATGATAATCAATCGTATTCTGAAAAGACGCCATCTCCTCAAAGACATCCTGCTGTTCTGCCGCAATATTTGCTTCCAGATTCTTTTTTCCTTTATATCTTACCAGAAAAAATAGTAACACGAATATACCTAATATAACAATTACAACCATAATTTTCCAATACTTTTTTATCAGCTTTTTCATAATTTCACCTAAAAAAAGAAAAGCTATATGCCACTATGACATATAGCCTTACTTTTATGACTTATCAAATACGATCTTATTTTGTATAGTTCATTCTACGTCTTGCATATACAACAGCACCTGTTGCTGCGATTACAACTACAAGAATCATTGCCATATTCATTCCTGCATCAGCAGTTTTTGGTGAAGTTGCTGCTGCATTTGTATCTGCTACAGAAGCAACAAATACAGGAGAAAGGGATGTAAATTTTGCATATACAACACCGTCTGCAACATTTGTTACAGGTACATTTTCCCATACACCAGCAGAGGTAAGATGGGCAACGACTACAGTATCGCCAGCTTTAATTCCTGCAACAGAAATTGCAATTGGATTGGATAAATCTGTAGCTGTCAGTTCATAAGTTCCGTATACACCACTCTTATAAGAATAGTTTAAACCTAAAACACTGTTGATCATTGTCTGAACAGCTGCTGCTTTTTTCTCAACTTTCTGTTCAGCTGTCAATGTTGTGTCATTGTCAATTGCTGCCATATCTGTGAAATATCCACTTAATTTTTCTTTCTGAACATCGTTCAATGCATCCTGTGTGATTGCTTTCTGCTCTACTTTTACTTCTGTTGCTGCTGTAGTTGTCTGTGATGTTGTTGTACTGGAATTATTTGCAGAAGGGCTTCCCGCTGCTAATGTTGTTACGCTTGCTCCTAAACAAAGTACCATAGATAATACTACTGCTGCTAATTTCTTTTTCATATCTTTTGTCCTCCAAAATTTAATGATTAGGATTTTTCATCCCTTAAACACTAAACCCATTCTACCCCCCCCCTTGAAAAATTTGTCAATGTAAAACATTGCCAATTTTTCATAGCTTACATCATAGATTTTTGTATATTTTTTTGTGGACACATAAATATAAAAAAGCCATAGAAAAAGCGGCTGCTCTCTCTATGGCTCACGCATGCATTGAACTATTTTACTAATTCTTTCACTTTAGCTTTCTTACCAACACGGTCTCTTAAGTAGAATAATTTAGCTCTTCTTACTTTACCAGCACGAACAACTTCTACTTTTTCAACGTTTGGAGAATGTAAAGGCCAGGTTTTCTCAACGCCACATCCGTTAGAAATCTTTCTAACTGTGAATGTTTCACGGTTGCTTCCACCCTGTCTCTTAATTACAACACCTTCGAAAACCTGGATTCTTTCACGGTTTCCTTCTTTGATTTTACCGTAAACTTTTACAGTATCACCAACACGGAATTCAGGTACTTCAGCTTTTAACTGTTCTGCTTCAATGCTTTTAATAATTTCACTTGCGTTCATTTTGTGACCTCCTATTATTTGGATGTTCTTAATACGCCTATTCGTAACAGAGGACCATCTCCTTTATTCACAACTCGTTAACATTACCATGCTTTCACGGAAAAGTCAAGCGCTTTTCACATTTTACAACAAATAAATAACACTGATGATCCAGAGTGCTATTCCAACTGCAACCGCAGCAATGCCTATCCAGAATCCGGCATATGCCATTTTAGATTTTGCCTCCGACATGGTCTTCTTCCCCAGAATAATCGCTGCAATTCCAAAGAGAATTCCAAAAAGCGGAGAAAGAAAAGCAATGACCAGTGCTGCCATGCCAAGCGTTAATACCCATATTGATCTTGTATAGTTATTCATATCAAAACCCGCTCCTTCTCTCGTAACATTTTCACAGGATCTGCATGGCATATATGCAGACCTCATAAAATAGTTACAGATATTCCTGATATTTCATCTGCTCTTTTTTCGTGAGTTCCGCTTTTTTCAGCAGATCCGGTCTTCGCTTGATTGTCCGCAAGATTGCCTGTTCTCTCCGCCATTCATCTACTTTTTTATGATCACCGGACAACAGGATGGAAGGAACTTTTTTCCCCATCCACTCTTCCGGGCGGCTGTACTGTGGATATTCCAGCAGATTACCTTCAAATGATTCCGTGGAACCCGATTCATCATTTGTAAGAACCCCGGGTACCATACGCGAGATTGCATCCACCATGACCATCGCAGGAAGTTCCCCTCCTGTCAGCACATAATCACCAATTGAAACATAATCTGTCACAATCTCTTCTAACACACGCTCATCGATTCCTTCATAATGACCGCATAATAAAATCAGATCTTTTGCCTGAGCCAGGTCTTTTGCCATCGGTTGTGTGAATGTCGGTCCCTGCGGTGTCAGATAAACCGTCCTTGGCTTGTATCCAATACGATCCACAACAGACTTCCACGCATCATATACCGGCTGTGCCTGCATGAGCATGCCTGCGCCGCCTCCGTAAGGATAATCATCCACTTTTTTATGACGTTCCAGCGTATAATCCCTGATATTCACTGCCTCAATGGAAAGCAGTCCTTTGTCTTTTGCTCTTCCGATAATGCTGGTAGACAATCCCTGCATGACCATATCCGGAAATAATGTTAATATATGAAAATTCATTCTTCTCTCTTTCATTCATTCAATTTATTTCTCGTTCAGCTCACGAAGTCCCGGAAGTAAATGCACGATGATTTTTCCATTTTCCAGATCAACTTCTTTGACGCACTCTTTGATTGCCGGAAGCAAAATATCATCCGTTCCCTCTTTGCTTAAAACATATACATCATTCGCACCTGTCTGGAGAACATCGCTCAATTCGCCTAAATCTTCCCCCTCGTCCGACTCTGCCTGCAAACCGATCAGATCTGCGATAAAGTACTCGTTTTTCTTTAATTTTACCGCATTTTCACGGGTGACATACAAACTCTTTTTGCGATATTTTTCCACGTCATTGATATTGTCAATTCCCTTGAACTTGACAATAACCATATTTTTGAAAAATTTCACACCGGCAACTTCAAGGTCGACTAACTCTTTTCCGGTATCCAAAACAACGTTTTTCAGTTTTTTAAATCTTGCCGGATCATCCGTCGTAGGAAATACTTTCACTTCTCCCCTGACACCATGTGTGGTTGTTATTACACCTACCTGTAATAAATCTTCCATGTAATCTCCTTTATCAACTTTCTTCTGCTATCCAAATTAGCATGGTAAGGAAAAAGCTATCCCAGACAACTGGGATAGCCCATCATGTTACTGCATAATCTCAACAATAACTTTTTTTTCTTCTTTTGAGGCTGCTGCCTTCACAACGGCACGGATCGCTTTTGCAATTCTACCCTGTTTGCCGATTACCTTACCCATGTCAGACTGTGCAACGCACAGTTCCAACACGATGGCTTTCTCATTCTCGGTCTCTGTCACAACAACTTCGTCCGGGTAATCAACTAGTGATTTGGCAATTACTTCAACTAATTCTTTCATTAGACCACCTCACTAATCTTATTTTTCGATTCCAGCATTTTTGAAGATTCTAGCTACTGTATCTGTTGGCTGAGCTCCGTTAGCTAACCATTTCTTTGCTAACTCTTCATTTACATGATATTCGCTTGGATCTTTTGTTGGATCATAAGTTCCGATCTCTTCGATACATCTTCCGTCTCTTGGGAATCTGGAATCTGCAACTACGATTCTATAGAAAGGAGCTTTCTTCTGTCCCATTCTTCTTAATCTGATCTTTACTGCCATGTCATTTCACCTCCTACGTGATTGCTAAAAATTTATTAAAAAGGAAGCCCTTTGAACATTCCTCTTTTACCTTTTTTCATCATGCCTGGCATCTGTTTCATCATCTTTTTCATCTGTTCAAACTGTTTTACCAGACGATTTACTTCCGCAATATCAACTCCTGCACCTTTTGCAATGCGGTTCTTGCGGCTCGGATTCATAAGCGACGGATTACGTCTCTCTTCCGGTGTCATGGAATAAATGATTGCTTCGGTGCGCGCCATACTCTTCTCAGCTGCTTCCTGATCGATCTCAGGCATCTTTCCTTTGCCCATTCCCATTCCAAGACCGGGCATCATTCCAAGGATACTGGATAATCCACCCATTTTCTTCATTTGACTCATAGATTCCAAATACATCTCAAAGTCAAATTCATTTTTGCGCATCTTCTGCTCAATACGCTTTGCCTGCTCCTCATCGATATCAGCCTGTGCTTTTTCAATCAATGTCAGCACATCACCCATACCAAGGATTCTTGAAGCCATTCTGTCAGGATAAAACTGCTCCAGATCAGAAAGTTTTTCTCCCATACCTACATATAAAATAGGTTTTCCGGTAACAGCACGGATTGAAAGTGCCGCACCACCTCTGGTGTCACCGTCTAACTTCGTTAAGATCACACCATCTATGCCAACCTTTTCATCAAACATCTTGGCTACATTCACTGCATCCTGTCCAGTCATGGCATCCACAACTAAAACGGTCTGATGAACGGTAACATTCTCTTTGATTTCCTGCAACTCAGCCATCATGTCATCATCAATATGAAGACGTCCTGCTGTATCCAGGATTACAATATTAAATTCATTCTTTGCCGCATGCTCGATTGCTGCTTTGGCAATGTTCACAGGTTTGATCTTATCTCCCATGGAAAATACTTCCACACCCTGCTTCTCACCATTGATCTGTAACTGTTCAATCGCACCCGGACGGTAAATATCACAGGCAGTCAGTAAAACTTTCTTTCCTTTCAGCTTAAACTTTCCTGCAAGCTTTGCTGCGGTGGTTGTTTTACCTGCACCCTGTAAACCTTCCATCATAATGACTGTCAATGCTTTTCCCGGCTGAAGCTTGATCTCTGTTGTCTCAGAGCCCATCAGCTTCACCATCTCTTCATTTACAATCTTAATGACCATCTGCCCAGGATTCAGTCCGTTCATCACATCCTGTCCGATTGCGCGTTCCTGCACATCTTTTACAAACTGCTTTACGACTTTGAAGTTAACATCCGCTTCTAAAAGAGCCATCTTAACTTCCTTCAAAGCTGCCTTGACATCATCCTCTGTCAAACGACCTTTGCTTCGCAGGTTTTTGAATACATTTTGAAGTTTTTCAGATAAACTGTCAAATGCCATCTTATAGCTCCTCTAAAATCTGATTGGAAATCTGCTCGATCTCCTCCATAATCGCTTCATTGTGACTGGAATGAAACTCCTTCGCCAGTGCATCAATCTGTGCTACTTTCTGCTTTGCTGACTGAAACTTTGCAATCAGATGAAGTTTTTCTTCATATCCTTCCAGAGACTTGGTACACCGCTTAATCATATCATGTACCCCCTGGCGGCTGATTCCCTCTTCGTTTGCAATCTCTCCAAGAGAAAGGTCATTGAACACGAAGTCCTCATAGATTCTTCTCTGGTGTTCGTTCAGCAGTTCTCCGTAGAAGTCATAGAGATAAGCCTGTTCGATTTTTTCTTCCATTCTTCACACCATGCCTTTATTTTACTATTCATACATCGGCACCTTTGCTAAGATAACATAAAACAAAACAGGTGTCAAGCATTTTTTCTTTACAGTAAAGGGATTTTGCTTGACACCTGTCTTTTAACACATTCTAAAACACGATCGCCGCCTGCACAATCGCACACGCGATGCTTACTATCGAAAGTGCTCCATATATTTTTTCTGTTTTCTTATCTGTGATAAAATACCCTGCACTTGTGAAAATAAACACAATCACGCAGATCATAAATGGAACATATTTCATCTGGTTCACGCTCTTTTATAAGAAGATATACTTACATACAAACAATACAGCAAGTACATACATTAACGGTGTGATTTTCTTTGCCTTACCGCAGATCACATTGATCACAACGTAAGAGATAACACCGATTGCGATACCTTCTGAAATGCTGTACATCAGTGGCATTGCGAGCATACATAAGTAAGCTGGAATTGCCTCTGTCATATCCGTAAAGTCAATCGAGATCACCGTTGTTACCATTAAAAATCCTACGAAGATCAATGCCGGAGCTGTTGCGAATCCCGGGATTGCGCAGAAAATTGGTGAGAAGAAAATAGCAAGCAGGAATAAGAAACCTGTCACTACAGAAGCAAGACCTGTTCTCGCACCTTCTGCCACACCGGAAGAACTCTCAACAAACGTAGTGGTTGTGGAAGTACCGAGAACTGCACCTGCACTTGTTGCGATCGCATCTGCGAGCAGTGCCTGTTTGATCCTTGGAAGTTTATCATTCTCATCTAACATCTGTGCTTTGTTTGCCACACCGATCAAAGTTCCTAATGTATCGAACATATCAACGAATAAGAAAGATAAAATAATCACTACAAAATCAAATACTCTTACCGTAGAAAAATCTGCTTTAAAGCACTGTCCGAATGTCTCTCCTAAAGAAGTGAAATCTGTCAGTCCCCAAACCGGATACAAAGAATAAAATCCAGCTTCTGCATCCGGAATATAAAGTCCGATTGCCTGAGCGATCATTCCTAAGATCCATGTAGCAGCAATACCGATGAGGATTGCTCCTTTTACACCTCTGATATATAAAATAGAGATGATAAAAAGACCGATCAGTGCGAGGATCGCTCCGATTCCAAGTGTATGGAAATCTCCTGTAAAGTCCACGATCGTAACAAGTGTGGAATCGTTATTTACAACAATGTGACCATCCTGCAAACCTAAAAATGCGATGAAGAAACCGATACCAACACTCACACCTTTTTTCAGAGTGGTAGGAATTGCATTGAAGATTGCCTCACGCACATTGGTAAGGGAGAGCACGATAAAAATCAGACCTTCTGCAAAAACTGCCATAAGGGCGATTTTCCAATCGTATCCCATTGCTCCACATACCGTGTATGCAAAATAAGCATTTAATCCCATACCCGGGGCAAGTGCAAATGGATAATTTGCAAGCATTGCCATTGCCAGTGTTCCGATAAAGGAAGCGATACAGGTCGCCATCAAAACTGCAGTCTTATCCATTCCTGCTGCTGCGAGCATGGATGGATTGACTGCAAGGATATACGCCATTGTCATAAATGTGGTGATACCCGCTAACACTTCTGTTTTCACAGTCGTGTTGTTCTCTTTTAATTTAAACATTTTCTCTAACATTTCTAATCTCCCACTTTGTCTTACATCATTTTACAGTCACGGTCTCTCCTGTCGTGACTGTACATCTTCATATTTTATAAGGTTATTTTCCTTCGTATGTGATCACAGAGGCCACATCATATTTTGCCAGTTTTTCACGTCCTTTTAACCCTGCTAACTCCATTAAGAAAAGGATTTTTACAACTTCGCCGCCAAGCTGCTCTACTAATTTACAGCTTGCCTCCATGGTTCCTCCGGTTGCGATCAGGTCATCCACTAATACAACCTTCTGTCCCGGTTTGACCGCATCCTTATGGATCTCGATCTCTGCTTTTCCATATTCAAGATCATATTCTGCTGAGACTGTCTCACAAGGAAGTTTTCCTTTTTTACGAACCGGAATAAAAGCTTTTCCAAGTGCATAGGCAATCGGCATTCCAAATATAAATCCTCTGGACTCCGCACCTGCAATAATGTCAAAATCTACTCCATCTAACAATTTGATCATGGAATCGATTGCCAGCTTTAATCCATCCGGATCCTGTAATACACTTGTTACATCACGGAACATAATGCCCGGTTCCGGAAAATCCGGTATGGTTCTTACATACTCCTCTATTTTTTTCATTGATAATACCCCTTTCACTTAAAAATGTGACAAATCCACAACCATCATATACGATTGTCTGTCAAGATTCAATTTAGTAATACTTATAAATCTTATAAGCTGGTGCGGACAACCTTTGGTTTGTACCCTTCTTTTTCCAGTGCTTTGATGATCTGTTTCTTGTGATCTGTGCCAAAACACTCTAATGTAATGCGGAGTTCCACGGCTGCGCTTCGGTTTGTTGTAACAAACTGATTGTGTTCCAATTTGATGACATTTCCCTGCTGTGCCGCAATAATACCGGACACTTTGCAGAGTTCGCCCGGCTTATCCGGAAGCAGAACTGACACTGTGAAGATTCTGTCTCTTAAGATCAGTCCCTGCTGTACCACAGAGGACATGGTGATGACATCCATGTTACCACCACTTAAAATGGATACAATCCGTTTGTCGGACACATCCAGATGTTTTAATGCCGCTACAGTTAAAAGTCCTGAATTTTCCACGATCATCTTATGATTTTCCACCATGTCAAGGAAAGCCGCTACCAGCTCATCATCCTCCACTGTGATAATATCATCCAAATTTTGCCGGATATAAGGGAAAATCTTGCTGCCCGGTGTCTTAACGGCTGTACCATCTGCAATTGTGCTGACAGTCGGAAGAGTTGTCACTTTTCCTGCTGCAAAAGACGCCTGCATACAGTTTGCTCCTGCCGGTTCTACACCGATCACTTTGATCTTTGGATTTAATAATTTTGCAAGAGTGGAAACGCCTGTTGCAAGTCCGCCACCACCGATCGGTACAAGAATATATTCTACCAACGGAAGCTCTTTGAAGATTTCCATTGCGATCGTGCCCTGACCGGTTGCAACTGCGAGATCATCGAATGGATGAATAAATGTATATCCCTCTTTCTCTGCGAGCTCATAAGCTTTCTGACATGCCTCATCGTACACATCTCCGTAAAGTACAACCTCTGCGCCGTAGCTCTTGGTACGGTTTACTTTGATGAGCGGTGTTGTGGTAGGCATGACAATGACTGCCTTGCATCCATAACATTTTGCAGCATAGGCAACACCCTGCGCGTGATTTCCTGCGGAGGCAGTGATAAGTCCCTTCGCTCTTTCCTCCTCGGTCAGTGTGCTGATCTTGTAATATGCACCACGCACTTTATAAGCACCTGTAAACTGCATATTCTCCGGTTTTAAATAAACCTTGTTTCCTGTCTGCTGGCTGAAATAATCACTGTAAACCAGTTTTGTCTCTGTCGTGACTTCCTTTACCTTTTCGGAAGCCTCCTCAAACTTGTCTAATGTAAGCATATTAATCCTCCTTGTTTTTTCGAAGAAAAAATCCGAGCTCCTATGGGCGAGGAGAGGATTTGTCCTCCTGTACATCAAATAATGCATTCACAAACTGATTGGAATCGAATTTCTGCAGATCCTCGATTGTCTCCCCGACTCCGATATATTTTACCGGAATGCCAAGTTCTGAATGGATCGCAACGGCGATTCCACCCTTTGCTGTTCCATCCATTTTTGTCAGGATGATTCCGGTGATATCTGCCACATCTGCAAACTCTCTTGCCTGCGCAAGCGCATTCTGTCCGGTCGTTGCATCCAGAACAACCAATGTCTCGCGGAACGCATCCGGATATTCTTTTTCCAGAATACGGTTAATCTTGCGAAGTTCTTCCATCAGATTCTTTTTATTGTGAAGTCTGCCTGCGGTATCACATAAAAGTACATCTGCATTTCGCGCTTTTGCTGCTGCCACCGCATCATATACGATAGCTCCCGGATCAGCGCCTTCCTGTCCGCCGATCATCTCCACTCCGGCGCGGTTTGCCCACTCCTGAAGCTGTGTTCCGGCTGCGGCACGGAATGTATCTGCTGCTGCAAGGACAACTTTTTTGCCCTGATCTTTTAATTTTCCGGCAAGCTTTCCAACGGATGTCGTCTTTCCAACACCGTTGACACCGATCACCAGCACCACAGATTTCTCGTTTTCAAAACGATAGGCTGTCTCTCCGACATCCATCTGCTCTTTGATACTGTTGATCAGAAGTTCCTTGCACTCTGCCGGATCTTTGATATGATTTTCCTTTACTTTTTTCTTCAGGTTCTCAATGATAGCTTCCGTTGCATTGACACCGATATCACCCATAATGAGAATCTCTTCAATCTCTTCATAGAAATCGTCATCAATATTGGAAAATCCATTGAATACCGCATCAATGCCGGAAACAATATTATCCCTCGTCTTGCTCAGCCCGGAAACCAGACGGCTCCAGAAGCCTTTTTTTTCTTCGCTCATCCCTTTTTCCTCGTTTCTATATGATTTGTCCCATTGTGTCCTCTGAATTAGTTGCTCAGATCATCATCGATCAGATTGACCGAAACTAATGTGGAAACACCTTTTTCCTGCATGGTGATACCGTACAGACGATCCGCTGCAGCCATGGTGCCACGTCTGTGGGTAATGACAATAAACTGTGTGCTCTTCGTCAGCTTATGTAAGTATTTTGCAAAACGGCTGACGTTGGAATCATCCAGAGCCGCCTCGATCTCGTCTAACAGACAGAATGGAGAAGGTTTTAAATTCTGGATTGCAAAAAGCAGTGAGATTGCTGTGAGTGATTTTTCTCCACCGGACATCTGCATCATGTTCTGTAATTTCTTTCCTGGCGGCTGTGCGATGATGCGGATGCCGCACTCTAAGATATCCTCATCTTCTACAAGTTCAAGCGTTCCTTTTCCACCACCGAAAAGCTCCTTAAACACTTTGTCAAACTCGCGCTGAATTTCTGCAAATTTTTCCATAAACTGTTTGCGCATTCCGGTATCCAGTTCTTCAATAATTCCAACCAGAGTCTTTTCTGCCTCAATCAGATCATCATGCTGTCCCTTTAAGAAACCGTAACGCTCCGAGATTTCTTTGTAATCTTCAATGGCATTGACATTGACATCTCCCAGTTTTCGAATGTCATCTTTGATGCCTGCAATCTGTTTTTTCAGATCCGTAAGATCCGAAAATGCCTCATCCCTCAACTCCATCGCTGCATGCAGTGTCAGCTCGTACTCCTCCCACATATAATTCGTCTGGTAGTTTCCGGCTTCTTCGAGTTTTTCTCTCTGACTGTTCAAACGGTAAATCTCTTTATCCAGGTCTGCGATTTTCCTGGAAACATCCTCCTGTTTTTGGAAAAATCCCTTGTAGGAAGCAGACATCTCCTCTTTCTTCCGGGTATGCTCTTTTAAAGCTTTCTCCTGCTCTTCCTGATAATCTGCAGAGTTTAAAATTGTCTTTTTAATCTCCTCGATATCCTGACGTTTCTTCTCCACATCTGCTTTCGCATTCTTCGCTTCGTTTAACACGCCTTCGCGCTCGTCGTCAAACCGCCTGATCTCGCTCTGGATACGTGTGAGATTTTCCATTACGAATTCTGCCTTCTGGCGGATTCCGGCAAGTTCTAATGTCACCTGGGATACCGCATTTGTAGCAGATTCCACATCTGCACTTTTCTCATCCAGAATTTGCTGGAAGTTCTTATTTTCTTCCTCGATCTGGCTCTCACGGTTTTTCACATATTCAATTTCTTCTGATATCTTTGCTTTATTATCGTTGATTTCCTGAAGCTGTTTCTCTATCTCACGGTTTTCTGCGATCAGTCCCGCATACACATTTTCACTTTCGTTCTTCTGCGCCGCTGCACGATCCACATTCATTTTTGCCGTATTCTGTAAAATCAGCTGCTCCTGTAGTTCTGCCTTATTGGCTTCGATATCATCCACGAGCAGACTCTGTGCTGTCTTGATATCCTCCAGCCGGTTGCGGCTTTCCTTTATCTTCTGTTCTGACTTGCTGATCAGTTCCTCTAATTCTTCGATCTCACGGTTTCTTCCGAGAAGATTACTGTTATTGCGGAATGCACCACCTGTCATGGAGCCGCCCGGGCTTAAATACTCTCCCTCTAACGTTACGATATGAAGGGAATAATGATTCTTCTTTGCCAGTTTGATTGCAAAATCAATATTCTCTGTGACGATCACTCTTCCTAACAGGTAGGCAGTCACGCCCTCGTATTTTGCCTCTGTTTTAACTAACGTATTGGCAAGTCCAATGACGCCCGGTTCTTTTAGGGCATCCATATTTTTAAAGTTGCCTTTTCCATCTACACTTGTAAGAGGTAAAAAAGTTGCACGTCCCAGACGGTTCTCTTTTAAGAAAGAGATCATCTTCTTCGCAGTCTCTTCATCCTCGGTGACGATATTCTGGATATTTCCACCCAATGCCGTCTCGATGGCAACTTCATACTTCTTCTCCACCTGGATCAGATCAGAAACAACTCCAAGAAGTCCCTTATTCTGCTCCTTCTGTTCCATCACTTTGCGGATACTGTTACCATATCCATCATAGCGCTCTGCAATATTTTTCAGAGATTCTAATTTGGACTGCTGCTTGTTACATCTTGCAAGTGTCTCCTCTAATGTATGCGTTGTCTCAATGGATTTTTTCTTCCAGTCGCGGCTTTTCTCCTCCATGGAAAGTCCGGCCTGTTTCAGCTCTTTTATTTTCTGATTGACGGAATCTAAATCTTTCTGATACTCTGCCAAAACAGAATCTAAATCTGCTTCCTCTGTTTTTCTTGCTAGCAGTCTCTGGTTTAACTGGGCTTTTCGGATGTTGACCTGTTCTTCCATCGTGTCAAACCGCTGTTGTCTTGCCTTAATGGAAGCCTTGCTGTTCAACAGTTCAATCAATTCACTTTTGCCTTTTTCCATGCCTTCCGTACATCTCGCGATCTCTGTCTGCAATGTCTGAAGTGCTTCTTCCGCTGCTTTTTTCTTTTCCTCAATCTCAGAGATCTGTGCGTCCAGAGTAACCTTTTCTTCCTCATAAGTCTTTCCGGAAGAAATACGTTCTTCTTTCTCATGGTCGATGGCATCCAGACGGCTCTGCATATGTTCATCCGTATGCTCTGCCGATCGGATCTGCTCGTTTAAGATTTCAATCTGGCTCTCCAGCTTGTTCTTTGTCACAGCGGACTGACTCATCTCGTCACGGATCGCATTAATCTTTTCGTCCTCTGCCGCCATATCCTGTTCAAGCTTTTCATATTCTGTTTTTATCTGCTCATAACTTTCTTTTGCTTCCTGATAATCACGATCCGCAATCGAATAGTTTTCTTTGACTTCCTGTAACTGTCTGTCAATACGCTCCATTTCCAATAAGAACATATTGACATCAAACGTTTTTAACTCTTCTTTTTTCTTTAAATAAATACGGGCTTTTTCCGCCTGGCGCTCCAACGGACCGACCTGACGCTCTAACTCTGCCAGAATATCATTGACACGCACCAGATTTTCCCGCTCGTTCTCTAACTTTTTCTGGGCAGTTGCTTTTCGCTTTTTATACTTTACGATTCCTGCCGCCTCGTCAAAAAGTTCTCTTCGCTCTTCCGGTTTACCATTTAAGATACGCTCGATCTGTCCCTGACCGATAATAGAATATCCCTCTTTACCGATACCGGTATCATAGAAAAGTTCTGTGACATCTTTCAGACGACACGGACTTCCATTAATCAGATACTCACTCTCGCCGGAACGGTAAACACGTCTTGACACCGTAACTTCCTCGAAATCAATGGCAAGCTGATGATCTGAGTTGTCCATAGTGATTGCAACATATGCATAACTTAAAGGTTTTCTGTTTTCTGTACCGGCAAAAATAACATCCTGCATGCTTGCACCACGAAGCTGTTTTGCACTCTGTTCTCCCAATACCCAGCGCACTGCATCTGCGACATTACTCTTACCACTACCATTTGGTCCAACGATCCCGGTGATCCCATTGTGAAAATCGAATACGATCTTATTTGCAAATGACTTGAATCCCTGAACTTCTATACTTTTCAGATACATTTCATAACTCCGTTTCCTGCATTATTTTTTCTGGACCGGTTTTAAAAGCAGCAGTGCCTGATAGGCAGCTTCCTGCTCGGCAGCCTTCTTTGTATGACCGATTCCTGTTCCGATCACCCGCTCGCCAATCCTTGCCTCTACTGAGAAGCGTTTGTCATGGTCTGGTCCTTCCTCTGAAATTAATCTGTAATTCAGTTCTTCCTCATAATGTCCCTGCACGACTTCCTGTAAACTTGTCTTGCAGTCATAGAAAAGCTTTTTATGTTCAATATCTGTTAAAATAAATTTATGGATAAACGTTTTTGCATGTTCAAATCCACCATCCAGATAAATTGCTCCGATCACTGCCTCTAATGCATCCGAGAGAATCGAATTGCGGTTTCTTCCACCTGTCAGATTTTCGCCCTTTCCAAGGAACAGATATTTGCCAAGTTCCATCTCTCTGGTACAGATTGCCAGCGTCGGTTCGCAGACCAGACTCGCACGCAGCTTTGTCAGATCTCCTTCCGACTTGTCCGGATATGCCTTATACAAAAAGTCACTGGAAACGATTTCCAACACCGCATCTCCCAAAAACTCCAGTCTTTCATTATCAGAATGTTTTCTCAAATGTTTCTCGTTCGCAAAAGAGCTGTGTGTCAATGCCTGACGCAGCAGTTTCTCCTGTTTGAATTCATATCCAATTTTATCCTGTAATTCTAAAAAATTTGCCATATTTTCTCCTCTCACAGAGGATTTTTCGTAATACCTCAGCCACCTGAGCCATTACCAAAAAACCTCTCCTCTTTTCTTATCAGTAACGTAAAGAGGCTGTCGCACATAGAAAAGATTTCGTTGCGACAGCCTGTATGCTTAAAAGTTATATTTATGAGTTTAAAGCATTTTTGATTTGTTCCACTGCGTCTCCAACTGTTACGATTTTCTCAGCTTCTTCATTTGGAATCTCAATATCAAATTCTTCCTCTAAGCCCATAATAATCTGGAAAACATCCAATGAATCTGCTCCAAGATCATCCACAAAAGTGGTTTCCATTGTGATTTCCTCTTCATCCACATTTAATACTTCAGCGATAATTTTTTTCAGTTTTTCGAATTCCATAATTACATTCCTTCCTGTTCTGCAGAACCTAAAATATTTTTCTTGATCTTACCATTAATATCCTGTTCTTTAAAAGTAACACACTGATAAATTGAATTGGTAACTTCCTTTGCCTTGGCACTTCCATGCGTCTTCACCACAAGACCATTCAATCCTAAAAGCGGTGCACCACCATACTGGGAGGCGTCAAATATTTTCAGTGTAGATTTTAAAGCCGGCAATGCAAGCGCAGCGCCAATTTTGCTTCGCAGAGTACTCATCATACCCTTCTTGATTGCGCCAACCAGTGTACCCGCCAGTCCTTCGTACAGTTTTAAAATGACATTTCCCACAAACGCTTCACAGACAATGACATCTGCCTCGCCATGTGGAATCTCCCTTGCCTCAATACTGCCTACAAAATTAATGTCTGTACACTCTTTTAATAATGGAAATGTCTCTTTTACAAGCGCATTCCCCTTTTCCTCTTCTGCTCCAATATTTACAATTGCAACTCTTGGATTCTTAATTCCAAGAACATTTTCCATATAAATGGATCCCATCTTTGCAAACTGAACCAGATGTGATGCCCTCGCATCTACGTTCGCACCACAGTCGATCAATAAAGAGACTCCCTTTTCCGTAGGAATCAATGGTGCCAAAGGCGGTCTCTCAATTCCGCGGATTCTTCCAACGATAACCTGTCCTCCGACAAGGATAGCGCCTGAACTTCCGGCGGAAACAAAAGCATCTGCTTCTTTCTGCTTTACCATATTCATTCCAACAACAATTGATGACTGTTTCTTTTTTCGAATTGCATTCACTGGCGGTTCTGCTGTCTCGATCACTTCCTCAGCATGTACCACTTCAATCTGTTCTTTGGGGTAAGAATACTGTTTCAGTTCTTTCTCAACCACATCCTGCTGTCCTACCAACAGCACCTTGATGTCCGATCTGCCATTCACAGCATCGACTGCACCCTTGACTAACTCTCCCGGTGCATTATCTCCACCCATTGCATCCAGTGCAACTCTCGTGATTTCCTGTTGCATACACTTCTCCATTTCCTGCGTGTCAACTGCCTTACGAAAAGTGCTCCTTACACGTCTATAAGAAAATATACTATAACTTTTTCTATAAATCAATATATAATCACATTTGTGTGATCACAGTTCTCAGTTGAAATATTCCATGTTCCGTTCCTTCTCTGCTTCTAAGTCTTCCGGAGACATATATTTCTGAAAAATCTTTTCCAGAATGAAATTAGCAAGCAGCATATATACACATGGAATTATAAATACTGCCGGTGGGAATATATAAACTGCAAATGCTGCTGCAAGGAGCAGGGCAAAGAGAAGCAGTGTCTTCCACAGATTTCCCAGTGCGATCAGCGCTGCATTTTTTAAGATCATCTTTGTCTGATTCTCAAATCGCGCAATATAAGGAAATAGGTAAATTGCCCACATCGTTGCAAACATCATCAGCACTGCAAATACAATATATATTTTTCCTAACGCAACACCTGCTTTTGCATACTGATACATCACATAACAGTCGAATCCCATGATCGCATATAATAAGAGGAGGATCAGCCATACGATCGTTGACTGCCTGAAATTCGTCTTAAATGCATGCCAGAACTCCCTGCCTATGTAACTGCGGTTGTTCCGGATCACTTTATTCACCGTATAATACAATGCTGTGGTTGCCGCCCCGGCTGTCACGATCGGGATACATAAAAAAAACCAGAACGCACTCAGACAGATCACATCAATGATCTTCCCCAATCCTTGAAAAAACTTGTTGTCAACATTAAAAAAATCGCCCATATTTATTCCCTTCTTTGATTCGTGATAGAGCAATACTGCCCATTGGTAACACTCATTATAGCATAGCCCGAGACAGTCTACAATGACTGTAATTGTTAAAAATCGGTAAAGAAAAAGGACTTTCAATCTCTTGAAAGTCCTCTGATCTTCTTAAAAATTAGTCCTGAGGAATAATCTCTTTTTTGTTATATGAGCCACAGTTCTTGCATACTCTATGAGGCATCATTAATTCACCACATTTGCTGCATTTTACTAATGCAGGAGCAGTCATTTTCCAGTTTGCTCTTCTTTTATCTCTTCTTCCTTTGGAAGATTTATTTTTTGGACAAATTGACATTTACTTACACCTCCTTAAATTTGTTAAAGACATCTTGGATTGCTGCCATTCTTGGATCCAGTTCTGTTCTCTGGCAATTGCAGTCACCCTTATTCAGGTTCATTCCGCACACTTTGCAAATTCCTTTGCAATCCTCTTTGCACAGAACTTTCATCGGCCAGTTTACCAAAATCTCTCCATAGATAAGTTTATCTACATCCAGATCAAATCCAATCAGGTAGTCTATATCCTCCATCTCTTCATCATTGATTGCAGAATTTTCCAGACGGAACTCCTTGTCAATGTCGAAATGGATTCTTGTCGGAACTTCTTCCAGACAACGGCTACACGGTATTGATGCTGCCAGATCCACAGTGCCACTGATACGCAGCTTGCCGCCATCAATGTTTGCGATCTGTAAATCAATCGGTGCCTTTTCAATGATCGGGAACTCGCCTAATCTCGATACAAAGGATTCTAACTCGATCTGAACTTTTTCTGTTAAGGACTTGTTCTCACAAGTTACAATACTTGAAATATCTATAATCACAGCGCTCTCCCCAAAACTCGCTTAAGCCCAAACTCCTAAGCTGAGGTTTTTCACACCTAAATGATTATACATAGGTGTCTTTCTTTTGTCAACCACTTTTTTCACATATTGTCAAGTTTTTTCCCTTGACAGTGTTTTTCTAGCCGGATCTGCCGTTCATTTTCCATCTTTTGCACCGCAGATCCTGTCTGATCTCTCATTATTTTACAAGCGCAACTGTCTCTCTTGCAATTGCAAGCTCCTCGTTTGTAGGGATCACGCAGACTTTTACTTTGGAATCCGGTGTGGAGATCACTGCCTCATCACCGTGAGTTGCATCATTGACTTCGTTATCAATAGTGATTCCGAGGTAGCCAAGGTAAGCAACGATCTTTCTGCGGACCAGATTGGTATTCTCACCAATTCCTGCGGTAAATGCGATCGCATCTACTCCGTTCATGGCTGCCACATAGGAACCGATGTATTTTGCAACACGGTAGCAGAATACTTCGATCGCATTGATCGCATATTCATTTCCCTCGTTATAGGCTGCCTCAAGGTCACGGAAATCAGAAGAAATGCCTGTCATTCCCTGTACACCGGACTTTTTATTTAAAACATTCATAACACCTTCAATATCAAGGTTCTCTTTCTTTGCAATGAACTCCATGATTGCAGGATCGATATCACCGGAACGGGTTCCCATGACAAGACCTTCTAATGGAGTAAGTCCCATGGAAGTATCAACACATTTTCCATTGACAACTGCGCTGACAGAAGCTCCGTTTCCAAGATGTGCTACGATCACTTTGGAGTTATTTAAATCCATTCCAAGGTACTCTACCAGACGTTTGGATACAAAGCTGTGGCTTGTTCCGTGGAAGCCGTATCTTCTTACTTTGTATTTCTCATAATATTCATGAGGCAGACCGTAAAGGTATGCTTTCTTAGGCATTGTCTGATGGAAAGCAGTATCAAATACACCAACCATAGGCACGTTTGGCATTAATTCCTGGCAGGCACGGATTCCGATCAGGTTTGCAGGATTGTGAAGTGGTGCAAGATCGTTACACTCTTCGATCTGAGCCAGAACTTCCTCTGTCAGAATAACAGAACTTGCAAATTTCTCTCCGCCATGTACGACACGGTGTCCGACAGCATCTACCTCTGCAAGGCTCTTTAAAGCACCTGTCTTAGGATTTACGATAGCATCCAGTACCATCTGGATTGCCTGTTTGTGTGTTGGCATAGCTGCTTCTGTAATCTCTTTGTCGAGACCTGTTTTCTGGTAAACTAATCTTCCGTCGATTCCGATTCTCTCGCAGAGACCTTTTGCCAGTACTGCTTCTGTTTCTGAATCAATGAGCTGGTATTTCAGTGATGAACTACCACAGTTAATTACTAATACGTTCATGATTTTTCTCCTCTATCAACTATATTGTGCCTTATGGCATTTTCTACTTTTTCGGGTCTTCTCAGACAGACCACATATGGTTTTAGTATACGCCTTTCTTTTCTGTGCGACAAGCCACTTTTTGCCATATTTCGTGTATTTAATACGAAACATCTTGTCAATTTTTTAACGATTCTACTTACCGTTTCATAATAGAAAACTACGCTGTCACGGCCAATTTCTTATCATCCGCATTACAATCACGAAACACGGTTCAACAGTCACTTGATTTTTCTTATAAAAATGGTTATGTTACTACTAAGTCATTTTGAGACAGCCAGGAAAGGATCATCCCATGAAAATTACAGGCATTATTGCAGAATACAATCCATTTCACAATGGACATGCTTATCAGATAGCAAAAATAAAAGAGGAAACAGACAGCGATTATGTCATTGTCGCCATGAGCGGAGATTTTGTGCAGCGGGGAGAACCTGCCATCACAGACAAATACGAACGCGCCAGAATGGCACTCTCCTGCGGTGCGGATCTTGTGCTGGAACTCCCTGCTCTTTTTGCCTGCGCTTCTGCAGAATATTTTGCCAGAGCAGGTGTCGCGCTCTTTACACGGATGGGCTGTGTCGACTACCTGTGTTTTGGAGCTGAAAATGCAGACCTTTCCCAGTTAAATAAAATCGCAGGCATTCTTGTCGATGAGCCTCGTTCCTATCAGGATGCCCTGAATATTTATTTAAAAGAAGGGAAAAATTTTCCTGCCGCCAGGATTCTGGCATTAAAATCTTATCTTAGTGCTGAATCTTCCGACGCTGCCTTGCAGACAGAGCAGCTTACCAGCCTCTTATCCACACCAAATAATATTCTTGGCATCGAATACCTGAAAGCATTAAAAACCTGCGGATCACAGATTACACCTTATCCGATTCTGCGGGAAGGTGCCGGATATCATGACACCGATATTCTCTTAAAAAATGCCTCTGCTTCTGCCATCCGGCAGACTTTAAAACAGGCTGGCTCTTCCGGCTCTGCCCCGGATTTTGCATCTTTTTCTGCCGCCATGCCACAGGAAGCTTTCCGGATTTTTTCAGAATATCTCGCCTCCTCCACTTATCTGGAAGCGGATGATTTTTCCGGTATTTTAAATTATCTGCTGCTTTTTTATCCGGCAGAAGTGCTTGCCGCCTTTGCCGACTGCAATATTGAAATTGCGAACCGCCTGAAAAAGAACCGCAGTGAATTTTCCTCTTTCACGCAGTTTGCTGCCTTAAATCAGAGCCGCGACATTACTTACGCACGCATGAGCCGTATTTTTACGCATATTCTGCTGCATATGACAGCCGAAGATTATAAGCAGGCAAAACAGCTTGGTTATGTCCCTTACCTGCGCCCGCTTGGATTCAAAAAATCGTCTTCTGACGTACTTGGCGAGATCAAAAAACACACGGATATTCCACTGATAGGGAAGCTTGCAAATGCCAGACAGACGCTTTCTGACGATGCCTTCTGGCTTCTTGAAAAAGATATTTTTGCGGCTGATCTCTATGAACAGGTACTTGCGCAAAAAAACAGAACAATCCCACGAAATGAATACACCCGTGAAATTGTTCTACTGTAATGATTCAGATTGTTTTTATCACTTCTGTGACCAGTTGTTTGAATTGTCTGGATACTCGGTCTGCTGTCTCCTGCACTTCTTTGTGATCCAGCTTTTGTTTTGACATGCCGGCGGCAAGGTTGGTAATACAGGAAATACCACAGACTTTCATTCCCATATGATTGGCTGCCACCGCCTCACATGCGGTGCTCATTCCTGCTGCATCGCCTCCCCATGTCCTGCACATGCGGATCTCTGCCGGTGTCTCATAGCTTGGTCCGGTAAACTGCATGTAAACGCCCTCCTGCAGTGGTATCTGAAGTTTTTCTGCCGCCTTTCTCACTTTTTCCTGTAATTCCGGTGCATACACCTCACTCATATCCGGAAATCTCGTTCCGAGTTCGTCAATATTTTCTCCGATCAGGGGATTCTGGACCGCAGTTGTGATGTGATCTGTGATGAGCATAAAATCTCCCGGTTTGAAGTTATAATTCACACCGCCTGCCGCGTTGGTCAGAATGATCTTTTTTGCTCCGAGAAGTCCCATAAGACGTGTTGGAAGCACTACATCCGACATCGGATATCCCTCATAATAGTGCACACGTCCCTGCATGATCACCATAGGAACGCCCTCCACATGGGCAAACACAAATCTTCCCTTATGTCCTTTCACCGTGGATACCGGAAAACCTTCGATATCCGCGTAATTGATCGATGCCTCAATTTTTAAATCATCTGCGTAATCCCCAAGTCCGGAACCTAAAATAAGTGCCGCCTCCGGGACGAAATCTGTTTTCTCCCGGACACTTTTATAGCATTTCATTAATTTTTCATATACTTCGCTCATGGAATGTTCCTCCTTTTGCAAAAATAATATTATAATTAATGATGGAATAAGCGGATTCCGGTGAATGCCATGGCAATGCCGTATTTGTTACAGGTTGCAATGACATGATCATCACGGATAGAACCACCTGGCTGGGCGATGTATTTCACTCCGCTCTTATGAGCACGTTCCACATTATCTCCAAATGGGAAGAATGCATCGGAACCAAGCGCAACGTCAGTGTTTTTATCTAACCATGCGCGTTTTTCCTCCCTTGTAAACACTTCCGGTTTTACTTTAAAAATATTCTCCCATGCGCCATCTGCAAGCACATCCATATAGTCCTCACCGATGTAGAGATCGATCGCATTATCTCTGTCTGCACGTCCAATCTTATCTAAAAACTGAAGTCCGAGCACCTGTGGAGACTGGCGTAACCACCAGTTATCTGCCTTAGAGCCGGCCAGTCTGGTACAGTGAATTCTGGACTGCTGTCCGGCACCGATACCGATTGCCTGTCCACCTTTGACATAGCATACGGAATTGGACTGTGTGTATTTTAATGTGATCATGGAAATGGCAAGATCCATTTTTGCAGAATCCGGGATTTCCTTATTCTCTGTCACGATGTTGTCAAAGAAATGCTCATCGATCACAAGTTCATTTCTTCCCTGTTCAAATGTGATTCCAAACACTTCTTTATGTTCGATCGGAGCCGGTACATAATCCGGATCGATCTCGATCACGTTGTAGTTTCCTTTTTTCTTTGCCTTTAAAATCTCAAGTGCCTCATCTGTATAGCCCGGTGCGATCACACCATCAGACACCTCTCGTTTGATTACAAGTGCTGTCTCTTTGTCACAGACATCGGATAAGGAAATGAAATCGCCGAAAGAAGACATTCTGTCCGCGCCTCTGGCTCTGATATAGGCGTTTGCAAGCGGTGTGAACTCTACGTCCATATCGTCTACCCAATAGATTTTGCGCTCTACCTCAGACAATGGAAGTCCAACTGCTGCTCCAGCCGGAGATACATGTTTAAAAGAGGTTGCTGCCGGAAGTCCGGTTGCTTTCTTTAATTCACTTACCAGCTGCCAGCCATTAAATGCATCTAAAAAGTTGATATAACCCGGTTTTCCGTTTAACACTTTGATTGGAAGCTCGCCGTTTTCCATATAAATTCTGGATGGTTTCTGGTTTGGATTACATCCGTATTTTAACTCTAATTCTTTCATCTTAATCTCCGCTCCTGCTTATCTTTGATTTTCTAAAAAATTTATGGTCTTTACTTATTTTTATTTACAATTCTTGTCTCGTATTTTCCGGTTTCAATGTCAATGTAACGTACAAATAAGGAAACTTTGTTCTCCTCATTAAGATTTTCCCATACCAGACTGGTAAAGGTATCAATGTCTCCTTCCAGACCAACAAGCTTTGGTTCTCCCTCAAAACTTGGAAGCGGGTTTCCGTCTCCCATATAAGTGTGGATAAAATGTGCTTCTCCGGCAACCGGATTCTGATATGCAAATGTATAACGGTTACATGCATCCGGATTTCCATTATTGCTCTTTAAAATAGACATTGCATAATTGTAAGTTCCATTGTCAATGTGCATAATTCCGGAAATTCTTGGTGTATAGTTTGGAGCATCCGGCTCAAACTCTCTGGTTCTTAATGCCTGCTCAAACGTCTGCTGTTTATCCATCAACTCATAAATCGTGTCTGTCTGATCCCCATTGGTAACAATTGTTTTATTGCCAAGTACACGAACCGGAGCATAAATAATCAGGCTTGGATCACTTAATTTCGAAGGATCAAATGCCTGTGTACGGATTCCTTCCCCATCCTCCACAAACACACGGTTGCGGCTGTTCTCACTTCTACCCATAATAAAGTAAGCAGTTACTGCATATTTACCATCTGCGGATTTTCCGATGACGATTCCACGTCCTGGATATGAATTTCCTGCAAGTTCATTTGCTAATGAGATTGATTTCATAAATCCTCCTACTCTCCTCTGTTCTACAAAGTTCATTTATCTGTGTAATGATTCAATACCTTTTTATATTAGCATTGCAGTTTTATTTTTACAATGGATTGGCTCTTATTAGTGTCATGAATTTATTTACTAAGTTATATAAGTTGTATTAATATATAATAAAACTCACTCTTTTCTCGGATAACCGTTGCTGACGGATGAACCATAACGAAAAAAACTGCCCACAAAAGTGAGCAGTCCTGAATTCTAGTTTTTAAAGCTATGGATCGGTGCCGGAATTCTTCCGCCACGGTTGATGAAATCATCACAGGAAAATTTATTTACCGGCATGATCGGTGCATAACCGAACAGTCCACCGAATTCCACCTGTTCGCCAACGCCTTTTCCAATGACCGGGATCAGACGGCAGGCTGTTGTTTTCTGATTGATCATACCGAGCGCCATCTCATCTGCGATCATACCGGAGATCGTAGTTGCCTTTGTATCACCCGGAATTGCGATCATGTCAAGACCAACGGAGCATACGCAGGTCATCGCCTCTAATTTTTCCAGAGTGATGGCACCAGCCTGAACTGCATTGATCATTCCCTGGTCTTCACTGACCGGAATGAATGCACCACTCAGACCACCGACATAAGAGGATGCCATGACGCCACCTTTTTTCACCTGATCATTTAACAGTGCCAAAGCTGCGGTCGTTCCCGGTGCTCCGGCATACTCTAAACCAATCTCACAGAGAATATCTGCCACACTGTCACCGATTGCCGGTGTCGGTGCCAAGGACAGATCAACAATACCAAATGGAATATTTAAAAGTCTTGATGCCTCCTGTGCGACAAGCTGTCCGACACGTGTTACTTTAAACGCTGTCTTTTTGATCGTCTCGCAGAGCACTTCAAAATTCTCGCCGCGCACTTTTTCAAGAGCTGTCTTAACAACGCCCGGTCCACTGACTCCGACATTGATGATCGCATCCGCCTCTGTCACGCCATGGAAAGCTCCTGCCATAAACGGATTATCATCCGGCGCATTGCAGAATACGACAAGCTTCATACAGTCCACGGAATCACGGTCTTTTGACTGTTCCGCCACCTCTAATAAAATCTCACCCATTAATTTGACTGCGTCCATATTGATACCTGTTTTGGTGGACGCAAGATTGACAGAACTGCACACGCGGTTTGTTCTGCCAAGTGCCATCGGAATGGAGCGGATCAGCATCTCATCTGCAGTTGTCATTCCCTTGGAAACCAATGCAGAATATCCACCGATTAAGTTTGCTCCCACTTTTTCAGCGGCACGGTCTAAGGTATCGGCGATCGTCGCAAAATCTTCCGGTGTCTTACATGCAGAACCACCTACCAATGCGATCGGTGTTACGGAGATTCGCTTGTTCACAATCGGAATTCCAAATTCATGCTCGATCTTCTCACCTACTGCGGCAAGATCTTTTGCAACAGTTGTGATGCGGTTATAAATATTTTCATTTAATTTATCCAGATTGGAATCAATACACTCTAAGAGACTGATACCAATGGTAATGGTACGGACATCAAGATTTTCCTGTTCGACCATTTTATTTGTCTCATTTACCTCAAAGAAATTAATCATTTATCGCTTTCCTCCCTAGATTCTGTGCATCATATCGAAGATCTCTGCTTTCTGGCACTTGATCGATACGCCGATCTCCTCGCCCAATACGTCCAGATCTTTCTGGCAGTCTGCAAAAGCTTTTGCAGCCTTTGTCATGTCAACGATCATCATCATATTGAAGTATCCAGATACGATGGTCTGGGAAATATCTAAAACATTTACTCCATTTTCTGACAGATAAGTACAGACTTTTGCAATGATACCTACTGTATCTTTTCCTACTACTGTAATAATGGTTTTATTTGCATTATGTTCCATGGTTCATGCCTCCTCACTGTATTCTGCCCGGTTCCGTCAGATTTTTCTCACGTTACCAAGATAAATTTTAATTATGTTCCATATTAGCATACTCTTTTTATTATTTCCACTACTTAAGCTCTTTTTATTTATTAAATCATCTAATAAATGTTATTAGAATACTATTTTTTGCGATACTTCGTCACGCTTCGCCACAAACATTGGGAAATCATCGCCCTTATAAGGGTTATCTCCCAGCTCCACTTCCAGACGCACCGTCTCATAGGCAAGCTCCGGATAATTATTTTCTTTGCTCAGATGTCCTAACACGATATGTTTCAAATGATCGTGGAGCACTTTTCCTAACAATTGTCCACTCCGCTCGTTCGACAAATGTCCTTTATCCCCAAGGATACGCTGTTTCAGAGGATATGGATATGCTCCTGCCTGAAGCATGCGCACGTCATGGTTGGCTTCTAAGAGCAGCACGTCCACATTCTGCAGCTTCTCCACAATATGGTCGTCATAGGTTCCAAGGTCTGTCATGACTGCCACGTTCTTTTCCTGCTGTCTGATCTTGTAGGCAACCGGATCTGCCGCATCATGGGAGATGGACACCGGTTCGATCGTAAGATCACCGATTGTAAACTCCCTTTCCGACTCGATCACCTGAAAAAGTGCCTCGTCTATTTTTCCAACGGTTTTTGTATGTAAAATAGCATCAACGGTTTCCCCTGTTGCATACATCGGAATGCCATATCTTCTTGCAATCACTCCGAGTCCTGCGATATGGTCGATATGCTCATGTGTGATGAGGATTCCCTGCATATCTGCAGTCTTTAGATCAATACTGTTTAAACCGTTCTCAATCCTTTTTCCACTGATTCCCGCATCGATCAGCACATGACAGTCATCTGAGCCGACACAGATACAATTTCCGCTGCTTCCGCTTGCAATACTGCATAATTCCATAAATCTATTTCTCTTTCCAAGCCAGTTCGATCACATCACCATCTTTTAATTCTGCGGTGTACTGTGCATTCTGGCCATTTAATTTTGTAATGATCGCTCTTCCTGCAGAGGCAGAAAGGTCAAATTCGTAAAATTCAAAGAGATCCACAAACATATAGGACTCTCTTCCTGTCAGCGTGACCGGTGTGCCATTGATGATAACTTCCACAGAATGCGTTTCCTTCTCTTTGGCTTCCTCCGAAGTTTCGTTATCTGCCGGACTTTCCTCCGCCGTCTGCGTTTCTTCATCCGTTGTCACAGATGCATCATCCGCTGGTACGCTGTCTTCTGTCTCACCTGCCGTTCCGCTGTCTGAAACATTCTCCTCCGGTGCCTCTGCCGTATCTGCTGTTTCTTCAATGCCTTCAGCGGCCATCTCCTCTATTGTATCAGACACATGTGTGCGGAAGGACAGGATCGTCCACTCAATATTAAAGTTCTCATAGACAAAATAATTCAGGTCGACCACCCGGTTATTCACAATGATCTCTTTTTCCGTGTCGATCTCCACATCCATAAATTCTGCGATCTGCTCGACGGTATAATAAGCCCTCGTCTCAATTTCGTCTCCCTCTTTGATCAGGTAAGAGGCTGGTTCTAATTTACCATTTACCTCAACAAAACGCGGGCATACGATTTTCCTGCCGTTGACAATAAATGTTATGGTGGATGTATGGTACTCCTCTAACTGCTCGATGGTGATCATGGCATCCGCTCCCGCAGTGGATGGGCAGATCTCGATCTCTGAATTCGGTTCTAACTTAGTATTGATGCCTGCCGGTTTTCCATTCATAGTGATCACAGCAGATTCCCCTGGCAGACCCCTCTCCACTTTTGCCACACCATTGACGGTATAGTTCACTTCTTTTCCACGTTTTGGAAACAGATCTTCATTGGCTACTCCCGCCTGTAATGCGGCATCCATGATCAGAAGCTTATTGTTGTCATACATCTTAATCCGTTCGCCGTTCAAATGTACCATGATAAAACTGTTTTTCTGGTCATAATAATTCAGACAGATACCGATCGGAGTTACGATGAGCGGATCTTTTTCGATATCCGGCTGTTCAAAGGTTACTTCCTGCAGTACTTCCTCACCGCGGAGAGCAACACGCTCCTGTGGAAGTCCAAGTTTATCTGCCAGCATCTCGGTGTAACCGTGGATTTTTCCGCCTCCACCAACGACAAATGTAGCACTGACAGTCTGTCCGCCATTTAACTCTTTGATTTTCTCCGCCACTGCGGTCGTCATTTTATCTGTTACAGGCTCTATGAGTTCCCATACTTCCTTCGCAGGAATGGAGTGCTCGATCATCATGATATCTTTGTATGTGATCATTTCCCCGGTCGTACTTGCAAGCTTGATACGCTCTGCGGTCTGGAAATCGACCAGATAATGCTGTACGATCAGTTCTGTCAGTTCATCTCCGGCGAGTGGAATCATGCCATAGGCAATGATACTTCCATCTTTCGTGACGGAAATATCCGATGTTCCGGCTCCGACATCGACTAACGCGATATTCAGCATACGGAACGATTCCGGGATGGCAACGTCAATCGCTGCAATAGGCTCCAATGTCATATTGGCAACTTCAAGACCTGCCTGCGCCACTGCAGAATACAGTCCGTCCACAACATCCTCCGGCAAAAATGTCACGATGATATCCTCACTGATGACCTCTGCCTTATGTCCTTCGATGTTGGAATAAACCTCCTCATTCAGATAGTATTTCACAACAGAATATCCCACGCAGTAAAACTTGTATCTTGTGTCATTTTTCTCTTTTAATAGGGACTGTGCCTTTTCAATTCCAAGCAGATCCAGTGTATGGATATCTTCCTTCGTAACAACGGTCTCTTCCGGATATTCATATTCTACATTTGTCGTTACTGTTTTTAACACACGACCGGCTGCTGCGATACATACTTCTGTCAGCGGACATTCAATCTGTTTCTCCAATTCCTCTTTTACCGTCTGGATCACTTTGCCCACACGGCCAATGTCATGAATCTGTCCATCGATCATCGCCCTTGTCTCATGCTGCATGACATACTGTGCCACAACGATAAATTCATTTCCTTCCTTATATCCAACCGTACCTACTACATTTCGTGTTCCAATGTCCAGTCCAAATACATATGGCTGTTCGAATGTCTGTGTTTCATTCATCTGTAGTGTCCTCTCACTTACCTTTTCTTTGTAATTCCCTGATCCGTTCCAATTGTCTGCAAAATCCATCAGATAGCGCACACTGCCGCATCAATCTGTCTCTGCATTTCCTCTAACCCTTCATTGTTGTCGATCACAACACTGCAATGTTTCCGGTACTCTGCTTCCTTCAACTGACTCGAAAAAATCTGCTGTACCTTCTCTCTGGAATACCCACGGGATTCCATCAGTCTTGCCTCGCGGATTTCCTCTCTGGTATAAATATACCAGAGTTCATCACAAATTTCATCATAATGTTCTTCAATTAAAAGTGCCGCTTCCAAAACAAGCAGTGCAAGCGTTCCTTCCTGTCTCTCTCTTTTCGCTTCTGCTATCACATATGCTTTCACTGCCGGATGTACGATTCCATTCATCCCGGCACGCTTGTTCTCGTCTGAAAAGATCACCTTCGCCAGTTTTATCCGGTCAAAATGTCCATCTTCCTTATAAATATCATGCTCCGGAAAAGCCTGTCTGATCTGCTCATAACAGTCCGTTCCCGGTTCCATAAGTTCATGTGCAATCTCATCCGCCAGCATGACACGCACACCAGGTTTCGTTGCCAGATAATCTAAAACTGCTGATTTTCCGGCTCCTACACCACCTGTGATCCCTATAAATTTCATATTTTCCGTCCACCTTTATCTTCTTTCGTACTGTCCATTTCTGACACAAAGCTATTTTGCCTCGTACCAGTTCTTTCCGGTGTGAAGGTCAATTGCCAGAGCCACCTTCAGATCTGCTGCATGCTGCATACCTTCTGTCAGTATCTCTTTTACTCTGTCGATCTCATCCTCTGCTGTCTCGATCAAAAGTTCATCGTGCACCGTGATGATCAGTCTTGACTTTAAATGTTCCTCCAACAGTCTGTCATGCACACGTATCATAGCGATCTTGATAATGTCTGCGGCAGTTCCCTGAATTGGCGCATTCATTGCCACACGCTCTCCAAAAGAACGCTGCATAAAGTTACTGCTGGAAAGTTCCGGAACCGGACGCCTTCTTCCAAACATGGTTGTCACGTATCCGTTCTTTTTGGCATCCTCCACAAGTCCGTCTAAAAATGTCTTGATCTTTGGATATGTTTCAAAATACCGTTCGATATACTCTGCTGCCTCTTTTTTACTGATACTTAAATCCTGGCTTAATCCAAAGGAACTGATTCCATATACGATTCCAAAGTTTACCGCTTTGGCATTTCTTCGCTGTAAATCTGTCACCTCATCAAATGGAATGTGGAATACCTGTGATGCAGTGATTCTGTGGATATCCTGTGCCTCTCTGTACGCCTCGATCAGTTTTTCATCCCCGGACATGTGCGCTAACACACGAAGCTCGATCTGCGAATAATCGGCGTCCATGAACACACATCCCTTTGCCGGTAAAAATGCTTTTCGTATCAATCTGCCAAGTTCAATCCTCATCGGGATATTCTGGAGATTCGGCTCTGTACTACTCAGCCTTCCGGTAACCGTGATCGTCTGGTTAAAGGAAGTATGGATTCTTCCATCCTCCTTAATATAATTGGCAAGTCCATCTGCATAAGTGGATTTTAACTTGGTAAGCTGGCGGTATTCCAAAATATCTGCAACAATTGGATACTCTGGTGCAAGTTTGTCTAACACATCTGCGGCTGTCGAATATCCGGTCTTTGTCTTCTTTCCGTAAGGCATTTCCAGTTTTTCAAACAGGATCACGCCTAACTGTTTTGGAGAATTGATATTAAATTCTTCCCCTGCTTCCTTATAAATCCGGGTTTCCAACTCTGCAATCCGGACTGCAAGTTTCTCCCCGTACTCTTTCAGATTGGCTGCATCAATGGCAATTCCTGTGTGTTCCATGTCTGCAAGCGTAAACACTAACGGCATCTCAATAGTTTCATAGAGATGTTCCATTCCGGCCGCTTTCAGATCTTCCATCATTGCCTTTTTGCTGGCAAATGCAGTGTATGCCATAAAGCAGACTGTCTTTAAAAATTCTTCCGGTTTCTCATCCATTGCCAAATCATAGCTTAACTTTCCAAGCAGATCCACTCTTGATGGGATCATAAGGCTGCTGTAATCCTTTGCGATGTCCTCATACGGATATTCATTTTTTAACGGATTCAGCAGGTATGCTGCAATGACGTTATCAAAAATATTTTTCTGATTGAGACATCCGTTTTCTTTCTGCTCGATCATATGGAGCAGTCCTAGCTGCGGTTTTAAATCCAGTGTCATATATCCTGCCGCCGCAGAATGTGTGAGAAGGTCTAATAACACACCGCTTGTCAGTTCTTCGCCTGCCCTGAAAAAATAGGTATCCTCCTCCCCAAAGCAGACTGCCATTCCAAGGAACTCCTTCGTCTGTGGTGTTGCAAAAAGATTCATCTGCCCACCAGCATCCATGTCCGCATCCTTTTTTTCCTCCATCGGAATGATCTGAAATGCACATTCTATGCCTTTGATCTTTGCAAAAATCTTTTCGGCTTCTTTCTTCTCTGTCACAAGCTTAAAATGTTCTTCCGCCTGATTCTTTGGTGCATCCACCTCAAATCTGCCAAGCATATTCTTAAACTCCAGACGTTTGCACAAAAGATATGCTTCCTCTGTATACAGATCTTTGATCTGCTCTAATCTTGCACTCTGCAGATCATAGTCAATATCTGCATGGATCTCGATTGTCGCTAATGTCTTACTCATCTGTGCAAGCTCATAATTTTCCTTTAAATTCTTGCTTGCCCGCGGTGGTTTGATCTCATCCACATGCGCATAACAGTTTTCAATGCTGCCGTACTGCGCAATGAGTGCTGTTGCTGTCTTTTCCCCGATTCCCGGAACGCCCGGGATATTATCCGAAGTATCTCCCATCAGTGCTTTCACATCAATAAACTCGATCGGTGTCACCTGATATTTTTCTAAAACTTCCTTCGTATTATAATCCTCAATCTCGGTTCCGGTGCGCTTTGTTTTCGGAATACGGATTTTAATATGATCAGTAGCAAGCTGCAATAAATCCCTGTCCCCTGACACAACGGATACTTCAAGTCCTTCTGCTTCGCTGCGTTTTGCAATGGTTCCCAAAATATCATCCGCCTCATAACCACCTTTTTCCACGATGGTCACACCCATGGCCTTTAACATTTCCTTCATCAGAGGCACCTGTTCGCGAAGTTCCTCCGCCATCGGCTTTCTGGTTCCCTTGTATTCTGCATACATCTTATGACGAAAAGTTGGCTGTGATACATCAAAGGCAACCGTCAGATAGTTTGGCTGTTCCTCCTCTAAAATCTTAAATAAAATATTTAAAAATCCATAGACCGCATTGGTATGAAGTCCCTCGGAATTCGTCAGATCCGGGATTCCGAAAAATGCCCGGTTTAAAATGCTGTGTCCATCGATCAGTACCAGCTTTTCACTCATAAACTTTGTGTCTCCTTCTTATTTTTTCACTGCTCATAAAAAAGCAGTAAAGGGGCTGCCGCATGCGGCAGTCCCATCCTGTGACAAATTAAATTGCGCGGGTATACTTCTTCAGCCATTCGTTCTCTTCCTCTGTCATGTAAGGAGAGAGCACTTCATATACCTTCTTATGATAATCATTTAACATCTGCTTCTCACGTGGGCTCATCTGCTCCGGATCGATTCCATCCAGATCGATCGGTGCGTAAGTGATGTTCTCAAATTCCATAAACTGACCATATTCATTCTTCTCTGCTTTGCGGCAGACCAGTTCATTCTCCGTGCGGATACCATACTTTCCTTCCAGATATACACCCGGTTCATCGGTTGTGATCATACCCTCTTCCAGCACACCGCTGTCATGGCGTTCCGGTACGATCTTCCAGCGGAAACCGTTTGGTCCTTCATGTACATTTAAGATATAACCGACACCGTGTCCTGTACCACATTTGTAGTCAATTCCCATGTCCCACAATGGACCTCGTGCGAGAATATCCAGATTCAGACCGCATGCACCATATAAAAACTTCGCATTGGCAAGCTTCATATTGGAACGGCATACTGCTGTGAAATGCTGTTTCATCTCATCGCTGATCGGACCTAACACAAAAGTTCTCGTGATATCGGTTGTTCCCTCATAATAATGTCCGCCTGAATCTACCAGTAAAAAGCCTTCCGGTTTTAATTCGGTATTGGATTCCGGTGTTGCAGAATAGTGCATCATCGCTGCATTTGCACCGTAGGCACTGATGGTCGTAAAGCTTAAATCAATAAAGTTCTCCTGCTCTCTTCTTCTTGCCTCCAGATAATCGGACGCAGAGATCTCTGTCATCGGAATCTTGCCGATATTTGTTTTCAGCCAGTACATGAACTTTGTCACTGCCACACCGTCTTTGACATGTGCAAGGCGGGTGTTATCCACCTCAACCGGATTCTTGACTGCCTTCATCAACTCGGTAGGGTTTGGTTTATTTATAACCTGAATGTTCTTATTTAATTCACTGCAGATACGATAATTGACACTGCTCTTGTTCATCAGAACCACGGCACTCTCCGGAATGGTCGGAACATAAGTGTAAATATCATCGTATGGTCTTGTCTCGATATGATTTTCCTTCAGATAAGCGCGGATGGTATCATCCACCACTTCTTCCTGTAAAAACCAGATACACTGATCCCTGGTCAGAACAAGATAGGACAATACTACCGGAACGCTCTGAATATCACCGCCACGGATATTCAAAAGCCATGCAATATCGCAAAGGCTCGTGAGAATGTGGACATCTGCACCTTCCTCTGCCATCTTTGCACGCACATCTTTGATCTTCTCTGCAGTGCTCTTTCCGGAATATTTTTCTTCCAGTATAAATAATGGAGCTTTGGATAACTCCGGTCTGTCTGTCCAGATCAGATTGATCAGATCTTCCCCTACAAAAAGAGAACCTTTCTTTTCCTCTGCGATTGCCACAAACTTTTCACCCCAGGCACCGTTTACGGTTCTTCCGTCAAAACCGATGCAGCCGCCCTGTGGCAGTTTGTCTTTTACAAATTCTTCTACGGCAGGCACACCTTCCTCTGCCATACGATATAACGTGACAGTGCTTCCCTCTAACTGTTTCTCAGCCTGCACAAAATAGCGGCCGTCTGTCCAAAGTCCTGCCTCTTTTAACGTGATGACTGCCGTTCCTGCGGAACCGGTAAATCCTGTAATAAACTTTCTTGCCTTAAAATGCTCCCCAACATACTCTGACTCATGAAAATCAGCGGTTGGTACTACATAAATATCAATACTTCTGCGTTTCATCTCTTCGCGAAGCGCAGTTAATCTCTCTGGTATCATTGTTCTTCCTCTCTCTATGTCTCATTTATGCCTGTATGGCATATTATCAGTTACTGTTCACTCGTATCTCGTTCCAGTAACGATTATCACTCTTAATTCTCATCCGTGAACTCAAAAAACTTCGTGTCGATCTCCGGATAAGACCTCTTTAAGGAAATCGGTCTGCCGGAACGGTTCAAAAAGCAATGGGAACTCTTTGCCGTTGTGCGCAGCTCCCCGGTCTCTTTGTCTGTCATCCGGTATTCCACATCCATCTTGATTCCGTTATACTTTGTGATCTTCGTCTCGATCACCACCGTGTCATCAAAATGAACCATACTGTGGTACTCGCAGGACACCGACAATACCGGACTGATGATCTCCATCTCTTCCATCTGCTTATAACTAAGCCCGATCTGTTCCATCAGATCCATCCTTGCCTCTTCCATCCATTTGATATAGTTGGAATGATGGATAATTCCCATCTGGTCTGTCTCATAATACTTTGCGTGATGCTCATAAGGGCGGATCTTGATCGCGCTCTCATCTTCCCCATAAATCCGTATCTCTTTTCCAGCCATGATCTGTCACTACCTTTCTATTTATCTTCAATAGCTGTCTGTGACTATCTTATCACTGCGGTAGTTTTATTTCAATGCCACTCTCTAAAATATTCCTGATAATCTTCTTCATCTGCAAAAAGCATGTACGCTCCGTCCACATATCCCATATAGCCTGCTTCGATCACATATCCCTTCATAAAAAAACACTCCTTTCAACCTTTTTACGTTCTCTCAAGTTGAAAAGAGTGTATCTTATTTGCTGTCCAATAAACCGTACTTTTATGGTGTCTTAGAAAAAAATTTTATTTGTTATTGGCTTTTTCCTGAAATTTTTCATTGTCGATCACGAATCGTTCATGCGTTCCCTCACCGATCATGCCGCGCTCGTCAAACGCTTCCACTTTAAACACCAGTCTCTTGCGGTCGATCTCTACCAGTTCACTCTTGGCAGTCACTTCCATTCCAAGCGGCGTTGCTGAGATATGGGATACGTTCATCAACGTTCCGACTGTTCCTTTTCCCTCCTCCAGTTCTGCTGCAACACTCTTGTAGGCAGCCTGCTCCATCAATGCGATCATGGAAGGTGTTGCATATACCTTCAGTTCACCGCTTTTCATTGCCTGCGCTGAATTGCTCTCTGATACTACCTCTTTTGCTTCTCCTCTGATACCTGTCTCTAACATCTGTTACCTCTTTCCTGTCTCTTAATCACTTTCTTCTTTATTAGTTCTGTAAAGATAAACTTATTTTAACACAGGCTTTCCGATACAACAATATTCTTTTCCTGTTTTCCTCTCCAAAAGGCAGAGAGCAGGAAAAGCATCAGACAGCCAAGACTGATCATGACGCCAGTCTTCAGTCCGGGTGTTGTATAAATAAGTTCTATGTCATGTTTTCCATCCGTCAACGGCACACTGATAAACGCCTCAGCAAATGTCTCCGGCTCTGTCTCTTTTCCATCTACATACACCGTCCAGCCATCTTCCCTTGCAATCGAAAATACGAGATTCCCCGCTTTTTCCACATCGATCGTACCTGTGATCTTCCGGTCTGAAAACGAGGTGAGTTCCATTGTCTGGCTGTTTAACGTCTCATATGCGGTATCCAGTGCATCCATATTCAACTGATAGGCAGTAATATCCACACGCTCGTTATTGGAATTTTTAATCCGGATCACATCTCCGGATTTTGCATACCCCAGATCTAAAATATATCCGTGGGACGCCTTCGTAAAGGACTTCGTTCTTCCATCACTGACCTCTTCCTCAAGGGTGTCGGATGTCACAGAACTGTATGCTGCAAAATAATATCCGTCCTCCGTCACCTGGATTGCAGACATTCCGGTCTCCGATTCCGACGGAACTACCGTGAGCATCTCTTCCTGTGCCCCCAACAATCCTGCAAGTTCATTCTGGTTAGAGACACCGCCGCCATTTTTATAGTCCCAGCGTTCTGCCACCTCACCATCTACCATAAATCCCAGTGGAAGGGAATATTTGTTTTCATACAAATAAGTGTTCCCTGATGAAGCTGCAAGAGTGCGGATTGGGCTTTCCTCCATGGCATTGTCCGCGATCACATATTTTAAGGAAAGCATGGAAGAGATCAAAGGCGACGCGCCGTTGATACAGTAAAAATTCTTTCCACCTTCCATTCCAAGATCCTGATAAATATGACTGACATTGATGTTCATCAGCGAAGAAAACTGTGTTGCAGAGTAATAGCCGGACAACGCCGCATCATTTTTCGTTTTCCGCTCCATCTCCTCCGTCCGGTAAAAATACACCGCGCTGTTTTCACTTTCCTTTTTCTTCGCCTGCTCTAAAACGTTTTCATAATCCTTCCAGTCTTTCACATAAGAAGTTCTGCTCACCGTATCCAGACCTGTCATATCAAAGTTGATCGTCAACTCTGTAATCACTACAATTGACGTAATCAAAAAAACATAATCTCTGACTTTTGCAGTTCCTCCATACCACACCAGAAGCAGCACCGCGTACACAACGATAAACACTGCCGTCGTAAAGAAACTGTCGCTTCCGATCAGTTCGCTGTCAGACCAGCGGTACGCTGCATACAGGAATGCCCCATCCAAGACCAGTGCCACAAGCACGTGATACCAGCGGTTTTCTTTCAGATGCAAAAATGTCTCAAAACACAATACTAACAATAAAAAACTGTATAAAAAGCTCTGTCTGCCCGGCAGCGAATCCGGGAAATGTAATCCATGCCAGATAAAATCCAGCATATTATTGGCAAAGCTTAATGCCATAAACGCAAGCAGTAATACGCGCGGCAGTTTCTTTTTCCAGCTGATCCCGCGGTTCGTCAGATATAACAGGATCAAAAACAATGTAAACACGCCAGTATAAATGTTTGGCCAGTGGTCACGTCCTGTATACGTTTCTACAAAAATACATTGCCTTCCCAGTTCTGCGATCAGATTAAAATACCATTCCACCGCACTTGGAAAAGAAATCCCCTGCGAGCCGCTCTCCCCTAAAATAATCGCTTCCGGGATCAGCAACACTGCACCTGTTCCACCCGCCAGAAGGGAATACCATGCAAACCGTACACATGCCCCGATTTTTCCTTCCCTCTGCTCCAATAAAAGGATCAGAAAATAGAGCACAAGAAAAATGCAGATCATAATCGAAATGTAATAATTGGACAAAATGGCTGTGGCCAGTGTCACATAATACAATGCAGCCTTTTTCTCTTTTACAAGCTGTTCCACACCGAGGATAATGAGCGGCGCAAGCACCAGACAATCTGTCCACATCACATTCCAGGCATAAGCTGCCATAAACGCAGACAGTGCATACGCCGTTCCAAATACCGCGATTGCCGGGTGATTTGTGTGAAAGTGCTTTTTCAGATAATATGCAAATGTCAGTCCACAGAGCGAGATACGAAGAATCATAAGGATTGACATGAATTCAATCACGTATCCCTTCGGGCACAGCAAAATAAACCAGTTCAAAGGGCTTGCCAGATAATAGGCAAACAGTGACACAAAATCCGCACCAAGCCCGATCGTCCACGAGTACATGAGGCTTTCGCCGCTTCTTAATTTATCCACAAACTCTGTAAAAAAAGGACAATATTGATGATACATATCCACCTGTAACAGACAACGCTCCCCAAATGGATACACTTCATGATCGATACAAATGATCACCGAGATCAGAAGTGGTATCAGAAAGGCGGCAAGCAGTGGCAGCCATTTACACCACTTTTTCGATTTTGTCTCATTGATTTGTGTCTGATTCATTCTTACAAACTCCTGTTTTCTTTCCTTCATTTCTTTCCTGATGAGCGATCTGTCTGCACACTCACTCTTTTTTCCAGTCAAATAGCTGATAATACTGCAGACTCTGGTAATCTTTCAGTTCCTGTTTTAAGCTGGATGAATTTGTATCCAGACCATCTTTCGTGAGCACACGCATTGCAGAGATAACTGGATAATTCTGTTGTAATTCCAACAGATAAGAACCATATGCATTCTCAGAAATTCCTGCATAGTGTAATACGTCCGCCGCAAGATAATTTGCACTTGTATCTTTTCCGCTCTCTGCATCAATGTCATAATTCGCCCAGATCACATATGGCACTTCATACCGCAGTTTCAACTGATCCTCTGTCAGTGTCTTTGTCGTCATACCATTCAGATTCAAAATCGGCGCTGCCACCGTGTCATTTGGCTGATGATCCCCAAAGAATACTACAATTGTCTTTTCGTCTGTCTCCTCAAAATAGGAAATCAGTTTTTCCAGTGCCTGATCCGAAAGTCTGACAAGCGATAAATACTGGCTCAAAGGTGTACTTTCCACACCCTCCACTGTGATATCCGGGGTAAAATTATCATAAGTATCCGAGTATCCACCGTGATTTTGCATCGTCACATTGAAAACGAATAAAGGTGTTCCCTCTTCTTTTTTCTCATATAATTCAATGATCTTATCCACACAGCTATTATCACTGACGTACTTGCGCACATAACCTGCTCCCCAGTACTGATCTTTAAAAATACTCTCTGAAAAGCCAAGCAATGGATATACCTTATCCCTGTCCCAGCCATCCGCATAATAAGGATGGGTTGCCACCGTCTCATAGCCCAAAGATGCCAGATACGCCGGAAGCGCCGGAAGTTCTTTCGTGATGTACTGCTGATACGGAATACTTCCCTGTGGCAGAAACGCCATACTGTTTCCCGTCAGGAACTCAAACTCTGTATTTGCGGTATTTCCTCCGCACACAGACACATTCAGATAACCTGTCACCGTATTTTCTGCTCCGTTCTGTAAACTGTGCAGATACGGCATATAATCTTCATTTGTTGTAAAATCTCCCAGCACATTCAGATCCGAAAAAGACTCATTCATCACAACAATGATATTGGGCAGTTCCTCTTTCTTTTCACTGCTGTCTGTGTCATCTTCCTGCCCTGCATAACTTTCCAGCAGCGCCTGCTCTTTTACAGCGTCATAACCTGCCGGTTTTTCTACAGTCATATATGCGAGATCCATTGCAAACGTCACTGCCACTCCATTTACCTGCGTCATAAATGCCGGAGTAAATAAAAATGGATACAATCTGTGTCCGGTCTGAAAATCTTCATCCTGTAGCAGATTGACAAACAAAACCAACACGATGCAGCATGCTCCCGCCGGAATCAGCCGCTTCCATAATTGAAACTTCGGCATTCCGGTTTTTACAAACTGCAGTAAAACGATCATTCCAAGAAACGCAAGCGTCACCACGATCATTCGAATATCCGGTTTAAAATCATAATTAGATGCCACACTTGCCGCCGTCTTCCAGGAAAAAATATCCCACGGCACGATCGGATTGGTTCGGAAACGGACCACATAGGCATTTGCGATTCCATAAATCATCGCAATCACCAATTCGATCCGAAGCCCGCTTTGTATCTTTCCGGTCACACTGACAAAGATCCACGCCAAAAGCTCAAAGAGCAAAATATTGAAAAACTGCGCCCACGGTCTTACCTCTTCGAATGGATTGTGTGTGTAGGCTTCCATGAGATAAAACGTGATCACCGGGAATACGATCAGTGTAACGATTGCTGCAATGAGCTGTATCTGTTTTTTATATTTCATCTGTTTCATTTTATTACTTCCAACTTTTCTAATTCATCTTCTGCCACGGAATCCTGCACAAAAAAATGTGCCAAAATGTTTTTCCGTGACCACAACACGGTACATTTTAGCACATCTCTTTTTCAATTGAAATCCATTCGCAGATTTTTCACATTTTTATAAGAATTCAGTGACAGATTTTTCCCTTTTACATCATTCCATCCGAATTGAAGTTTCCGGAAGAACCTCTGCTTAAATTCAGATAAAAATGAGCCGTTGCCATATGGGTATATGGATTTAAGAATAGATCTCCGATTCCAAATGTACATGCACTTAAAATCATCCAGCCGATAAAACTGAAATCCAGACAAAACAGCGACCATTTATTTCCATCCATCATCTGTTTGGATGCCTCAATCGCCTCCATGATCCCCATTTCCGGATGTTCTGCCATGATGTATGGTGCCATCGCATAACGATAGGTAGCGATGAATCCCGGTATGATAAATAACATCGTCCATAAGAAAATAAAAATAGAAGTTACAATACGAAGCCCGAGTGCCTTTCCGAAATACTGGAAATAAGCAAACTCATCCTTAATGTCCGCATTCTCGCCCAATGCACGTTTGGAAAAATAAGCACACATACCAAGTTCCACTACACCACCGATCACAAACTGTGCCAGTGCATAAATGCTTAAAATGCTCATCATGACAGCCAGGATTCCGAGCATTTCTGCCGGAAGCTGATTCAGGCTCATATTTATCCCAAAAATCTGTACGCTCATTCCCTCCCCATATTGATAATTTGCGGTAACAGGTATAACGGACTGGATTCCTCCAAGCAATGCTCCTACAAAACAAACAAGAACTGCCATTCCCCAGTTTCCACTCAAAGATGCTCTTGCACGCTCACGGTAATCTGCTGCTCTCAACATAATCTCTCTCCTTTTTCTCCTAAAAATCAGTTCATTATCCATAATAAGTCTTTTTCTCCAAAAATAAAAGCCCTATTGCTTTATTTATAAAAATATTATATTGTGTTTTCATCACTTAAACATGCTTCGCTGCTTATACCTCATGGGCATGCGAACGGAAACAGAGAAAGGTAAGGTATTGTTATGGATGAATTTTTTGATCAGTTTTTTCCTACTGAATTTTTGATAGAATATTTAGAAAACGGTCCCGAAGAGAACATGGATCGTTTTCAGACTTATGTTGTGTATCGTTTCCTCACTTTTGCGGCAAAGGAAAATCCAGCTGTTATAACAGAATTAAGGGATACGTTAGAGTGTCCGCTCTCTATGGACAATCTCTCTGATATTTACCGTTTTCTGGATCAGGATTTTTATTTTTCTCCTTCTTTTTCCGAGAATTCTTTTGATCCGGTTCTTTTATGCTACGCCATCGCCATCATTGACGACAAATCCGGTTTTGGTCTTGCGATCTTAAACCGCATTTTCAAAGAGGCATGCCCTGAGATTTCTTCCGTGGATTTTTCAAATGTGGATGTGGATCTGGAACTTTTATTGCAGACAGAAGTACAGTTTTATGCTGCCCTTGCCATCTGTTCTATCCACTATAGTACACTGATCGCATTGCTTCCAAAATTTGCGGCCGCCTATATGGAAGATCTGCATTTTACGTGCGAAGATTTTATTCTCTACGATTTTATGGATGAATATTTTGAAACAAAGAACTGTTCTGCCAACCCTGCTTTTCAGGAAATGACCGATACTCTGGTGCTGGCAACCCTGCAATCTTTCGATACGGATCTTGAAAACTTTACGTTAGATGGTTTATTCCAGTTAAAACACCCTGCCGGACGTTTTGCAGCCATTTACCGCAGCGGCGCGATCGATATGAAAGATCTCCCGGTTCCGGCTGACGCTGCTGTTCTGATGAAGCATATCCTCTCCTATGCAGCCGCTTATGAGCTTCGCAACAACCTCTACGATTACCATCTCGATGAGGACAAGACGATCACGCTCACCAACTGGAAAGAAAACCTGAAATGGCATTATGTACAATACACCAATGTATACAATCTCGCCCTTTCCTCTTTTGTAGCTGCGTGCTACTCCAGAAAGCTGCTCCAAAAACAGTTTGAGGAAAACCTGCGTGAGCTGAATTATTAATGGAAAGTCCCCGGAATCACTGGAAACCGGGGACTTTCTCGTTAATAATTGCTCACGACAAGACGTTTTTTGAAGTGGATATCCATCTGGTCGATGGCGGTTCTTGCCTGACTGTAACGATTACGATTGGTGTTGATCACACAGATCTGACTTGCACCATGAAATTTCCTGCGAAGAAAAAAAGGAATATTGATCCAGCTCTTGGTAAACGGAATATGATTCTCCATCAGAACATGGATTGTCTGCTCACTGGTCTTCTCATTCGTTGTTCTGCATAATTCGATATCTCTGTCAATGTCTCTGCCATTTCCTAATGTCACACTTCTGCCCATAACATAAAACTCCTTCTTCACTTAATCCTGATCTGTACCTGTTTTCCAAGACTTCCTGCCACCTTGATCAGGAAATCAAGGCTTGGATTATATTTGCCGCTCTCAAATCTGGAAATATTAGACTTTTTCGTTCCCACACGCTCCGCCAACACTTCCTGTGTCATATCCTGCGCTTTTCTTGCATCCTTTAACTGCTGGACCACTTCATACCGAGGGGTAAGCTGTTGACCTGCAAGATGTTTTTTTTCTCCCTGAGCCAAACTGACGCCCTCCTGCATTCGCTCTTTCTTATTTGTAGTAAACGATTCTGTGCTCATTCGTTCATTGTTTTTATAGCTGCAATTCTTTTTTCACATGTTAATAAGTTATCATATATGATAACTTTCGTCAACAAAAAAAGCCTGAAAATCATCATTTTTCACAATATGTTTTTTCTTCTTAAAATATGTGTAAAATAATTTTCCAGAAGCAAAAAATTTTCTTGCAATCTGTCTTTGAGTATGATAAGATATTTCTTGCTTGAGCGATTTTGTTCAAGAAGTTCATAAGACGCAGGAGTGGCGGAATGGCAGACGCATCAGACTCAAAATCTGACGCTGGCAACAGTGTGTGGGTTCAAGTCCCATCTCCTGCATTGATAAGAAAGAGCCGTAAACACGCGATTTTCATTGAAAAATCAAGGGTTTACGGCTTTTTCAATCTCTAAAATATTTGTTAAACAAATCGTAAATTTGTCATAAAAATACAAAATCTTGTCATGAATCTTGTCATGACAATTTACATGAAAATAGCCGGCAGACAAACCTACCGGCTATGGTTTTATAATGATTCAAGACCAACTTTCCATGTGTTCTTTCCAACGATTCCATCTGCTGTCAATCCGTGGCTCCTCTGCCATGTCTTGGTCGATGATTCCGTACCTCTGCCGAAATTGCCATCTGCTGTCGCACCAATGATGATCTGCCATACCTTAACCACATTTCCTTTACTACCTTTTCTGATCGTAGTCATATTATAATCCTCACTTTCTGATTTTGATGTATTTGTTGCTGCCACTGCTTTATTAAATAAAGCCTGCTCTGCCGACCTACGTCTTTTAAGTCCTGCAAGCACTTTACCATTTGCTTTACAGTACTGTGGCATTGCTACAGCAATCTGTGATGCGTTTCTACCTGCACAAAGCTTTTTAAGGTTGCCAGCTCCACAATTAAACGCAAATGACACCAGAGCGTCAAACTGATTCTGGTTGAGATTTGCGGTGATTGGCACATACACGGAATTATTAACGTATCTCTCAAACTTCGCAATATCCTGCTTTAAATATGCATCTGCCTGTGCCTGCGTGATTGTCATACCTTTTTTTACTCCGGCGGTATGTCCATAACCAATAGTCCATACCCCTGCGGCACACTGATAAGCAGACAAGCGGCAGCCCTCGAACTGCTTAATCAGATTAAGACCTGCCTGTCCAATTTTTCTATTTGCCATATAATTACTCCTCCTCTACTTCTGGAATTCCTGCCAAGGATGTAAGCCATGATACGATACCGGCTACAATTGCGGATGATATTACCATCTTCCAATCCACTGCTGAAATCACTGCCCCTGTACCGATTACTGCTACCGCTGTCTGCGCCATCGTCTTAATCGATCTGATTCCTGCGGCTTTCGCCCATTTCTGTGTGCTTACTGATGGTTTAAATACCGAATTTTTCAACATATTATTTTTCTCCTTCCAAATCTGTGATTCTGTGATTAATTACCTTGATTTGCTCTTCCATGACCGGGACGCGCTGCGCAAAATTATTATGTAAGCGCACCTCGCGCGTTAACTCGTCAATTTTGCAGTCTGTGACCGCCTGCGCGGTCTGAAGCTTCTGCTCTGTTTTTTTCTGCCCCGAACTGACTGTAAGCACTGTTCCAATTAAAGTCAGTCCTCCTGCCACTAAAGCAGATATAATCGATTCCAAATGACCAACCTCCCTCTTTCTTTATAAAACCATTATAAATCCGCCAAGCCTTGTATTTGTGCCATTTTGCAACGCAAAAAGCGCCGGACAATTAATCTGATAGACTAATCATTCGGCGCTATGGCACTGCTTTATTTTGTTGCTATTATTATACACCACAATTCATATAAATCAATATTTATTTAAAATGCTGCAAAAATAGCATAAGCACTAGTGGTGTATGTGCCATTCTCAATTTTAATTGTTTGTCCTGTTTTTAATGGTACAGTTTTCTCTACAATCACAAGACCAGCATCAGAACCATTATTAGTGTACGGACTAAAAATGCAGACATTATTAATATATATTTTTGTATTTTGCCCACTTCCGTGTGCATATGCAGACACGTTTACAAAGCAATCTCTTGTTGCTACATAAGTTACTGTTGCACCAGCGGCGATGGTTGTACTACTTTTTAAAATAGTTCCAACATCAATAAATGTATTACCCTGATTGCATTTCCAGCCATACCATGTTCCAATACTAATATCGTAAGTGTTTGACCAGACACGTCCGGAAACAGGATATTGCTCATGTACTTCCACAGTCACTAAATGATATGTATTAGCAGATTCAGAACACCATCTCACTACCCGATAACCGAAAAAAGGACCGGCTGTATATGGGCTATTAACAAATGTTTCGGCAGGATTATTTGAACCAAAATAATGTATTTTATTAATATAACTATTGCGATTACTTAGGTCTACATGTAAAAAATTTGTAATCTGATTTCTTCCAGGAATGCTCTCACAGAACATTGGATCAGCAATAACACTTACTGAACCAACGTGGTTTGCTCCTATTCCAAAGTATTTATATAAAGTGCTATTATCTGCTGACATGGATCGTTTCTGTACGATACCCCAAACAGTACGTGCGCTACTATTTGCATTTGAATCTATAGATAGTACCCCTGAAAACCACTCTGCATTTGATGCTATTACATCAAACTCAATCGAATACATAGGAGTTATTTGCCCCATCAAATAATTTTTATTTATATAATCGCAGACAGCTTTTGCGTCAGCAGCAACATTTGGCAGTGCTAATCTGATATACGTTTTCTTTGAATTATTTATGTTCGTTAAACTCTGGGAGACATCCTCTATCGCTTCTTTATTATTGACTATCGCTCCGGTCACGGTACCGTCCCCGATTTTTGATATATCCGCACTTCCAAGCTTCGCAATAACACCGGACGTTTTATCAACAACCCAATTCAAAGCATTGACAAGATTAGTTTTCACTTCTGTTTTTAAAGATTCCAACGTTCCGATCTGCTTTTGTAAATTTCCGGCTGCATCCTCAGATAACTGACCTTTTATATCATTGAACCATGTTATAAAATCTGCCTGCTCCGATGCTTTAAATCCGGCAAGATCAGCTTGCACTTGCTGATATAATGTTGTTGTATCAAATTCGCTGATTGCCGATATAATGCCGCATCTTGCAGTTTCATAACGTGTGTCCGTAATTCTCTGATTGGAAATAGCTGAAGAATTTTTATTTACAAATAAATCTGCTAATCCTAATTCCCAAATTGATTCTGTTCTTGTAAGCTCTGGTCTTAAAGGACTTGCTGCAGGTATGCCCTCTACAATATATAAATCGCAGATTCTCTCCGAATCATTATCGTTCCATCTTAAGACTACAGTATCAATTCGATCATAATTAGAATCTGCTGCCTGAATTGCAAGCGTCCGCTGATTTTCTTCCAGTTTCAACCCTCCTGCACAAATTGCAAAACCAGGATTAACAACAACATTCATTCCACTACCTGCTTCGACCTGCAGATTGGTAGATGGGTTTGGTAAAATGCCATCCGTTAATAATTTGGCTATCAGTTTTCTGAGTGGTGCGGACGTAATCGCACGATCATACACCGGTGTTCCATCACTCTCAAATGTGACATGTGAATCAAAAGGAAATCCTATCATAATTTTTGTCCTCCTCTATCTTTTTAAAATTATTGGTGTACCAAATTCCATTGTCATGCTCCACTGTCCGGACTTCATGACTTCATAGCAGCCAATTAATCTGGCTTGGGCAGACAAATCCATTTCTGGAATTTCTATACTGCACAAATCTCCCAAATCAAAATCTGTTCCATATTCGTAACTACTCTCCATTGCGTCAAATTCAACATTAATAATTTTGGGATATCCGGTTAATGCATTTAGTGCTTCATTATCCATAGCAACAGCCAAATCGCTGCTTGTATACTCATTTCTATTTAATGTAGAACTATTTGATAAAAACCAATACTCATCATCGCCAAATGCAGCGTTAAAAGTAGCTCTCGAAACATACGTAGTGACATCATTATCTGTTTGCTCATTCGTATTCATGCAAGCATTTTTATATTCTGTATCATCAATCAAAATATTTGGGTTCTTTATATTTCCGTATTTTGTCGAAAAAATAATTGGATTATTTCCACCTGCATTATTTTCCGTCCGGTCAAAGCCACTCCATACTTCAAATTTCTTATTACTTTCCACGAAATCATAAAGTACTCTATAAGACATACCGGATGGTTTTAAGATGTCATAGATTTTCCATCCGAGCAGTTCTCCGTTGCGATAATGCACAGAATCTTTTCCTCTTCCAAGCGATATTCCGGAAATAATATTTAGATCAGAACTTGCACTTGCTGTAGTTAACGTTTTAAAGGCATTGAAAAAAGCATATGCCACATCCTCTGCTTTTCCACTCTGGAATGACCATGAAGGGGCATTTGTCACATTTGATGCACCGTTCTGAAATACAACATGTCTGTCTAATGTTTTTTCCATGAAATACCCGCTCAACTGAATATATTTATACTGCTGTTGCCGGACGTAATTTATTTGTGTTATCTTTCCAAGTTCTGGTCTGTCTTTTGTGTAAATATACCTCATTGACGAATTATACTGCTCTATCGGAATCTGTATGGAGAACGTTCCAGCTTCGTGGAATTTCCTGCTCCATTGTAAATTTGTTGACCGTATTAATGACACTATCTGATAATTTTTATCTAGTGCGATCGTATTAAAGCCTTTCATGATCCCTCCTAAATTGCCCCATAAAGTTTATTATAATAAATCGAAACATTCATAAGATTGCTTCCAGTGTCTGCATCAAAAGAGATTTCAGAACTACCAACCGGAAGCTGCATATCATCAAATGCAGATGTTCTATCGCAGTGTCCTATAAAATTAACACCATTCTTTTTTACCGTTGGTGGATTCTGTGTGAAATCAATAATAATAACATCATTTGCCTTCATATTATCCAGAACCCTGACATAATTATCATTAATAATGATTTTAGGATTCACGACATCTCCATTTGCTGTTATTACTGCTTTGCAATAGGTATCTACATCTCCATCATTGTCGAGCAACACTTTTTTAGCAAAATTGAATTTACCACCAGTGATTCCCTTTGGTGTGCCACTTGTTATACTGCACAAATATGGAAATCCACACATTCCGACAACAGAAGCAATGTTTTTGCCAAAATTATCATAACTTTTAAAAAACGGATTTGGACTTAACAATGTAATGCTCATTTCCATCACCCGGTTTACATTTTGAGCCGGAATGCTAAATTTATAAATTTTACCTTCCACCCATCTGGTGATGCCCATGTATGTTATATACATCTTATAATCGAATTTCGGATTAAAAAATGATATTGCGCTTTTTCTTAAAATATCATTCAGATACGGATTTCGTGAAATAGCAGTCACAGTCCTATCTTTCGGTGCGATTCTGTCAGAGACAATGATTCCGCCATCTCCCACGGCATTATCTACCGTGGTGATGTCGTTTTCATATGAACCAAATCCATCCAAACCTTTTGATGGAATTTTCCAATCTGTTCCATCTATTAAAAATTCTCTCTCATCACTTCTCACAAAGCGAATACACACTTTAGTATCCATACGCGCCCCTCATTAATCCCTGTTTACTTTCAACTCTTACTGCTCTTGCAAGCTCGTCAGGTGTTGAAATCTGCTGATTAACATTAATTGTCTGATTGAAGTTTCCTAATCCGGTGCCAACACCATTACCACCCGACATTCCAGCACTTACCGTTGAAATGCTTGCATTAATGTTCTTTGTAATACCGTCTGTGCTCATAAGATCCTGTATACCATCATCAAAACCAGCAACACACATCTCGCCAAGATATTTAAACTTACGCGATGGTGAATGGATTCCAAGGGCATCTTTTGCAGCATTAAACAGATTTGTCGCAAGATTTTTTACATTTCCGGTCAACCAATCCCAGCCCGCTTGTATTCCGCTCCAAATTCCATCAATAATATTCTTACCGATGCTGCCCCAATCCATCTCTTTAAATGAATTTACAAGGCTAGTAAACAATTTCGGTACGGCTGCCAACAATTTTGCCGTGTTTGAAATCATAAATTCTGCCAATTTTACAAGGATATGAACAGCAGCCTTTAATAACTGTGGTGCGTTTGAAATTAATGCCGATACCAACCGTGCAATGATAATTGGTGCAGCCTCTAACAATTTTGGAAGTGCATTTAAAATTCCATCCACCAACGAAACCAGCAAATTAATACCAGCCGTGATTATATTTGTCAGCGTACCAGGTTCTGTTATCGCCATTGCCAACGATATCACAGCATCAACCCCGGCAGATAATAAATCTGGCAGTTTTTCTGCTATACCATTCACAAGATTAAGCAATATCTCACTACCACTGCTAAACACAGAATCTGCATTATTCGTAATTTCTGCGATTAATTTCATAGTTATGTCGTAGGCAGTGTCTCCAAGTATTGGAAGCAGTGATAATATTCCCTCTGAAAGTATAATGAGAATTTCTGCCCCACCACTCAAAAGTTCCGGTAAATTTTCGTTCAAGCCAGTTACAATAGATGAAATCATGTTTACACCAGACTGTATTAAATCTGGCAGAACATCATTTGCCAATTCTGGGATTCGATCAATAATAATCGGAACTAATTCCTCAACCAGATTTCCGACACCATCCAGAGCGATTTCTACTCGTGGCAATATATTTTCTGCTACAGTTCCAACAGAATTAACAAAATCTTCTACAAGTTGGTCGAAATTCTGATTATCATCAGCAATACCAACAAGCAAATTCTGCCATGATGCTTTCATGGCTCCGACACTACCTTGAATTGTAGTACTTGCTTCCTTTGCAGTTGTTCCCGTAATGCCTAATTCGTCCTGAATCACATGGATTGCTGAATAAACATCACTTAAACTGTCCAGATCGTACTCAACGCCTGATATAGCTGTTGCATCTGCAAGAAGCCGTTCCATCTCTGACTTCGTACCACCGTATCCAAGTTTTAAGTTGTCCAGCATCGTGTAATTCTGTTTTGCAAATCCCTGGTAAGCATTCTGGATGGATTCCATTGACGTTCCCATCTTATTTGCATTATCCGCCATATCAATAACGGCTTGATCTGCAATTTGAGCCGCTTCAAGTTCACTAGATGTACTCTGTTTTAAAGATGCGGCAAACCCGGAAACTGTTTCCATGTACTCATTAGCAGACAGACCGGCTGTTTTATATGCCTTGGAAGCGTTATCCATGACCTCGTTTTGTGCGATCATAAGTTTTCCATATTCTTCTCGCACTTCATTTACACTTTTTCCAACGCTATCGGCATAATCCCGTACGCTCTGACCGCCAGCTCCAAATAAAGTCTCGACACCGCCTACAAGCTGTTCATAATCTGCATAGGCACTGACCGCTGCCGTTCCGATTGCAGCAATCCCTCCGGCTGCCGCCGTAACTCCGGCAGTTATTCCGGCAGTAATTGTTTTCATGCCGTTGGCTGTTATGCCGCCCAGTGCACTGACGCCCTTTTTAAATCCATCTGTTAATAATTTTGTATCAAAAACTAAAGATCCATCAGACCTTCACTGGTTCACCTCGCATTCCTAGTTGAAAAGATTGCTGAATTTTTCATCTTCTTCCAACTCAGTTTCTGTTTTCCTATCAATTTCCCATGCTCTACGCATTTCAGAATATATATCTCTATCTTTATCCTGACTCTTCTCATAACAGCGATATCCCATGACTTCACGAAGTCTTGTACTGTCGTTAAGTCCTCGTATCAAAGCTAAAAACTTATGCCAGTGTAATTCGTCCACTTCAAACAAATCAATGCCGTATTGCCCTAAAACTGCACTGTATATGAGATCACTATCCAGTTCATAATCCAATGTGATTACGTTTCGATGATAAATATCTCTTGGTAATGGTGTTTCCGGTCTTGAAAAAACAAATAATTCATTCAAATTACAATGCTCCGGCATTTCATTTTTAAATAAATACGAAACATCGATATTTTCTCCACGCTTCAGCTTTGCAACTTGGATTTCAAATCGCATCCAGACACGAAAATCTGTATATATAGAAAAATCACTACCGCCCACTCTGACGGTGTTTGGTAGTGATTTTCTTGTTAGATCAAGCATTGGCTGCACCAGGAAGATTAGCCATTGCTGTTGCGCTGTTTACCAGATTATTAATTTTATCAATCTGCGCCGAGTTCAACGTTGCTCTCATTTTCTCCATCCTATAATCATTTAAAGGTTTATTATAAGCATCATTGATTTTCAGCACTCCAATGGATAAATCTGACAGATCGATTTCATCCAGATTGTCCGATCCTAAAATCTCTTTTGCATTCGCCTCACCAAGAATATCTTTTACAAATTCATGTAATTTTTCAAATTTTTGTCTTGCCTTGATATTAAGATTGTCCACCTTCAAAACATCATCCAGCTTATTCATAACTGAAACTGTCTTTTTCGGTAAATCATAACTTCTGCTGTTGATAATTACTGTGTAATCCATAAATCCTCCTAAGTCGCACTATCTGCGGTATATGTAGGTACTCTATCGCTTACCGTAACAGTACCTCGATCAATATGGTTAATTGAGAAGTTAAAATAAATCTTCTCTGCAACGGAATCAAAATGATCCAGCGTTAAAGTTGATTTTGTTTTCCATGCCTTAAATTTAGGCGTTTCCTCTGATCCAATATTTCCATCAAATACAATCAGGAGATCTTTCTTTACATCTTCGCCTGTAGGCAAATTGAAAAACATATCATACAGATAATCAAATGCCGCATCTCCCTTGTTTGCCTGTAGCTCCTGCGCAAGTGATGGTTTGTAGTATTTAATATCTGTTGTTGGGATTTCATCCTCAATAAAATCGTTATCCTCGGTCTGTGCGTTCAAAACCAAGTCAAATACTGTGGATTTTCCAATTCTCGCCCACAAAGGTGTTAATGCCGATGTCTCGGCGGTGTTCAAAAATGGAATAGTTCTATGTTTTTTTAATCTTGTTAATCCTGACCTTATGATACCTCTCTTTCTCGTAAATAAGTGATGGACAATGACATCTGATATAATGTATCTTTGTCACTGGATTCCATCGGATATGGATTCCCGGTAATGGAAAATCCGGTCACCGTTCTATTTTTATCAAGTGCTGGAAATGCATATGTGTAAGCGAAATCATCTGCCCAATATGTCAAATCTTCTAACCATTCATCAGATTCTTTCCTCTCTGATCTTGATCCGGTTGACTGGCGTGCGATAAAATTATAATATTCTGTAATCTCGCAACTTCCGTCTGTCATTTCCTTTAAATCTCTTGATGGTGATTTAAAAAGACCATACTGATCGGAGCCGTCTGCTACATGGTTCATATCAATTGATAAACCATCATAATTGCTAAGCAATTTTACAATATATTGTGAAATAGTCATATCAACCTCCACTTGCAATTTTCTTTGCACCAGAAAGAATTTTTTCTTTATACTGTTGCTTCATGCGGTCAAACCAATAATTCCCACGTTCTGGAGCTTCGTGGAAAGCAGCCGGCATATAATACCATCGTCTAGCGTATGGTGTACGGTACTTGATTTGCCCACTACCGATCGCAGTGTTCAAGTGACCGGATTCAATCAGAATATTCTCTCTCTTTGGCACTTTAGGTTCACACAGTCGGAGACATTCAGAATCAACAAACTCCTGCACCGTATTAAACGTGTTTTCCATTTTGGAACCAAATCCCGGATTCCACTTGATTTCGAATGACACTTTTCCATTTGGAAGTCTTACCTCGTGGAACTCGCCTTTTGGTGTACTGTAATCATGGATTCCAGCCATTACGCCACCACCACCTTAATATTTTTGCAAAAATCCCGATTGGAATTATCGTTTACAGACTGTATCGTTCCTGATTTTGGATATCTCTTCATCAGATCAGAAATCCTTTGCCCTTTGATATCCTCTACAACGTCCTCAACTTCTCCATATACAAGGCAATCCTCCTCATTATAAGAATTAAGTGATAAGCCATTGTAAGTCCCAACAGGAAACGTCACAGACGCATATCGTGCAATGCTGATTTTTCCATTTTCATTTTTCTTTTCAGTTTTATCAGACCACTGTACACCTTTTACAACGGTTCGTTTCCACTCGGAATCAGAAATTTTGTTGTAAATCGTTACTGTATCCGTAAATAATCCACTCATAATGCACCTGCCAGTCCTGTACCAGAAAGACCGCTTCTTGTAATCGATAGAAGCTGCACTTCTTTCTCTGCTACCGTTGTGATCTTATACGATTCTGAATACCCGTCATTGCTTACAGACGAAACTCCTGTTCCCATCCCAGTAGATTCCTGCATATAAAGTGCATTTATCAGATCACAGACGGTATTCTGTATCTGCATATGCACCTGCTTCTGAAAGTACGTTGCCGATGCTTCATCATAAACATCTTCAAATTTTCTTGCCCTCATGTGGGTATACACATCCAGCTTTGCAGATGCTTTTAGAAGAAATGCCGGGAATTTATCTACCGGAACATCCGCATAGAGGGAGCTATAATACTCCCAATTAACATATGGCATATCAAGCTCCCTCTCTTTCCTTAGGCAGTTTTGCCTAATAATTTAATTCCTTTCAGCACACCAGCCATTTTGCTGTTTTTAAGTACTGCTCCGGCGATCAACTCAACCTCTCCTGTCTTCACCGCACCAGGTGCCTGTAAATCCGGGAGGTACGTCTTAAGCATCTTGCTGCCATCTACGGAAATTCCGTGGAATGCATCAAGTCCAAGTTTTGCTGCATAAATATCAGTTGTACCATACGCATCTGAACCAGGTGTCGACGTAGAAACAACATCTTCTGTAGTAGAACCGTTGTAATACTGTCCTGCATCCATAAGAATAATTCCATTGTATGTCTCTACAGTTCGACCAAAATCATCCTTATTTCTGTCATAATATCCTGCTCTACGTGCCGCGGACTTCACCTTTGTAAGCATCTTACTGTTCATCATTAACACATCTGGTTTTGCAGCCAATAATGCAATGAATGTATCTAATTCATCAAGCAATGCGTTGTAATTGCTGTCTAATAATGCAGATGTTGAAATGTCAATATTAGTTGTCATCTCGGTTGATTTTCCAGACAAAATCTTTTTAAGTCCGTCAAAGGTATTAGGTACATATCCTGTGCCAGAAGCTGCAGATGTCCCATTAATTACCAAATTGTGGAAGTAATTCGCTCCCGCCTTTGTTTTCTCTTTAATCTGGAAATCCATCTCATTAATAGCACCAGATGTCTGTGCGATCACACGGTCAATCTGGAATGAGCCACCAAGGATTACCGGGCTTGCTGTGCATTTGGTTCTCTTTGCTTCGTTTGGTGAGTACTCAGCATTAATCTGACGTACTGATGCGGTAGATGGTGTCTCTAATCTCTGATATCCATATACCAGATTGCTACCGCCTGTTGGTGAAATGGTATCATCAAATGTCAGTTTATCGAGCAGGATGGACGATCTTCTAAATTCATCGATCACATTCTGTTCTACTTTGTCTGCATAACCGACTTTTGCTTCTTCTAATGTTAATGCCATGATTCATTCTCCTTTACTGTTTATACTTTTCTTTTAATGCGTCCATCAGAGAAGAAACTCCTTCATCAGGTGTCTTTTTCACTCCCCCAATAAGATCAACTTTTCCTGCCGGTTTCGGTTCCGGCTCACCGAACAGCATTTTGCTGTCCTCTGCTTCCGTCAATGTCTTGATTGCTGCTGAAATGTCCTCTTTCTGATTTTTTGATGCTTTCAAGACATCAACATCCAAAAGAGCAGTGATCGCCTTAGCATTCTTACCATTTGCGGATGCAATACTCTCTTTGAGAAGATCATTGAAATCACGATCCGCAATCTCCTGCTGATGCGTTGCATCTTTTGCCTTAATGTCTTTCTCAAGATCTTCGATTTTCTGCTTCATTCCGGTGACATCGGCATCCTTGAACTCCCCAAGATCCTTTTTCAGATCTTTGATGGTTGTTTCCTGTGTCGCGGTTTTAGTCTTCTCAGCAGTCAGATCTGCCTGTGCTGTTTCCAGATCTTTCTGAACCGGATCAAGCTCCGCATGATGCATGTCCAATACTTTATCGATCTGTTCTTTCGTCATTCCAAGTGCTTCTAATTCTTCTCTCTTCATTACTTCTATCTCCTTTAACGATGATTTATTTAACGTGGGAGAATCACCCACAGATAATTGCGGACAGTGGATTTGAACCACTACTACTGGCTAAGGAAACCAGTATGCTGCCATTACATCAATCCGCGGCATTAAAAAGAGCCAATCAATCAAGTCCTAATTTAAGACTTGACTAATCGGCTCTAATCATCGGCACTATCGTTATTAAACTTTCTCGTTTGCAGTGCTTGCATTTGCACGGCAAATTTTTAACCTCGGTATCTTTATTGATTGCCAAAAGGTGGCTTCCACATTTCGGACAAGGATACCAGATAAATTTACTAGGATTCAATATATCACCCCTAGAGATATTATATAACATTTTTTGCATGTTAGCAACTTGATTTATTGTTTTTATTGCAAATAGTGCCATATTATCTTCCAATTGTTCCTCCATCGATTGGTCGCGTCATATATAATTCCTCTCTTGTATCGGATGCCTTTCCAAACAGTTTTGAAAGATGTTCAATCACCTCTTTATCTGGCTTAAGTCCCTTTAACTCCTCTCTATTTTTCTCATATTCTTCATATGTTTTCATTTTTAATAATTTTTCTTTTGGGCTCATTCTGCAATCTCCTTGATTAATTCATAAAATTCCGAATATTTTTCTTTTAAATAATTAGGATTTTCTATATATTCTCTAAATGGTTCTGAAATAAACTCCCATAATAATTCATCGCGAATATTCCAATTTTCATCATAAATTTCATCCCAGTCAGTGACATATATTCTTCCCTGATATTCAGAAACAAATTTATTTGACTTAATAATATACACCTTATGCTCATTGTTTGATGCATCATACATTATTTTTTCAATGATATCATTTGGTGATATATCTTGCACCATCTGCTTTCTTAATAGTGCAACCCTGTTAGCATCTAACATTTTATTCTCAACAACATGACCAATTTCATGAATAATCTCTGACTTTTCCGCTCCATTGGCCACATATAATATATCATGTATATAATCATATTGACTAGCACCATCTTTTCCGATATCAATAATTGTATTTTGAAGTGATTTTTTCACTTTTTCCGGCATCGATTCTAATACATCATTAGTCATGAGACGCTCTTTAAAAACATTCTGCCCTGGAACATGACTTCTCATCAGATAATCTGCTGATTTATGGTCTGCAACTTTTGATTTCTTCCTTTTCAAAATAAATGTTCCGCTCTCTACTCTAAGCCGATTATCTCGCTCCTTCAGCCCGGCAGCCTTTGAGAAACTTTTATAATCTGCCATCTGTCCACGCAATTTATTCTGCAAATCCTGTGCATCGCCGCCAATACTTTTTGTTGCTTCAATTTCTCTCTTAGTCGCTCTGATCTGCCGCTCCATCTGACGCTGTTTCTGCGTGGATTCATAATAAGTATAAGTCTTTCCACCGATTGTCCGTAGATCAGGCTCTTTTATATCCTCTGGGATTATAGATGCACCTTCCCAATATGGATAAAAATCATGCGTACAGTTTGCTCCCTTTAATCCTGTGACAGTTCCATACCCTGTTTCTTTGATAAAATCCGGATATTTCTTGCTTTTTCCAGAATAGGAAAACACTTTATTCTGCCATACTGCATGGTCCGGTCTGCTTCCCATGTGCTGGGTTGTGATGACAAGATCATGGTTAGAGTTTTTTAGATTTTCCTCTGTGATTTTTCCAGATAGCTGTGACATTCCAGTTCTGACAGCCATTCTGGCAGCAACGTCAAGTTGGTACGATCTCCCACTTTCATAGTCAATGCTTCTCAATCCGCTCTGTGCCAAACGATGCACACAATCCTTGACTGCCTGGTCAAAAGAAAATGCTCCGGTAGATACCTTAATCAGTGCGAGATCCATCTCTCGCTGATACATATCCATTACGCCAGTTGTGCCAAGTGCTGTATTCTTAAATCCCATCGTTTTTGTCAGATTCCTAAGTGCTCCAGATGTCTGCAAAGAAGATGCCTTTACAAATTTGCTTAAGCTGTTCGGCTTTGTCAGATCTTCCCCCTGTTGTTCCCACATAGAAAGATCATTATTCCATGCCATATCACCGGCTTCTGCTGTCAAAGTTTCTCCTGCTTCCTTTGCAGATTCTACGGTATTATTAATAATCTGCTGCACCTCTCGCTTATATGCCATAGTGTTTTCTGCAACCGCCATCTGATAATCTTTATCAGCACGAAGCATTTTCATGACTTCTACACGGATTTTATCCGCAGAAAATCCATTTTCTACCATTGATTTTGCCATAAGTTCCGCTGTTTCAGTATATCGTCCGGTTTTCTGCACTCTCCGGGCAATATCAGCTATGACCTCATCCTCTAAATCTTGGTAAAGTCCAATTATGTATTTATCCGATAAAACATCTATCTGTTGTTCTGATAATGCCCTTTAAATCCCCCCTAATCATCAACATCGTCAATTGGTTCGTCTGTATATTGCATATATTTCTTAGCTTCATCCTCTGGAATATTATATTTTTCCATCATATACCAAACCTTTAAAATTGGCACTTCCGGGAATGATAATGCATCCGCTCTCATCGCTTCGAGTTTCGCCTGCTTATCTTCCACATAAGAGTCATCAAAACCAATTGTGATCTCTGCGTCTAAATTATATGCTGTATCATGGTATTTATTTGAAAACCACATGACAGCTCTGCAGATATCCTGTATATATTCAGTGGCTACTTGTCGCTGCTTTCCAAGCTCCTGCATGGCATCCTGCCTTTCACCGAAATACTCAGTAGCCGTCTTAATCTGTCCATTTTCAAAGCTGTATTTTTTTGTTCCGTATCCAAAAGACATAGATAATAATGATAGTGCCAGTTCAATTGCTTTTGTAATCTGTTCTACTCGGATTTCAGGATTATATTCTTGAATAAGCCCCTTCTCTTCTGGAAGTTTTTCCCCTGTAAATACAAATAATTTTTTTTGTTCAGGAGTTAATATTGGATTTCCATCATCATCAAAAGCACAAAGTAATTCATTTATCAGTATAATTTTCTCAGACTTGTCCAAATCGCTAAACAATACGTTATAGCATAAATCTACAACCTTAAGTGCTGGAATTGCATTCCATAATTTAGGCAGTCCGTAGCCTTCCATATTATCCAGATTATTCACTTCTGCGACACGCATAACAGCAAACGGTTTCACATCACCAAGCTGCACAATCGTCTGTTTTCCAACTTCCTCATCTCCACGATCATTAAAAATATGTGTCTCCGCAGTATATAGATTATTCTCGCCAAGCAAGAATAACACGAGTGTTGTCTGCTTCTTTCCCTTGACCAGTGTACTTCCAGAAAATGCCGCCTCAACCACAATATCATTTTCAACAGTAAGTGGTGTAAATGCATCTGCTTCCACATAATTAAGCTTAATATCTCCACCTCTCACAGAAGAATCATCCATAACCGTTGCATTGTCCAAGCGGATATAACAGGCTACTGTACCATCCGCAGAGGTTTTTTCTAACTGTTTACGGTATTGCGTGTTGAAATTACTGCCAGCAAGCACCTTTGCTACAAAATCCGCTTGTTCCCCTTCTCCTGCATTTATTTCAAGTACCTCACACAGATTTGCATCATCAGAACAGCATCTTTTTGCAAAATTCAACCTTGTAAGCTCATATGGTATCCCATTGATTGTTTTTCGCTTATGAAAATCATTTATCAATCTGTTCGCATACCAGTCATCACATGCATGAATGATCGTTAATGCCTTATCATTCACATCGTATCCTTTTTTATTCAAAAATGCTTTTACACAACTCTCCATCTCTTCCTCCTATCTTCTGTCCAGATCAACATATTCAATAAAATCCAAAATTGTATAGTTCTCCGCATCCCACCAGTCATTGCAGTTTCCGATGTTTTTATCCTCTGGTATGTCCGGGTGGTCTGGATCCCATTTCAACTTGCCGATCGCACTTCGTAGCTTTGTGCAATTCCGGTTTATCTTCCACCTTCCGGTATTCATCAGCATGTCATACGTCCGTGGTCTGTCTGATACTTCATTCTTCCTACAACCTTTAATATTCCGGTATGGCAGTCCTGCTTTTCTCGCAGCACTTCGCAGGCTGTTTATCATCGTTGTGCTTGCGCTGTCTGGAAATACCCAGTCAATAAATCCGTACTTTTCCTGGCAGTATTTGAAAAACTCTATAAACTTACTGCATATCGCTTCCGCATCAATGTCTGGTGCCAGTTCCAAGTTTGCTTCCGCTGCCGTCCTCAGATCATGATATCCGTGGAAGTAAAGCTTCAGCACAAAGGTTGTCATAGATCCGTTTCCACCGAAGTCTATACCCATTGTGATCCTTGATGGGCGGTGAAGTAATTTCCCTTTCAAATCCCTTTCAAACAATGGATCTGTATCCTCATCATAAAGATACGGTTCATTGTTCTCTGCAAACTTTCGGAAAATGATTCCTTCTGCAACTGCTCGTTCGCCTTTAATGTCACGTCTATACCACACAGTGCCTTTCTGATAGGTGCTAAGAACTTTTCTGATCTGCTCATCCGTCATGCTCATATTGTCCACCAGAGTAAAATGTCCGTAATTATATCCATAGTTTGGATTCTTATCTTGCTGCTCTTCATGGAATTTTAAAATTTCGGTGTAATACCAATGCTCTTCCTCTTTCGGGTTCAGATCATGAAATATCTTACGGTCGGAACTGGAAAGCGTACGGTCGAACACCTCTTTTAAAAACTTCTGGTGGCATTCATTCGCCTCGGTGATGTATGCCATGCCGTAGGTATTACCCTTTATCAGTTTTTCGTCTCCATCTTTACCGCCGCCAGATATAAGCACAACCTTTTCCCCTGTCTTAGTCTGCACATAAACACAATCTCGGTCTTTATATTTACCCTCGCGGCATCTGCCCTCAAAGTAATTCAGCAAACCGTATCCATCACAGTCCAAAATATTAAGCTTTGCCGTCGCATTCGATACACCGCCTACTAGATGGATCTTGTTCTTATGCGTTTCAAGCAGTGAGCAAAAGATCAGTGTTGCAAGCACGTTCTTTCCACCACGCTTGCCGCCTTCCGCCACGTTAAACCAGCTAATCATGCATCTCTGCATATACTCATACTGCCTCTGGCTTAATGGTGCCGGTTTATTCATCCGCATCACCTTCTTCCAGATCAGATATACTCCGGTTTGCTACCGGGTGTTGCAAGATGTCCGCTATCGTCTGCATATTCTGCAAAATCTGTGCTCCAGAATTGTCGCTGACTTCGGCACGCTTTTTATCAAATTCTGCTTTATATTTATCATCTGGATGTACGAGGAAATACTTCGACAGCCAGTCAATAGCCTTTTGCTTATCTGCCAGTTTCACCGAAACTCCATCTTTTCCACGCTTAACTTCTTGGATGAGCTGTGTATCCGTGTTTTTAGATTCTTTCAGATCAACCACGCTAACCATATATGTTTCGTCTGTCTCTATATCAGTTACTTCTTTCTGCCCGAACGAGACATAATTTCCAATATCTGCAAAAGCAATACGCATCTGCAATTCCACAATATCATCTGCACCGGCTACTATCTGCTGGCGTTTGATTTCTTTCAAGCGTTCGATTTCTGCTCGAACCTTAACATTTCTTAATAACTTACTTCCAAGTACCATTGCACTTTCATAACTACATCCATACGCTTTCTGATAGCTCTGCGCCGCATTAAATGTCCTACTGTAATATATACAAAACATCTGCTGTTCCGGCGTCAGATCATCATTCTGTAATGTCGCTTTCGTGCCATCATCTATAGGTGCTTCCTTCTTGTGTGCACCCTTGCTTTTTTGTGTGCACACCTTTTCCGTTTTGTGTGCACCCTCTCCTCTACTCCATGCATACCGTTTTTTCCAACTCTTGACAGTGTTGATAGTGGTTCCGTACTTCTCCGCTATATCCTTATATTTCATTCCTGCCATATAATCCTGTTCTGCTTTCTCGTAATTCTCCACTATCTCACTTCCTCTCCTATCACACAAATAAAAAGAGCCGGACATCAATCAAATTAATGACTAATATTCGGCTCAATGGCGCTAACTTATATAACTATTATATCATACATAGTCTTACTTTTCATCTTTTAATAGTTTTGATACATTTTCTCCTACTAAGGAAATTTTATTTCTTATCTCTTTTTGAAATGCTGTTGTGCTACTATTTATCTTTTTTACCTGCTGTCCTTCCTGTTCCCCGCAGCTCTCTTTGCATGTTTCACGCAGATTGCTCATAAATTTCCCGGTTAAATGTCTAATCTCTTCTGGGTCAAATTCTATACATAATGCTTTTGACACGCTACTATATGTCCCTATTCCTGCTAAACATTTTTCCATCATTGCATTTGCTTTCCGGTTAAATTCCCTATGATTTGTAATAAACTTCTCTGTATCGAATGTGTATACGCACTCAGCAGCTTTATCCGAAACAATATACGCTAACATTTCTAATTCGCTCAGCCAACTAATACATTCTTTCAAATATTGCAACTTTATCTCCTGCCTCTTATATTTGGCAGTTTGTTTTCTCTCATCATGTAACGTTATTATTAAAATTAAAAATGGTGCTAAAAATTCAACAATATGCCATACAACACTATCTTCACTAAAGAATTGGGTGATATCCATTTTACAATCTTTATTCCTTCCTCTAAAACAACCTATATATATCTATAAAATTTACCAACCATCGAATATTGACGGTTGGTATCGAACAATTATTTAACATCTATTTTAATTTGATAACTCGAATACTGTGGATTTCTTTTCATAAAATCATTGAATTCATCTTTAATCCAAATGTACTTCTCTCTCACATTCAGCGGTAACTTAATATTAAGTAAATTTTTTTCTAATAATTCTTTTATTTTTTTTATTCTGTATATGAGTTCCTTTTGGGAAATATCATGTAAATACATTAATGCAGTATCTATATAATAGATATCTTGTGTATCCTTCTCAAGTAAATTGAATAATTCAAAATATACATCTGTATCTTTCATTTTACTCTTATATTCTATGATTGAGGAGGTATCGACTACAATTCTTGGATATTTCGATATATTGTTTTCCAATTCATACGCAGAAACTAGTCCTTTGCCATACATAATCGCTTCATTATAGTAGAATTTTCCATGTGACACTCCACCCCTTAATAAAATACCATTTGCCAACAATAGTTCCTGTATCTTCCCACAGCAATATAATACAACTGTCAATGCGGGAGGGATTGAATCATCACAGGCAACAACTATACTATCTGACATAATTCTATAGAAAATAGGAACTATGTCAAATTCTTTTTTCAAATTATCAATAATACACTGAATCTGCTCAAATATATTTAAAATATCTTTTTCTTCTTTTTCGCATACAATTTTTTTGAATCCAAGAATATCTAAAAATCCTACATAGTACATTTGCAAACTGTTCCTCCATGACAAGATATCGAGATTATACCACTCCAACCGCCAATATTCAATTATCAATGTACTACAGTTTTTACCGGCATATTTCAGCCGGTAAAAATCTCAATATTCAGTTTTTATCGCATTCCCGGAATAAGTCAGCGTCTATATATTTCCATCCGCCATCATAGATCATGAAATATGTATAATGTTGTGCTCTGACAATGTCATATACCGTAAACTTCTTATTGTCACTGTTTCTGACTACCTCAAACGTAATTCCACCTCTTCGCTCATTTTCTCTCATCCGCTCTCTGTCAGTCTTGATTTCCTCGCAATAGCAGCAACCTTCACAGTCACCATCACAATCTGCGTTCGAAATGTCATCTTCCTCCATATCTTTACGCCACATTTTCATACAATTACAGAATCTCATTGTTTTTACCTCCGTTAAAGTTCAGTTTAGCTATAATTTTCTGTTAAAAATCTGCCACAATAAGGACAGTTAGAGATATGCGATGTTTTATATAAGACACCAAAATCATCTCTAATTTCAAATGGTTCATTGGCTTTATGCCCCTTACATATACAACATGGTTGTTTTTGCTTTTCAAATTTACTCATATAATTTCTCCCTTAAATTCTAAATATGTTCAGTTTATAACATTAAATATTACCTTTTTTCTTTTCTTCCATGAGCAGACTTAACAACTTGTCTGCGTAATTTCTCAAATCACTCTCACTAGGAATTTTGGAAAAATCAAATCCTATCTTTTCATCAAGATATGACAATATGTCCTTACTCTTTACATGGTCTATTTCTAATACATCACATAAATAATTATGTAGTGTAATTCTGTGCTGTTCTAAGCCATACAAGGCAACTGCGCCACCATCTTTCATACTTTCTATACACCATACTTGGTGTAAATATTCCTCACATAAATTTAATGCATTCGTTCTATCCATTTTTTTACTCCTCTTTTAATTCTAAGTTTAGCCAACATATTCCTCAAATGTCGGCGTGTTCCAAAAAATAAAATTGTTACACCAGCGTTGTAGCCTTTTGTAAATGGGCTTACAGTGCTCCTTGTCGTAAATCATTGGATATGGGCTAAATAAGAGGGATCTACAAAATTGTATTCTTTCAATGTCCTGCTCAATGGTCGTGTCGTAGTTGCACAAAATATAAACCATCACTCTCCCTTTGTTTTTGTCATATCCCGTTGCTTCCTTAAAGGCTCTCATTTTTGACTCGATAATACTTTTGTCTTGGTAACGATCGTAAGCAAAATGAATTCCGTCAAGCCTTATTTGTTTAAGTAATTCAATATTGCTATCATTTATCAATCGTATGTCAAGACCTTGATTGAAATTTACCTTTGCCCCGCTATCTACAAGCTGTTGTAATAATTCCATGTGATCTTTGCATTCTAAAATATTAGGATCGCAAAGTATTATGTTTTTCTGCCCTCTCCAAAATTCCGACAGGTCAGCAACTTTATAACTACACCGCCCCTCTTTTGCTTTCACATGGCAAAAACTGCATCCGCGCGGACAACCTCTTGTCAAGAATCCATACGCCGTATCTTTTGTCTGCTCTGGATAAATGGAATAGTCCGGGTAAATATGCTCTATCTCTTCTGGTAGATTCTGCTCTTTTGACTTATCATATATTTCTTTACCATTTTCTAATCTTATACAATAGCCGCTTCCTCCCTTATGTATCCGCTTTGCATATATAGGATATTGATAATCCGGTGAGAATGAAAATACCTTTGACATATAAACATCGTCATATTCTTGTAAAAGTCCATTAAAAGGCTCATACCATTCCACCAAATCACCTTTTTCCTTATGCCATGCCGACAGTTTCATCAGTGGTAGATTCGGATAATTATGTCCATCAACATCTATCAGTCCTATTCTCATTACTACCTCTCTTAAATTCTAATTTAACTGACCTTTTAGTTCCCACTTTCAAATTCTTCAAGTGCTTTGTAATACTCGCTCCCCTTAATTTCTGTGAACCCATCACTCTCTGGTGTTATTCCATTCTTGTTAGTTTTAACGTTCAAATAGCATTTTCCGTCATGTTCAAATCTGGTAACTGAATAACCGCCGTAACGCAATTCCTTAAAATAATCTCCTTCTCTAACTGGATGATTATTAATTATGATTTTTCTCTCAATGCATAATTCTTGAAACTCTTTTAATGTCTTACTATTTGCTCTGAAACCACGCATCATCACATCGGAATCACAGAATATATTGACAGGTTTTAATAATTCCTTACCGAACTTTGCATTATTTTCTTCACAATCCTCAACGTAAAGACGGATATTGTGTTTTTCGAAATCTTCAAATGGTCTATTGCAAAATCCATTTCCGCCGATATGATATGCGTGTCCTGCAATTCCTTTTTCGTTAAAAAATTCATTTATCAATTTTCGTCTTTCTTCATCGTGGACGTTGTAATCTTTAATTTCGTTTAAAAAATCTGCATTTGTAACAATATAGAATTTTTCCATGTTTTTTCTCCTTTTTAACTCAACTTCGTGTTAAGCAAATCTAAGTTGACCGGTCTGATCTGCTTCGATCTGCATATTCGGCATCCGTTCAGCAACGCACAATTCCGGTAAATTTGCTTTTACCAATGCCGCAGGAATCGGCGGACACACTGCATTGCCGCATCTTCGTACCTGTTCGCTCCGCGGGTAGGTCTTTCCGGTATAATCATGGTCGATTATGTAATCATCCGGGAATCCATTGCAGCCATACAGCTCTCTTGGTTCTAACATCCGCAGTCCGATATCTACGATCTGGTAATCAGTGCCGTTGATGGTCACAAGTCCGAAGCGATCCTGTGCTGTGACTGTATCAAGCGGATCTTTGATATCCTGCCCTGTTCCCTGTCCATAGTATTTAATCAGAAACGCTCTGACCTCTCCAAAATGTCCGTCACCAGCTGTGATCGTTGGTAAGGGTTGCCTAATATCCTTACCATCACAGTGATTATTCATCTGAATCAGATTCGCTGTAACAACGCTGTTATGATCCCATGCGGTCACTGTCGGAAGCGGATTTTCTACTGTTTCCCCAGCACCTTTATATCCTCCGTCATAGTACTTATGCAGGAATGATGTGACCAGTCCATATCTATTTGAGCTGTCAACTGTCATGATTGGATCTTCTATAGTTTGTCCTCTTACTCCATCTTTTGAAGTTTCTGAATGGTACTGAATCAATGTAGGACTGATAAGACAATGCTCGTTTTTGCTCACGATCGTTGTAAGCGGCTCTCTAACATCCTTGCTTCGGTCTTTTGTAAATCCAGTCTGCCCGATCTGCACCATATATGGCTCTACAATCCCATATCCGTGCTTTCCGGTGATAGTCGGCATCGGCTCTCTGATGTCGTTCGGTCTACGCTCACCGCCATGATTACACTGAATGATAAAAGGCTCTGGATTATCCAAAACGAATTTTTTCAGTCCTCTTGCGATCCGATCCATCGTCTTTTGTGCCAGTGGTCTTACTGCCCGGATTCCGTATTTCTCTTTTATTTCTTCCGAAGTATCAAAGATACTTGGACAGGGCAAGGAAAAATCCAACTGCGTATATGCTCCAACATAAGGTTTTTTCAATCCTGCCTTTACCTCTTCACTGTCTGCCGGTGCGTGTGTCGGCTCTGGCCATACAATCGTCTTGCCGTCACACCTGGCGATCATGAAAAATCTCTTTCGCATGGTAGGTGCTCCGTAGTCAGCGGCAATCAGCTCCCGAAATTCCACTTTGTATCCCAGATTAGTAAGCTGCTGCACAAATTTTTCAAAAGTCTTACCCTGCTTGCTCTTAATTGGATGATGCCGCCTGTTTAACGGTCCCCATGTCTTAAATTCCTCTACATTCTCAAGCATGATAACCCTTGGTCTTACAAGCCCCGCCCATCTTAAGGCTACCCATGCAAGACCTCTGATATTTTTATCCTTTGGCTTACCGCCCTTGGCTTTGGAAAAATGCTTACAGTCTGGCGAGAACCAGGCAAGTCCGACAGGATGCCCTTTACAAGCCTTTACAGGATCAACAGCCCACACATTTTCACAGTAATGCTCTGTGTTTGGATGGTTCGCCCTATGCATCTTAATAGCTTCCGGATCGTGATTGATTGCTATATCTACGCTATAGCCGGTTGCTAGTTCTATTCCGGTTGACGCTCCGCCGCCACCGGCAAAATTATCTACTATCAGTTCTCCGTTAATCATTTTTCAAAGGAACCCGATATATCGTTACCCCGGCCGGAGGTTCGGCTCCTTTCTTGAATTTTTACTTACTTTGATTTATTATTATATTGTCTCTATGATAGGCAGGCGGGTAGAACCGTTTGGGGGAAGGGAATTCGGTTGGCAGTCATAAAATTCATTGCAACTTTAATAATTGCCCTTTGTACTTTTAGTACAGAAATGGAGAATGCTATGGCAAAACAAATTCCAACCACACAAACAAGTAACACTTTGGTCAGCACAACTGCCGACCGCCCTTCTACCTATCCTAAAGACTTTTATTTTATACTTAAGTAACACATAATCCCACAATCCGGCATAATTTCTGTATTCATGTCTCCCCTATTCGGTTCTAACTCATCCAGATATACCGGACCGTTCTTGTCTTTCAACATGGAGTGTCCAACTTCTCTTTCCAACTTCGCCCGACTTTCAAAGACTTCCGGGAAATCCTTTCTGATATGATTCCAATAACCCATGCCGCCTTTTACACAGCCGATACAGTTATTGTTCGGATAGCCAAGGTCATACATCAAAGGTCGGGCAAAATCAAAAGTCCGTTCAAACAATCCATGTACCTCTTCTTTTGAGAGGTTTTTGTCAATCAGCGGAAATTCGTGTGCGGCTTGCGGATTTGCTTCAATCGTCCGCTCTGCCCGGTTCTTTTCCTTAAGGTCGAATCCCCAGACGTAAGTCAATTCACAATCCTTATGTCGTTCCTCCCACTCTTTTCTCACTCTCTTTTTGAGCCAGTTCGTGCAAGGTGCGAATCCGTTTGCCGGATTTCTAAATCCTCCAAATGTTCTTACGCAATCCTCTACACATCTGTACTCGCTTGATTTCAGTATCTGAATTTCTTTCCCGATTGCTTTCTCGCAATCTTTAATAAACCTGATACTGTCCTCATGTTGGTCTGCAATGTCAATGTAAATCCATTCGTCTACATTCCCTGCTAAATATCCAGCCATAAAACTTGATATTCCTGCGCTTACCCAACATACTTTTAATCTTTTCATGACAACCACTTAACAGATTGCTCTGTGTCCGTGGATAAGGAATTACGGCTCCCAATAGTGCCATACGACACCGCTAATTAAATTCCTTTTGTTCTCGCCTTTCTTCACCTTTAGGCGGTCAACCTTGGTCTACCAAGGCTTCTGTCATTACTCCTTTCTCATTCCATCTGTTTTTAAAATTTCATCTAAACAAGCATTCCAACCAAATCTATACGACGGGATAGGCTTACCTGGCTGCGGGTACTTCCCACACACTTCCATCTTCTCCGGCAGTTCCCGAAGTGGACACCAATCTGGTCTTTCGTATGTTTCAGAATCAACAATTCTTGATACTTCCATAGCCTGGCAACTGTCAATACTTGCATCCGCGTTACAATACAAAAAGTTGCAACCAAAACACGATTCCGGCATATCCATAACCAAAATTGCTTTAGCCATCTACCACACCGCCTTTCACAATTTCGATTGCATGCTCATAACTTCTTGCTTTCTCTTTCCCCAAATTACTGTCGTATGCATTCTCCCAAAACTTTCTCTCATTTTCCAACTGTTCCACAACCTTGTCCGGGTCGTAGGCGGTCGGCATATTGCTAATCACATCTTTTACTGCATCATAATCTTTCATGCTTTCAAGACGTCCACTTAAGTTGTCTAAAACCAACCCAGCATCAATCAATCTTCCCATCGTTCGCCCTCCTGTTCCAATCTGTAGCTGCTTTCGTTCGCTCGTCTTTCCCTGTTCTGATGCCTCCGTCCTGATCCATGTACATCTCACATTCATAGCTTTTTGGAAGTTCTGTTCCGCATTTCATACATTTGATTTTGAACATTACCCCAACATCCGAATGTAATGGCTTATTTCTAATGGTTAAGAACATTGCTTTTCCACCGCAGAACGGACATGGCTTAAGGCTTTCACTCATTCTTCATCACCTCCAAAACTAAATTCAATCCCATCGCTCCAATCGACACCTAACTGTTTACATTTTGCTCTCGTAGATGTACCTCCAGAATGACTGGTTCTGAAAAGAAACAGTTCTTGAACGATACTAAAATATGACATTCTATAATAAAAGCGTTCCTCTTCGTCCAACTCCCTAATAGCATCTTCACCATGCACATATTCATACCATTCCTCGAACTTTCCGACCAACTCCTGCATAAGGCTAATGCAATACTTCAAGATGTGCTTTTCATCGTGGCTCTCCAATTCTTTCTCTGCAATCTGTTTCTCCATCGCCGCCCGGCATTCTTCCGGTGTGCCGATTGCACGGTACTGCTTCAGCTCTTCCAACCATTCAGCAAGTTGCTCATGTTCGTTTGCACATATAGTATTTCCATATGTAATGGCTTCTTTATCAACCGATTCTGGAATATACGCATTATCTTCGATTAGTCTTGCTGACATCTTTTGGCATTCAGCCACTTCTCTTGCGTGTGATATAGCTTCATCAATTGTCATAGTCACACCTCCAACAGTTCCGGGTTATCAATCATGTTGCCGATCACTTCAAAATTCTCTGAATCAAAATCATCCAGTTCCTCGTAGTAATCACAGCCCGGCTCATTCGTACACCATCCGTTTTCATGCCACACGACACGCTTTCTCGTCTCATCTTCTGGAAACTCATCATCGATATGCCCTGAAAGAATGTCATTCTCAAAAATCCGTCTGCCGCTTTTATCATTAAGTCCTGTGCACTGGCAAATAGTTGATGGGTCTATCTCGTAAACAGCTTTTTTACTTGCGAAAACCGGTTTAAAAATAAGCGGTCTTCCTGCAAGTTCATAATAACTACCAGACATCCATTCTCCGTCATCAATGCACTTTGCGCGGAATAAATATCTATCTTCCATCCTCTTCCTCCATTTCTTTCTGCAACCATTTCTTGATATTATTTTTGCAACCTGTATCACAATTACTATGTCTGCAATTTATCAGACATGCTCCGAATCCGGTCTGCATTGGTCTGTGGCTTTTCTGTAAGTATATCTTTCGCATCTGCTTCATAACGTTCTGGCAATGGCATCCATGCGTTGACAAACAAACCATATGAAACATAACTCTTATCATCATCTCCCGGATAAAACGCTCCCGATAAGTCAGACCCAACCTCATACCTTCCGATGTCTGGAAGTGTAAAGTTATCAAACGATAAAAGGATATATTCGTCTGAATCTGGTAACCTTTCTCCCACTGGTATCCACCTGCCAAACTCTGGCTTCTTAGCCATGCTCTTCATACACTCCATCATATTTCTACCTCACTAAATCTAATCCTCATTTATGTAAAACTCATTTCCATGTCTGCTGTACCCAAAGCAAAGACTTCCATCATCACAAATTAATGCAAGTTCTAAGTCTGATAATTGTGTATTATTTTTAATAACCTTATAAACAGAACGATACTTACCCGGTGTACAATCTAAGACAATGTCATAATCATCAAGATTATCAACTTTATAACTTGAAATTCTGTATTTTTCCTTTAATTCATTATAAATTGTGCTGTTCATGGTTGCCTTTTCTCTCTCATTTTCAGTAAAGGCATATGCTGGATAAATTCTCTTTTCAATCACAATATTATTTTTCTCCTATCTCACTAAATCCGTTATTTTAACAGATACCCCTTTATATTTCCCGGTGCGACAATACTCTGCGGTATCAAAAAACATAATGCATCCATCGTCTTTTCCGGTATCTTCACTTCCTACAAGTGCTATGCTTACACCGTTTCTTATCAGTGTATTTTTTAACAACATCAATGCCGCTCCTATCTCCTGCTTGGTTTCATCCGTCATTTCAACTTCACCTTTCTCTTTCTGCCTTTCTTCTCAAACTTATCTCACATCCCAACCGGGCACTCACGCCTTAATCTGGTCTGTAAATAATATCCACACATGATTTCTGTCTGGTTGTGCTTGTATGCATATTTACATTTCCGGCAGTATTTTATTCTTGTCTTTGTCATCTCTCCCATTGGCATCACTCCGCTATATCTAAATCACATTCCTGCTTGAAATATTTCACAACATGGTCGTCGTTCATTCCCTCTACATAGTTCTTGGAAAAATCCAGCATCCTGTTCCACCATTCACGAATCAATTCGCCACTGAATTTGTAATTGTAATGCAGTGTATAAACTGCAATCACCAAATAACACTCAATGCCGTCATTCATGTTCGAAATTACGGATTTAATCTGGTTCTGCTTAGGATTCTTGCCATACATACGAATCTTGGCTCTGTACGGAAAATTCCTTGCTTCTTTCTCACAATCAAACCCAATGTTTTTTATAAATCTTTCTTCCTCTGCTCTAATGGTGGATACATTTTTTATTTTCTCGTTATTCTTCCGAAGAATTTCGTTGTAATTCTTTAGCTTCTGTTTTGAGAAATCTATGTCATAGTACAGAACATAAAAGCATGACATCTGCATTGATTTGAATGTCTGCCAAAAACAATTGTCAGATTCGCTTATATGTCTGGCTATGCGCTGCATTGTGAATTTATCCTCATAATTTTTCGGTTCAAGCTTTCTTGTCTTTTTTCTCAATGCATTGCTCATGTTTTTCCTCCTGTTATCACTTTTTCAATGATTTCCTCCTGCATCCGCTCTGCGATATGATCCCGGACTGATTCTTCTGGAAATGCGATCTGATATGTCCGCTCCTTAATCCGGTTCGTGATCCGGTCATCGTAGGATAGTTTGTCCAGTGGATCATTACTCGTGAAAATCGTTACCTTCTGGTTTATGTACCGCTCATTGATGATCTGATACATTTTGTCATTTATCCAGTCCGCTGGTCTCTCCACTCCGAAATCATCAATTACAAGAATGTCTGTGGTGTAAAGTGCGTCTAAAAGCTGGTTCTCACTGTATTCTGTATCTCTCCGCCATGTATTCTTAATCTCTTGCAGGATGGTCAGTGACACTGCAAACTTCACTGCATAGTTTTTCATCAGCTCATTTGCAATCCCGGCAGCGATCCTCGTCTTACCGCTTCCCTTTGTCCTCGACCAGATATACAGTCCCATGCCTCTTTCCTTCTGGCTCTCGAAATCATCCAGATAGGTTTTTATGATTTTGCAGGCATCTGACACCATCTTTTTACTTTCCTGCTTCCTGTACACATCCATTCGAAACGATCTTAGATCCATCCCACGGAATGCCTCCGGTATATCTGCGAATCGCAACCGCCTTGACATGACCGCTTTCTCACGGCACTTACACGGTACTGCTATTTCAACTCCGTCTTTTATTTTCAAGATCCACTCCCGACCTTCGCAAATTGGACACACATCAGAATCCTTGGAAGTCTCCGGTGTCTCCGCATTCCTGCATAAGTTCGTTGAGTGATTTTTCATGCGTTCCAGTATCTCTTCCAACTGGTCCATCGTTCTCTCCTTTCAGATACTGCATAAACAAATTTTCTTTCAAGAAATTCTCTGCATTTTTAATATAACGATCAGGTGTCCTTTTCTTTTGACAATCAACAGCGTAATTTTGTGCAGCCATTATCAGATCATCTTCCGTTACACCAGCCAGTACCGCATTGCAATATTCTGTTTCAGCAAGACAACCAGTACACCGTTTCGGATAGGCTGCGGCAAACTCTCCGAATTTTTCCAAGGGGGATATAGGGGGTGTGTTTCTTCCCTTCTTTCCTTCTTTCTTTTCTTCTATTGTTGTCGTTAGTTTGTCGTTAGCCTGTCGCTTGTCTGTCGGTTGCTTGTCATTCTGCTTGTCGGTTGTCTGGTATAAATCGTATTTAACTACTGTAAATACGCTAAATTTGTTTGTCGTTTTGCTTGTCACTTCGCCTGTCTTTTTCAAATGCGAAATTGCTGTGCGAATTTCACGGTCTGTAAGCCCTGTTTCGCCCGACAGTTTCCCGATGGACGAGACAAACGATCCACGTGGAATCGTTGTCCCTTTGAAATTTCCATCCTTCCAATTGGCTTTCAGCAACATATGGATAAACAGCCGGGTTGTATTAATGTCTGTGTACCACTCCCACTCCAGAAGTCCACGGCTCAGTTTTATGTAGTTGCCATCCACCAGATCACCCCGTTTCCAATTCCGATATTGTCACTTCTGTACGAGGATGCCATTTATCTACATCCACATAACTCCCATCAGTGGAAACAATGATTTTACAGTTATCATCCTTAAGGATCTCGTAATGTACCAGAATGTCATGCAATGCCTCATGCAAATTTGTCAGATCAACTCTTCTTCCAGTTGGCATATAATACACAGCTTTTACATTCACAGGGCTTTCAATAGTCTTTATATCCGGCATATATGACCTGCATTCCTTTTCATACTTCGTGTAGGCTTCGGATGGGATGATAAATGGTCTGCCGCTCCCGGTAAATACAATCCTCTGGCTATTCTTTTTTGTGATCGGTTTCAAAGGTATTGTAAATTTATACTCCATCGACATCCTCCAAATTCAGTTGCGCATTACTGTCTTTAATTTCTTCTGCCAGTACATACGGTGGTTCATAGTTTCTTACGATCTCAATAGCGATATTTTTCTGATTTCTGTGGATGCAGTTATATTTACTTACCTCGAACTGTCTTTTTAATTCCCGGTAAATATCAGAATACACCTTTCCACGGATGGAACTGTCATGATATGCGTTGCTGTTCTTACCACCCAGACAATCAATCACCCGCTTATTTACTTCCGCTTTCACATCATCTGCGTCCGATGGAAGCAATGGCAACGTTTCCTTGAAATCCTGCAAATCTCTGTTGATTGCATCCACTTTACTGTCTACTTCTTTGAGAGCTGCAAACTCCATTTCCAAAAGCTGCATTGGAGACTTCGGTTTCTGAATAACATCTTCCATCTCATGAAAACGATTGATGTAGCGTGCCGTGAACTCTGTTCCTTTAATACCTGTCAGTTTATGGGCGATGAACTCGCAGCCTTTCTTGGTAATGTCATAACATGGTAATGTCTTATTTTGCTCTGTTTTATATGTATTTTCTTTAAAGAAATCGGTGGGCTGAATTTTCAGCTCTCCTAACTCTTTCACATATCCTCGCACGTCTGCCAACAAATTCTTATGCTGTTTTCCCACCATTTCTGCAACCTCAACTGAGGTAATTGTTTTCTGTTCTAAATTCAAAACTTCTCCTTTCTCCCGGTACATGACAGCACCGGGAAATCATGGCTTTCAATAATTCGTGATATATTATTTTCTGCATGAATAGGTTTCTTTCTGCCGGACGGCAAGGTGTTCCAACCTATAAATCTTTTACAACGATTCCATAGACCTTATACATCTCTCTGAACCGGATCACTCCAAGGCTGTGTGCCAGTGTGTGGTGTTCTCTGCACAAACAGATTTTTTTATAACTGGAATCATCTACTTTTGTCCTGTCATTACCCATTCCGATTGCATCCTCATGATGAATCTCTCCATCTTTTCCACAGATTGCACATTTTTTATGTATCAGACAATAGTAAAGGTATCTTCCTATATCATCTGTGCGCTCTATTGCATTTCCAGAAAGTGGTATCCCCCATTCCAAACAAAATTCAATCAGAAAGCTAATAAAGTCTCTTGCTGTATCCATTGAACAATTTGAAAGACTGATATGTTCTACTCCTGTTCGCACTGTATATTCATTCTTAAGTCTTTCTTTCGCTTCTTCTGGTAGATATCCTGTCCAGTCTGCAATATCCCCTATCGTGGCATATGCCTTTTTTCTCTGCTCTGCCGATATGTGTCTGCCATCATCAAACCGGATCTCAGCATTTCTAATTTTCTTTCTTTGGAACATGTCCCCAAGCTTCAGATCTGGAACAGATATAACCAAATCTGTTCCGTCTTTCTGCTCTCGGTATTGGTTAATCTTTACAAGTGCATGCATTAATCATCACCATATTTCTTTTTCAGACTTCTAATTACATTCGTTGCATCATTTTTTGTTAATTTCTTTTCATCGAGATTATTTGATGAATACAGCTCCTTGACATCAACACCATGTTTTTTGCAGATTGCGAAAATACAATTTTTCTGTGCCTGTGATGCCAATTCATGTCCTTCTCTTTCTACTCTTTCATTGAAAGCCTGCTCCTCTGTCTGTCTTTCCACCTGTTTTTTATATTCATCTGAATCTGCATCCTTTTCATCATCCAAAAGGAAAAGACCATTTAAGGAATATTTGCGTGCATAACTGGATGCTGTCCCGGTAATCTGTGAATCATCCATACCTTTTTTACTTCCTGCCTCTCTTGCGTAAGCAGTAACACTTATGGATTCTTCACTTTCACAGTCATGCAATGTTGCTGTTGCCTTTACGTAAATTCGATCTCCAATACACTCCATACAATCTGATAAAGTAAGAGATACTTTATTATCGTCGAGATAAGGTTTGACAGCATTTAAAATTCCTTCTGCATTACGATAATTGTAATTGCCAAAAGAGTTGTATAAATTTTTAGGAGCTTTCAAATTTACCTGTATAAACAACAGTTTCTCTTTTAAACTCATGACTTCTCCTCCACAATTCTGCTTGCCCACATGTCAGAAAAATGTAACAACAGATACAACGGCGTTTCTTTACCGGAAATATCATATTTAAACGATCCATACAATCCATTATGCCAAAGAATAGCCTGCTCTTCTTCCTCTGTAAGCTTGATGAATCTTTCAGCAAGCGCAATACTTCTCACTTCATGCGGAATATACAGAAGATCTTTATTTGTCTCATATGGTTTTGCTTCTGACTGTACCAATTGATATTCTCCATTTTCATCCTTTTTCCGGCTCTTAATCATATTAGGTACATAGTTTGGTTTTCCATAATCTCCCATCTTTCCAAGATCATGTAGCAAAGCACAAATGATAATGGCATTATGTACTTTATCTGATAAAATTTCTGGTCTTTGTGTCAATAAAAATGAAATATCCTGCATGATTATAAGAACATTCCAACTATGTTCTGCTAAACCTCCCTCTTTTGCTAAATGGTTAGAACCCGAACACGGAGCCGTAAAAAATCCATCATTTTTCATGGTTGCAATCAAATCTTTCATTCCATCTCTTTCAGTGGACATAAGTTTTTCCACAATTAAATCTTCAAATTCTTCCATCTTTCTTTTATCCTCTCTTCCTCTGATTCAATATCTGCCATCTCTTCACGTCTGGCTTGTTTCTCATATAATCTGTGGCGGCGTTCTCTGTCCCTCTCGTACTCTTCAAGCATATCGAGGCTGTCCGGTATGTAATCATTCATATCTGTGAGAAAATCCCTCCCCATCATCGTCTGTGTCGGTAATCAGCTTTCTTGTACCATACACAAATTCACCATGAATACTTCCGTCGGTATGCCATGACACTTCACCGGCTTCTATGCCTAAATCTTCCAGTGTTCTTTCAAATTCTGCCAGTGCATCCTTGAGTATTCCTAAATCCTTCCATGTCAAACTAGTTGCTGCCATTTAAAAATTCCTCCATTTCCATCTGTCTAAAATCTGTAGATAAAACCATGCATCTGACCGCTTTCTCACGCTGCTGCTTCATGTACTGCTCGTCCCGGCATTCTTCACACATGTTTCCTTCGCCGGGATCTAAACTGCATCCACAGATTCTGCATTTTCTGTAAAACATAAAATCACGCTTTCCAAAATCCAAACTACGTGTTACAATAAACGCAGAAATACTTTTGTATTTCCACGGTTAAATAGCACCTGTACTCGCCAAAGTTATCAGGGTGCTATTTTTTTGTCCTCAAATTCGCCCAAGGAACTCAACATCAGCGTCAAGCTTGTCCTTCTGGTGAATAAAATATGCTTTCTGCTTCTCTTTCCGCTTTTCCTCTCGTGTCTGTTCCACATCGATGATCGCAACTCCAGTAAGTGCAACCAAAGCTCCGAGTGCCATAGCGATTAATAATAAGATGTACATTTCACCGTCCGCATCAAGCATTCCACCCATAAACATAATTCCAAGCCCTACCGCTATAAAAACTTTACTGATCTGCTTCATCTACGCTCCTCTCTACTACATTTTCATAAATCTTAAGATATCTTCTTCTGATGCGCCTAACTCATGCCAGATAACTATTAAATCGCTGATGTCAAAATTGTTTTTCTTTATTCTCTGGCAGATAGACGGCTGCGTTAGGTTCAATTTTTCTGCTAAATCTTTCTGTGATACGCCTTGGATTCGCATCTGCCCAATCAACCATTCGTGAAAATCTTTGAGCATGTAATCTTTTTTCTTTGCTGTTATCCTTGGCATTCTCTCACTCTCCTTTCTAAAAAATGGAACAAATCTTTTTCTCCATATGATATAATTAGCTATTATATTTAGGAGGTTTTCACATGAACGATACGATAAGAGAATTATTAACAAGGGATAACATCACTCTCGCACTATCCATTTTTGGTGCTTTGGGAACTATTTTTACAATCATTTCCACGTTTGTTCTTAATCGTAAAAATCTTTCCTTTAATATTGCATCTTGCACTTATCGATATGAAAAACTATACATAAACATGACTTTCATTAATAAATCCAGGCAACCTATATCCATTTTTTCAATTAAGCTAAATGCAAATGAAAAATTATACACATCTCTCCCATATCCTGAAAACGTTGGCAAATACACCTTACGTGACGGAAATGAAGTGATTGACCGAATTTTTACATACACTCTACCTTTGCCTATTGACTTACAATGTCTCGGTGCTGCATCTGGATATATTTCTTTTGATGTTCCGAAAGAAGTTTTGAAAAATTCTTCCATTCCTCTGACTCTCTTAATTCAATCCACGAGAGGCTCGGTACAAAAAATTGAACTGAAACATACTCAGATAAAATACTTGTAGTTTCAGCGTATCCTACTTTATTAGCAGGATCTCTTAATTCTGCTAATGAGGTTTGCTCTTGCATTTCAATTTTTCTTTTCTTCTTTTTCCACATCGTTACCTTTTTTCTCTCCTTTCTGTCCTATTTATTGGACTGGTATTGTGGTAATTATTTTGACGAAATGGTTTTCCGCTCATTTTCAAACTTAATAAGATCTTCCTCATAAACTCGGTATTCCCTCCCTAGCTTGATTGCATTAAGTTTTTTCTTGCGAATCCATTCCCATACTGTGATAACCTTGACTTTGTATCTCTCTGCAACTTCATCACAGGTATACATTTTAGACAAAAATATCCCTCCTTTTTGTATGTTATTTATACTTGTGTTTACTTCGGTTTAGTGATATAGTTTAATAAAACGAAATATATTTATAACACTTACGAAGTAGTTCGTTGAATCGAATTTTACTTGGTAGTTTGCTTCGGTTCAATTAAGTATATTTGTACTATAGCACCACTTACTTCGGTTGTCAATAAGTATTATTACGTTTTTACAAAGTATTTTAATTTTGTGAAAGGTGGACAACTAATGTATGAGATTTTTGAGCAATTATTACAATCTAACGGAATAAGTGCTTATAAGTTCTGCAAGGAAACAGGTGTTTCCCAATCAACGATAAGTACTTGGAAAAAGAAAAATTCAAAATGTGGAATGGATTTGGCAAGCATAGTTGCAAACTATTTCAATGTAACTATTGATTATTTAATGAATGGAGATGTCCATAAGCAAAACGATGGCAATAATGAGCTTTCAGCTAAAGACGAACGTGACATTGCAAAAGACATGGAAAACATTCGACAAAAATTAATGAGCGGTACAGATGGTCCTCTCTCTTACGATGGAGAACCAATCCCTGCAGAAGACGCAGAGTTGCTACTCGGTCAAATCGAGTTAATGATGCGCAGATTAAAACCTATTAATAAAGAGATGTACAATCCTAATAAGAATAAAAAGTAGGTGCTACATAATTGAGAAAAGACATAAAGCAGTTAGTAAATTATTACGTAAAAAAATTCAATACGAGAAATCCATACAAGCTTGCAGAGTGTCTGAATGTAGAAGTCCAGATCGGTGAGCTTGGAAGTCAAGCCGGATGCTACATGTTTCTTAAGAACCACAAATGCATCTTTCTGAATGAGGATTTGAACGAAAATGAGATGCGCCTTGTCATGGCTCATGAGCTTGGACATGCTATCATGCATCGAAAAGAAAATTGTTATTTTATCCGAAATAAAACTCTCATGCTCACGTCAAAATTAGAAATTGAAGCAAACACATTTGCAGCAGAGCTTCTGATCCCGGATGAAATCATTTTTGAGAACCGACAAACTACTACCGAGCAGCTTTCCAGGTTGCTTGGATATGAACAGGCTCTTATAGAGCTTCGATTAAAAACTTTTTGAAAAATAGGAGGATTTTTGTTATGCCATTATTAGTCATTATTATCTTATTAATCTTAGCTTGGTTTTTGTATAAATTAATATACTATAGAAGCAATTCATTTATTGAATTGAAAAACAAAATTGAAAAATATACAAAAGACTGCAATGACCTTAATGATCATATTTATGAATTAAAAAGAACCCACATAGGAATAGATCAGCTAGATTATGGAAAAGCATCTTATCAAGATGCAAGTAATTACAATTACAAGCGTCCGGAATTGAAAAAACAGGTGTTTGCACCAAATATTTGTAACTGTTCAAGAAGTGTTTGCGATTCAGCTCGAAAGCAACCATTTAAATATGTATGCAAATATTTTAATATTAAGAGCACCGAGGAAAACCTTGAACAATTTGAAAATATGCTGAATAATTTTGAAGCTGCTGAAAATGGTAAAAATTTATTGGTAAATGAAAAAAACAACATTATCAATGGAATCAGTTCCGAAATCCCATTTTTGATTAAAACATTTGACAAAAAAAATTTAGAGAAAAAACTCGGTTTCGAACCTATTGATTTAAGCACAATTTATTTTCCAAAGTACATATTCAAATACACAAGTTCTGGTGGTAATGCCGCAACACAATGTGATGTCGTTTTCAACCTTGATAATTTAAACCGGTTTGTGGTTTATCTGTCAGAATTAGTAAAATTCAAAAAAAGTGCTGCTGGACAAAGAGCTTTAATGACAAGTAAATTAAGAAAAAGTATTTTGGAACGTGATGGATACACCTGTCAGAAATGTGGTGCTTCACAAAAAAATGAACCAAACCTATTACTTGAAGTCGATCATATTATTCCGATTTCAAAAGGTGGTATCACATCTGTTGAAAATTTACAAACATTATGTTGGAGATGTAATAGATCCAAAGGAAGTAAATTAGATTTTTAAATATAATAGAGATAAACCAGAGGAAATGATAAAGAATATGAACTAAAGCAATTGCTTTCAATAAAAAAAACGTCTCTTACCGAACTGATGTTTGATTATTGGAGGTACATATGACAAATGATGAGTTTATGGATTTGCTCAAATTAAAAAAACATTTTTCTGATAGTAAAGTAATACTTCCAAATCCAGGAAAAAAGAATGATATTCCAATTAAAATTGAATCTGATACTACGCGCGATATTTTCTATCTAGACACAGACAGAAAAAGTTCTATAACGCTCACAAAGAAAAAGCTTCAGCAACGTCACGCAAATAGTAACACAATGATGATTAGATTGGAAATTGATTGTCGACCTCATATGTATAGTGATGGCTCGTTTTCTTCAAGAAATCATATTCATATATTTGACGAGGAAAATGGAAATATTACATATGATTTAACTGGTAAATATGCTACACTATTTTCAAATATAGATAATTTTATGACAGTATTTTATGATTTTTGTAACATGTGCAATATTGATACCGTAAATGTTGATATACAGGATGTGATGTGATGGAAAATAATTTCAAGAAAAATTATTTGGATTGGCTCAATAAGAGCATTGATGAATACCAAATTAGTAAAAATATATATAGAATTACCCTTCCATATTTAGATAGAAATAACGATTGTACAGAAATTTTTATTAAAATTGATGGCAGCAAATACACCCTTACCGATGACGGAGAAACTATTGGAGAATTAGAATTATCAAACTTCAATTTATTTTCAAGTCAAAAACGGACTGATATTTTTAATAGTATTTTGCAATCTCATGGTGTAAAAATGTCCAAAGACAAAGAATTATATATCGAGTGTTCCAAAGATGAGCTTCCTCAAAAAAAGCATCTTCTCTCGCAATGTATGATTAAGGTAAGCGATTTGTTTTTTACATCTAAAAATACTGTCCAGTCGCTATTCTTAGAAGATGTACAAATCTTTTTAGACCAAAAGGATATCCGATATACACCAAATGTATCTTTTTACGGAAAAACAGGCTTAACTACAACATATGATTTTGCAATACCAAAGTCTAAAAATGCCCCAGAAAGAATCATTAAAGTAGTTAACAATATCGACCAATTACAAACCAATAATATTCTTTTTTTATGGGATGATACTAGACAAAATAGAAGTTCTGATTCTGTCTTATATGTGTTTTTACAAGATAAAGATAAGAAAATTTCAGCTAATTCAATTACATCAATGGAAAACTATGACGTAGTGCCTGTAATATGGTCAAAACGCGAGTCTTACGTAGCTGAATTGGCTAAATAAAAACCGCCCCACCATTAAGCGGAGCGGCAATGCAACTGCTCTAAATGAACAATCGCCCTAAGCAAGCATATTGTATCATTCGGAGCAGCCAAACGCAAGCGGAACACACGTTCCTCGCTGGCTGTTATTTTTATACCCAAAACAGAAAGGATGATACATATGAAAATTGAAAAACTCCCAAGCGGATCATACCGGATCAGGAAAACCTATAAGAAAAAGCTTTATACTGTGATTACCGAATATAAACCAACCAATAAGGAAGCTATTCAGCTCATCGCCGCCGAACTTGATAAGGCAGACACACGAACTTCCATACATATGACTTTTGAAGAAGCAGCTAATCAATATCTGAATGTGAAAAGAAACGTTTTATCGCCATCCACGATACCAGGATACAAAAGCAATCTTAAAAGTTTGTCGGATAATTTTAAAAACATTTATATTTCTGATATGACGGCAATTGATATCCAAAAGGAAATAAATGATTTTTCCATATTACACGCACCCAAAACAGTATATAATGTTCACGGATTTATTTCTGCTGTCATGGGAATGTTCCGACCAGAACTCAACATAACAACAACTCTTCCACAAAAAAAGAAAAATGAAACCTACATCCCGACAGATGAAGAAGTCAAGGCTATCTTAGACTATGCTCATAAAAGAAATAGATATGAGGTTGCGCTGTTACTGGCTGCTTGCTGTGGATTGAGACGTAGTGAGATATGTGCCCTTACACCTGCTGATCTATCTGATGATAATGTGCTTACTATCAACAAAGCTATGGTAAAGGACGAAAATAATAACTGGGTAGTCAAAACCACAAAAACAACAGAAAGTGCCAGAGAAATTGCTATACCAGATTTTATTGCAGATCGGATACGCGAAAAGGGGATTATCACAGATTGTAATCCAAATCAGATATACAATGCGCTAGTTCGATATCAAAACAAATTAGGCATCACTCATTTTAAATTACATAGTATGAGGCATTACTTTTGTACAAAAATGTCAGAAGTGCTCCCAGAACAGGACGTATTAGAACTTGGAGGATGGTCGACACCTTATGTCATGAAATCTGTTTATCGTCATGCTACCATAAATAAAAAAATGGAAAAGCAAAAAAGTATAATGAATAATACTTTTAATGATTTTGACAAAAATAAATAAATCTTGTCATGAATCTTGTCATGAAATTACTGAACCGTTGATTTTTCAAGGTTTTTGAGGATTAATATTATGGGTTCAAGTCCCATCTCCTGCATTAGTGCATTTACTCGGAAGCCTTGAGAATAGCGGTATCAGGGCTTCCTTTATGTTTGAATTGATGCTATTTTGGGTGAGACCTAGGTGAGACCTATACTGCTTGTCCATTCAAAAGTGCACATATATCTTGCATCGAGTTCTTTCGAGCATAGCTATAATATTTTTCATTCGTCTCAACTGAGTGTCCCAATAATCGTGCTCTTTCAGTAACCGGAATACCAAGCGGAATAAATACATTGCTGTTCAACGACATACGAAATGCATGATTGTTAGTCACCTGAAATCCCAAACTTCTACATAATGCCCGTAAACAATCTGAATATGCTTTTGTGTAAATCCATCGCCCTTCCCGATTACAAAATACATATTCTGATTTAATCCCCAAGGAATCCTGTACAGATTTTATCTCTGAGAGAAGATTCCTGATTTCAATTGTAATCGGAAATCTTCTTCCACCTTGGCTAAATCCCTTTTCGTCCTTGGTCCAATCAACATAATAATAATTACGCCCGTTTTCCTTATACATTAACTGTTGCGCATGAATATGTATTGCATCCGCTTTTACGTCATCCCATTTCAGTGCGCAGAGTTCACCTACACGCATTCCAGTTTCAACGGAAAGTAAAATTGCATATCCCAAAATAAAATAACCATGGTATCGATTCTGTGTCATTCGACTGCGAACAGTTTTGGTCACCAAATCGATTTCTTCCTTTGACAGAATTTTGTTCTCCGCTTTTGCCTTCGTGCGCTCACATCCTTTTAGATAAACAGCATTCTTGACAAACGGAACAGGATTTTCTTTAATAATCCCGTACTCCATTGCATAAGCAAATATAAGATTTAAAATACCTTTATATGCCTTAAATGCTGTTTCTATCGGATGAATTCTTTGAACCATTTCTTGCGTATATGTTCGAAGCTCTACTTTTGAAATTTCTCGAATGTCTCGTGCGCCAAAATCAGATATGATAAACCGATTAAATGTTTGCCTATCTCTTTTAATAGTTTCCGGATTCACATTCTGAGTAGTCTGCTTTTCAGCAAGCGCTAATTCAAAAACCCCAGCAATACTCACATCACTAATTGCCAACCCGTAGTAATCAAACAACTTGTCAATAAGTATCTCTTCCGTTTTGCCATAAATCTTCTTTTTATCTGGCAAGATTGTCATATAGAGTCCTTTGCTATCCTTATATTCAATTTTTCGAGGCTGCCCGTCTTTGGTGACATGGACAGCAGATACTAACTGTTTCTTGAGTTTCCTTTCTTTTGTCATGATGTTCTCCTCTTCTTGAGAGGCGTCGACAGAATTAATAATACCACACTCTAATTGCTTTTTGATAGATTTCTTTTGAATTTCTAAATCATGTAATACAGATCTAGTTTCTTCTAATGCAATATTTTCTGTTTTCTTTACCATATGATTCGCTCCTTGTTCAATTACGGATTTCCCGTTCGGAACTAAATATGGTTTCTATGCCTTGCTAATATCTTGAATATGTAGAGTAGGCGGATGAAAATTTCATCCGCCCCTCATCAAACCGTGCATGAGGTTCTCCCTCACACGGCTTTCCGAC